>Ga0066696_10000030_pt1 | contig 40678 bp, 37 predicted proteins | sample GraSoiAngelo_145_FD_71412 | JGI IMG/M metagenome (GOLD analysis project Ga0066696, IMG submission 71412) | Grasslands soil microbial communities from the Angelo Coastal Reserve, California, USA - 14_1009_05_20cm | ecosystem: Environmental > Terrestrial > Soil > Grasslands | place: USA...
CCTTTCGCCAGACCTTCGATCGTCGTGATCTCGTCGCCTTGGTGCACGATCGCGAGGCTCAGACACGAATTTATCCGCCGGCCATTCACCAACACCGTGCACGCGCCGCATTGGCCGTGGTCGCAACCTTTCTTCGAACCGGTCAGCAGCAGATGTTCCCGGAGCGCATCGAGCAACGTCGTCCGCGGATCGACTTCGAGGATGTGCTCTTTGCCGTTGATCTTAAGCTGAAACTTCGTGACCACGGCACTCGCGACGCCCGGAGTCGCTGTGCTTTCGGCCGCTTCGACCGATCCGATTCCCATCAACGCCGGCCCCAGGCCGATCGCCGCGCTGGTTCCGGCGACTTGTTTTAGAAAATAACGCCGCGTCTCCGGGCTGCCAAAGATCAAAATTTCATCCAACCCGCCAGTTGGGTCCATCCCGGCAAGTTCGTCCGGATGGCGCGGCTCGGAAGCTTCCTCATTCATCCCGTTCTTGAAATCGCAATTGCGACCGGATTCGGTCGGCGATTAAATCGAACGAGTGGAAATCGGGAAAACTTTGCGAATCACCACCCGGAAGGCCGGGCGCGCTGGAGAAAAACCCGCGCAGAACAAGCGCTACGGCCAGGTAGGGACGCGTTTCCGACGCGTCCGACTTGTGGACGGTTGATGTTTTTGCCAGAAGTTAGTCGGACGCTTCGGAAAAGCGTCCCTACCTGTAAGACGAAAATGAAGAATTTCCTGGCCGACCTGCGATTCGGGGCTCGCATGCTGCGGAAATCGCCGGGGTTCGCGCTCACGACGATCGCGGTCCTGGCGCTCGGGATTGGGGCGAACGCGGCGGTGTTCAGCGTGGTCGATGCGGTGCTGCTCCGGTCGCTGCCGCTCCGCGACCCGGAGCGGGTGGTGATGTTGTGGGAGAAAAATGCGGCGCTCGGCGGTTCGATTGGGGAGCGGGTGCCGTCGGCCTATACGAATTTTCTCGAATGGAGCCGGCAGGCGACGCAGTTCGAAGCGATCGCCGGATTCGAAGACGCGAACTTCAACCTGACGAGCGGATCCGAACCGGAACGGATCGAAGGCGCGCGCGCTTCTCCGAACATCTTCGCGCTCTTTGGCGTGAAGCCGGCGCTCGGCACCGCCTTCGATACGGCCGCTACAGATCCGGACAAGACGCACGTCGCCGTGTTGACCGACGCATTTTTCCGCAGCCATTTTGGCGGACAACGGAACGCGCTCGGCCAGACGCTCACCCTCAACGACGTCGTCTACACCATCGTCGGCGTCCTTCCGCCGGAATTTCATTTGCCGGCCGCGCGCGAGGGCCAGGACCAGCATTCGCCCAAGTTGTGGGTGCCCTACGATGCGACCGCGACCCAAAACCAGGTCGAGGCGAAGCGGCGCAAGATGCAGGTTTATGGCCGGCTCCGGGACGGCGTTTCCCTCGCGCAGGCGCGCGCCGAAATGGATGGAATCGCGAAACGTTTGGCGGAGGAAGATCCGACGCAGAACGCCGGCTTCGGGATCAATATTTTCCCCGTGTCGGTGGAAAACCTGGGGCAGGACCTGCGGCGCAATCTCCTCGTCATGTTCGGCGCGGTTGGTTTCGTTTTGCTCATCGCCTGCGCGAACATTGCCAACCTGATGCTGACGCGGGCGGCGGCGCGGCAAAAAGAAATGGCGATCCGAAAAGCGCTCGGCGCCGGGGGCGGCCGTCTCGTCTCGCAGTTGCTCGCGGAAAGTTTGTTGCTCAGTGGCGCGGGCGCGGCGCTCGGCCTCGGCCTGGCACATTTCGGAATTAAGGCGCTCGTGGCGCTGCGCCCCGCGGGCATCACGCGGCCGGAAGATATCCAGCTCAATCTCACCGTGCTCCTTTTCACGATCCTGCTCTCGATCGCTGCCGGCGTTTTCTTTGGGATCGTTCCGGCGTTGCAGGCGGCACGGACCGACGTGAACGCGTTCCTGAATCAAACGCGCGGCGCGCAGGCGGGATCGTCATCGAGCCGGATGCGGCGCGTGCTCGTCGTGGCCGAGGTCGCGCTCGCCTGCGTGCTGCTGGTCGGCGCCGGGTTCATGATGAAAAGCATGCTCGCGGTCTTGAGCGTCGATCCCGGATTTCGCGCCGATCATTTGCTGACGATGAAGTTCAGCATGCCGGCTTCGCGTTACGCGAACGACGCGCAGATCGCCGCGTTCTGCCGCCAGGTCGAGGAAAAAATCTCAGCAATGGGCGGGGTGAAAAGCGTCAGCTTTTCCGACGGCCTGCCGCTCACCCGGATTCGGCTCACGCGCTTTGTTCTCGAAGGCCAGCCGGCGCCCGCCCGCGGAAGCGAGCCGACGGCCGATATGCGCGGGATTTTTTCGCCGGGATATTTCGACGCCGTGGGAATCCGGCTCATCGCCGGACGCAACTTCACCGCCGAAGAGCTGCAGACAAAAGCGCCCGTCCTGGTAATGAACCAAACCCTCGCGAAACGACTTTGGCCTAACGAGGAAGCCGTCGGCCAGCATTTACGTAACGTGCCGTCGCGGCCGGGCACGCCGCCGGTCGTTTCCACCGTGATCGGAATAGTCGCGGATACGCATCAGGAAGGGCTCGAAAGCCGGACGCGACCGGAGATCACCAAGCCGATGGTCGATTTTACCCAGCTCACCCTGGCGGTCCGCGCGGTTGGCGATCCGGAAGCGCTCATCAACACCGTGAAAAGCCAGGTCTGGTGGGTAGACAAAAACCTGCCGGTCTTCGAAGTGCGGACGATGGCGCAGATCCTCGATGAAGATACCAGCCAGCGCCGGTTTCAATCATTCGTCATGAGCGTCTTTGCCGGGCTGGCGCTGATGCTGGCGGCGATCGGTTTGTTCGGCGTGCTGGCGTCGCTGGTTGGTCAGCGCACCCAGGAAATCGGGATCCGGATGGCGCTCGGGGCGCAGAGCAAAGACGTGTTGCGAATGGTGCTCGGCGAAGGAATGCGAATGGTTCTGCTCGGCGTGGTCATCGGAGTCGGCGCCGGTATCGGGCTAAGCCGCTATCTGGCGAGTTTATTTTTTGGTGTGAGTCCGGCGAACGTCGCGACCTATCTGCAAGTCGCGCTCATTATGATAAGCGTCGCGCTCGTCGCTTGTCTGCTCCCAGCGTGGCGCGCGATCCGGGTGAACCCGATGGTGGCGCTGCGTTATGAGTGACCAACGTCCCGATTCGCCAATGCCGCCGGCCGCGCGCGCGGCCGCGGAAGAGATTCTGCGAATTATTTATGGAGACGATCTCGCGGGCTGCACCGTCAGCCTCGACCGGATCACGGAAGTCATCTCGACGGCGATGGCGGACCAGGCGCAATTCGATCGCGCGACCGCGGAGCTGAACGAAAAGGCGTACGAAGCAATCCGCCTCCTCTCTACTCCACCGGTCAACGGTCCAGCGCTCGGCGCGGATGAGTTGCGCTCGCTCCTGGGCGACCGGCTCGATAAAATCCAAAGCCTGGCGACCAAAGTGATCGCCGCTACCCAGGCCCAGCAGAATATCGAAACGACATCCGGCGAAACTTCGACCTGAACCAACAACGCAACTCTGCCCGGCACGTGGGCGTGCCGGCTCCAAGGAATATGAAAACAATCCTGACAACGATCGCGACCCTGATTTGCCTGACGAGTGCCATCGCCGGCCAACGCTTCGACGCCGCGGCCTGGCGCAATGTCCAGACTTACGATGTGCCGACGCTGTTGAAACAGGAAGCGTCGCTCGTCGGCAAGATCGTGGCGGTCCGTTTCCATTATCGGAGCGAAAAACTGCGGCATCTCGCGTCGAGCTGGTACGAAGCCTCGATCTGGCAGCACGATCCGAAAGCGAAGAGCGGTTACTCCGCGCTCCGGGTCATGGTCGCGAAGAAGGATGTGCCCGACTTCAAGACCATCCCGTCCGATTTCAATTCGACGGCGGACGTGACCGTCTATGGCCGCATCGAGAAAGATCCGGACAACAACCTGACGAACCTTCGATTGCTTGGGCGCAAAGTCACGACGGACGCGGCCGGGAACGCGACGGTGGCTTGGTAAAGGGAACATAGACCTCTGGTCTGTGCGCCCAGCGGAGTTGCACTCCGCTGTAATTTTCGGAACCGGCAGCACCGGACAGGATGTCCGTTGGGCGCACAGGCCAGAGGCCTATGTTCCGCCATTAATTCGCAGCGTTCCTTCGAGAAAGGTCACGGCCGTTCCGCCGATGCCGACCCGCGCGCCGCGGTCTTCGCAGAATAATTCGCCGCCCCGAGGCGAGATCTGGCGGGCGTGAAGTTTCGTTCGCCCGAGTCGTTTCGACCAATACGGAATCAACGCGCAATGGGTCGAGCCGGTTACCGGATCTTCCGGGATGCCGGCGGCGGGCGCGAAGAAGCGCGAAACAAAATCGCAATCGTCCCCCGGCGCGGTAACGACGACGCCGCGCCCGTCGAGCCTGGCCAGCCCGGTGAAATCCGGCGCGATCGCCGCGATATCTTTCTGGCGCTCGAACACCGCCACATAATCGCCGCCCTTGAACACTTCGACCGGCTGCGCCCGCAACGACTTCGCCAGGAGCGGCGGCGGATGGCATGGGCTCGCCGGTTGCGCAGGAAAATCGAGCACGAGGCGATCGTCGATTCGATCCACGTTCAGTTCGCCGCTCCGCGATTGGAAACTCACCGTGTCCCGGCGGCGGCCGAGATAATTGAAAATGACATGCGCGGACGCCAGGGTCGCGTGGCCGCAAAGATCGACCTCCACGGCAGGCGTCATCCAGCGCAGATCGTAATGATGTTCGCGCTCGATGAGGAAAGCGGTTTCCGCCAGGTTGTTTTCCGTCGCGATCTTTTGCATGAGCTCATTCGGCAGCCATTCGTTGAGGATGCAAACGCCGGCGGGATTACCGGCGAAAAGCTGGCTCGTGAAAGCGAGCACTTCGTAATACGGGATCGTCATCGCCTGAGAATCGCGCGGCTCGAATGGGAATGCCAATGCCGCCGCGGGGGAAGTCGCCGGCGATTGCTGTATGATGTTCAAGCAGATGTCGCTGCCGGTTTTGTCGCTCATCTTCGCGGCGGCCGCGGCGGTCGTCTGGATCGCGGGCATCTACGTTTCCAAAACGACGGATCTTCTTTCCTCCCGCTTCGGACTGGGCGAAGCGCTCGGCGGCGCCATTCTGCTCGCCATCGTCACGAACCTGCCCGAGATCGCGATCACGGCGAGCAGCGCGCTGCGGAATCAGCTCGGGATCGCGACCGGAAACATCCTGGGCGGCATCGCGATCCAGACCGTCGTGCTTGTTCTTCTCGACGTGTTTGGCGTGGGTAAAAAAGCGCCGCTCACCAGTCACGCGGCGTCGCTCGATCTCGTGCTCGAAGCAGTCCTCGTCATCGGGATGCTCACGGTCGTGGTCATGGGCCATCAATTGCCAGACTCGCTGATCTGGCGAGGGATCACGCCGGACGACGTCCTGATCTGTGGCACCTGGGTCGTTGGACTTTATCTCATTGGCAAAGCGCGCGGGGCCCTTCCCTGGCAAAGCCACGGCGATGCGCCCGGCGGGCAACGCCGTCGCACCGCGCACCAAAAGCGCGAACGAGAACAGGAGAAAAAATCGAGCACGGCGGGGGCGGCCATTCTCTTTGCGCTCGCGGCGGTGGCCACGCTGGTCGCGGGCGTGATCCTCCAACAAACCAGCGAGACGATGGCGAAAGCGTTCGGCATGAGCGGCGTGGTTTTCGGCGCTACGATCCTGGCGGCGGTCACGGCGTTGCCCGAAATCTCGACTGGTCTGGCGGCTGTCCGGCTGGGCGATTATCAACTCGCGGTGAGCGACATCTTCGGCGGCAACGCCTTTCTGCCGGTCATTTTTTTGGTCGCGACGCTCGTCTCGGGAAAGGCAGTCCTCCCGCACGCCGCGAAATCGGACCTGTATCTGACCGCGCTCGGGATGCTGCTGACGGCAGTTTACATTTTCGGCCTGATCTTTCGACCGCGCCGGCAGATCGCACGGATGGGAATCGATTCGCTGGTCGTGCTGGTCCTCTATGCGCTCGGCGTCGTGGGACTGTTCGCGATTGGGTGAGTTTGCCGCTACGCTCGACCCATGAATTCGCTTATCAGATTTTGCGCTCTTGGTTTGCTGATCGTTGCAGCAGGGGAATTGCGCGCCGCTGAGTATCCGGCGCCGACGGAAGGCGATTATGTCATCCGCGATTTCAAATTCACTTCGGGCGAAACATTGCCGGAGCTGAAGATCCATTACCGCACGATCGGCAAGGCGGTGAAGGACGAGAAAGGCGTCGTGCGCAACGCCGTCCTCATCACCCACGGCACGACCGGGAGCGGCGCGCAATTCATCCGGCCCGAATTCGCCGGCGAACTTTTCGGCGCGGGCCAGCCGATCGATGCCATGAAGTTTTTCATCGTGATGCCGGATGGAATCGGCCACGGGAAATCGAGCAAGCCGAGCGACGGGATGCACGCGAAGTTTCCGCGCTACGGATACGTGGACATGGTCGAGGCGCAGTTTCGTCTCCTGACCGACGGGCTCGGGGTGAACCACGCCCGGCTCGTGATGGGCACGTCGATGGGCGGAATGCATACCTGGCTCTGGGCCTCGGCCCATCCCGAGTTCATGGACGCGCTCCTGCCGCTGGCCAGTTTGCCGACGCAGATTTCCGGGCGGAATCGCGCCTGGCGCCGGATGGTGATCGACGCGATCCGGAACGATCCGGAATGGAAAGGCGGCGATTATTCGGCGCAGCCGCAAAGTCTGCGCACCGCGGCGCAAATGCTCTGGCTCATGAGCAGCAATCCGGTTTTGCGGCAGAAGGATGCGCCCATGCTGGCGAAGACCGATGAGGTCCTGGACAAATTCGTCGCCGATTATCTCAAGACCGGCGACGCGAACGACATGCTCTACGCCCTCGAGGCCTCGCGCGATTACGATCCCGGCCCGGGCCTGGAAAAAATCCGCGCGCCATTGCTCGCGATCAATTCCGCGGACGACCTGATCAATCCGCCGGAGCTGGGAATCCTCGAGCGCGAGATCAAGCGGGTGTCGAAAGGACGCGCGGTCGTGCTTCCCTTCAGCGAGAAAACTCGCGGCCACGGCAGCCACACGATCGCGTCGCTTTGGAAGGGCGAGCTGGAACGCTTGCTGAAAGAATCGGCGAAATAGCGCCATGCTCAGCGCTGCGGAAAAATTTTTGCACGAACAAATTCCAATCACGCGCGCGATGGGTTTGCGCGTGGTCGCGAATGACGAGGGCGGCTTCACGGTCGAGGCGCCCGTAGCGCTGAACTCAAACCATCTGCGGACGGCGTTCGGCGGCAGCATCAACGCGGTGGCCACCCTTGCTGCCTACGGATTCCTCTGGCTGGAACTGAACGACGCGAGCGTCCACGTCGTGGTCGCGGAAAGTTCGATTCGATTTCTCCGGCCGGTCCGCGAAACGATCCGCGCGATTTGCCTGCGGCCCGCCGTGGACGACCTGGCGGCGTTTCGGTCTCAATTCGCCGCGAAACGAAAAGCGCGAATCGCTCTTCGGGTGAACGTGATCGAAGCCGGCCAAACGGCGGCGGAGTTCGAGGGCATTTTCGTCGCGCGCTCGGCATAGACGCGTTTGCCATCCGTCGCTTCCCGGCGACGGCAAGCTCGGCGTTTATCAGCCGCGCCACGCCAGACCGGAGCCGATGCAGGCAAAAGCGCCAAGCTCCAAGCACCAGAGAAGCTCCAATAATCAAATATCGCCAGCGTGCGCCGGAGGTTTGGGGATTGATGTTTGGTGCTTCTCTGGAGCTTGGTGCTTGGAATTTGGAGCTTTGAAGAGGTCGCCGGCGGCGGCGCTCGCGATGACACGCAAATTGTGCGCGGTCGAAATTATTCCTTTTTCTCCAGCTTTAGCGCCGCGGAATTCATGCAATAACGCTGACCCGTCGGCTCGGGGCCGTCGGGGAAAACGTGGCCGAGATGGCCGCCGCATCTCGCGCAAAGAACTTCCGTCCGCGCCATCATGAATTTTCGGTCGGTCTCGGTGGCGACCGCATCCTTCGCGATCGGCTCATAGAAGCTCGGCCAGCCGCTGCCCGATTCGTATTTTGTTTCGGAACTGAAGAGCGGGTTGCCGCAGCCGGCGCACCGGTAGGTGCCGGGATCATGCGTGTCCGCGTATTCGCCGGTGAAGGCACGCTCCGTCCCTTTCTCGCGCAGGACATGGTACTGCTCGGGGGTCAGCGTCTTCTTCCATTCCTCGTCGGTCTTTTCGATTTTATCGCTCATTGTTTTTCCTCACGGCAACCAACCGCCCACGGCCTGGATCGGCTCGATCTGACCAGCTTGAGTGACCCAGGCCGCAATCGCTGTGCGAGGCTCGGCGGTGGATGTTATCGGCGCGGGCAAACGCAATTCCTTCGCGCCTGATTTCATGGTTTCATTCGTCAGGCCGAGGACCACGAAATCATGGATCAATTTGCGGCCGCTATTTTCCCCGGCCGTCACATTCGACATCGCCGCAAATCCAAGGCGGGCGACGTGAATATCGTAGCGGGCTCCTCCGCCGGGGGCAGCCTTGAAGGTCGCGGTCACTTGATCGCCGTTCACCGAAATTTTCAGGACGCCCGGCGTTTCCGTCGCCACGGCGGGCAACGCGCCGGAATGCCATTCTTTTCCGTCGAGCGCAAACGCGGGGGTGTAGACGCTTCCCTTTTTCCAGTGCACGGAATAATCCGCCTGCCGCTCGGTCCAGAGTTTCGAGGCGAATGGATCTTTCCATCCGAGGTGATCCCAATAATCGACGTGAAACGCAATCGGCACGATGTCGAGCCAGAGCCGCGGTTGGTTCTTCAGGCCGCTCATCCATTCCTCGGCCGGCGGGCAACTGCTGCAACCTTCCGAGGTATAGAGTTCGATCAAATGCGCGCGAGCCGGTTTGCTTTCAAAGACGATCTCGCCTGGGCGCGCACTTATCGCGGCTGCCATCGCCAGTAGAATCACCGCCGCCCGAATCATCTTCTCAGGTTACGGCGCGAAGATCGATTGCGCGAGCTTGGCGATGAGCGCGCAGACGAGAACGATGAACATGGTGGATCGTGCGCTCCGCCGCGCGATGCCAGAAGAAGTGCGGCGAAGCCGCGACTGGGAAACATCGAGCGACGGAGCGCTCGATCCACCTAAAGGCGAACCCGTTGAAGCCGCAGCGCGTTGCCGATCACCGAAACCGAACTCAAGCTCATCGCGGCGCCGGCGATGATCGGGCTCAGGAGCCATCCGAAAAACGGATAGAACATGCCAGCGGCGATCGGGATGCCGAGCGCGTTGTAGATGAAGGCGAAGAAAAGATTCTGCCGAATGTTGCGCATGACGGCCCGGCTCAAATGGATCGCCTGGACGATGCCGTTGAGATCGCCTTTCACCAGGGTGATGCCGGCGCTTTCCATCGCCACGTCAGTCCCCGTGCCCATCGCGATTCCGACATCGGCCGCGGCGAGCGCGGGCGCGTCGTTAATCCCGTCGCCAGCCATGGCGACGATCGAACCATCTCGGCGCAAGGCTTCGACGCGCTCGTGTTTATCTTTCGGCGCAACGCCCGCTTCGACCTGGTCCAATCCAAGTTTCTTCGCGACGGCCTTTGCGGTGCGCTCGTTGTCGCCGGTCAGCATGATCACTTTCAAATCGAGCCGCTGCAGCTCGCGAATCGCTCCGGGGGTGGATTGCTTGATTGGATCGGAAATAGCGATGAGGCCGGCGGGCCGGTCCGCAATCCCGACGAAGATCACGGTCTGGCCTTCCGCCTGGAGATCGCGCGCCTGCGCCTCGAAATTTTCCAAACCAGAGATGCCGTTTCTGCGCAGGAATTCGGGCTGACCGACCACGACTTGAGTCCCATCTTTGCTCCCGATCACTCCTCCGCCCGTCGTCGAAGAAAAATCTTGGATGTTTTCAATTGCGAGTTTCCGCTCGCGCGCTGATGCCACGATCGCCCCCGCCAGCGGATGTTCGCTCTGCTGCTCGACCGCCGCCGCGGCCGCGAGCAAATCGTCTTCCGTGTTTCCGGCGGCGGTGATGATCTTCGTCACGCGCGGTTTGCCTTCCGTTAGCGTCCCGGTTTTGTCGACCACGAGCGTCGTCACTTTTTCCATCAACTCGAGCGCGCCGGCGTTTTTCACGAGAACTCCCGCGTGCGCCCCGCGGCCGACCCCAACCATGACGGACATCGGCGTCGCCAATCCGAGCGCGCACGGACACGCGATGATCAGGACGGCGACCGCGTTCACAATGGCGTGGGCGAGGCGCGGCTCGGGGCCGAGCCAGATCCACGCCGCGAACGTGATCACCGCGGCGAGCAGAACGGCCGGCACGAAATAACCGGATACCTTGTCCGCCAACCGTTGGATCGGGGCGCGGCTGCGTTGGGCTTCGGAAACCATCCGCACGATCTGGGCGAGAACCGTCTCGTCGCCCACGCGCTCGGCTTCCATCACGAAGCTGCCGGTATTGTTCAATGTCCCGCCGATCACTTTGTCGTTAGCGCCTTTTTCGACCGGGAGCGCTTCGCCGGTGATCATCGATTCGTTCACCGTCGTGCGGCCCTCGAGCAAGACTCCATCGACCGGAATTTTTTCGCCGGGACGAACGCGGAGGCGGTCGCCCGTTTTCACTTCGGTCAATGCGACATCCTGTTCCGTTCCGTTTCGAACGACGCGCGCGCTCGGCGGGGTGAGGTCGAGCAAACTCCGAATCGCGCTTCCCGTCCGGCGGCGGGCCCGCAATTCGAGCACCTGGCCGACCAGAACCAGCACGGTGATCATGGCCGCGGCTTCAAAATAAAGGCCCGGCTTTTCGTGGTGCGCCATCGCAGGCGGAAACAAACCGGGGAAGAAAAGAGCGACGCAGCTGTAAAGCCACGCGACGCCGACCCCGATAGAGATGAGCGTAAACATGTTGAGATGCCGGCTCAGGAACGAACGCCAGCCCCGGACGAAGAACGGCCAACCCGCCCATAGAACCACTGGCGTGGTGAGCGCGAATTGAATCCAGCGCGATGCGTCGCCGGACAGCCAGGGCGGCGCGTTCGGAATCAGATGCGACATCGCGAGGAGAAAAACCGGCAGGGTGAAAGCCGCGCCGATCCAGAGACGGTGCGTCATGTCGGTTAATTCCGAGTCGTCGTCGTCCGGGCCCGCCGCGGAAATTGTTTTCCGCTCGAGCGCCATTCCGCAGATCGGGCAATCGCCCGGTTTGTCCCGCTCGATCTCGGGATGCATCGGGCAGGTGTAGACGTTTTCTGGTACGCTCATCGGGATCTACTATAATGCAGCACTCTAAATAGGACTTATAGGACCTATACGACCTATTGGACGCCCTACCGAGTTCGTCCGAGCTTCCTGCAACGATGCGAACCACTTTTCGCGACCGGACGGAAGCAGGCCAGTTGCTCGCGGAACGATTGCGCGCTTACGAGCGAAATCCAAACGCGATTGTTCTGGCGCTGCCGCGCGGCGGTGTGCCAGTGGGGTTAGAAATCGCGACCAGGCTCGGGTTGCCGCTCGATGTTTTCGTCGTGCGCAAGCTGGGCGTGCCGGGCCAGCGGGAACTGGCCATGGGCGCGATTGCTTCGGGCGGGGTTCGCGTTTTGAACGAGGACGTTCTTCGCGCCATGCCGCATGCCGCGGCCACGGTCGCGGCCGTGACGAACGAGGAAGCGCGCGAAGTCGACCGGCGCGAGCGCGATTACCGGCAGGGCCGTCCTGCGCCGGAACTCAACGGGCGCATGCTGATCCTGGTCGATGACGGTCTCGCGACGGGTGCGACGATGCTGGCGGCAATCGCGGCGTTGCGCCAAAAAAATCCGGGGAAAATTGTGGTGGCGGTCCCGGTTTGTCCGCCGGAAACGCTCGCCGAGATCGAGCGCGCGGCGGACGAAACGGTGATTCTGTTCGCGCCCGATTGGTTCCGCGGCGTCGGACAATTCTACGAAGATTTCGCTCAGCTCAGCGATGAGAGCGTGCGCCTTTTGCTCGCCCGCGCCGCGGAAAGAAACTAAACGAAATTCTTGATGCGGCGGCTTCCACTCATTCTTCTCGCCCTGACCCTTGCAAGCGTGAGTGCCCCCGGGGCGGACGACAGCGCGCAGGAGAAACGTTTTCTTTCCAATGGGCGCCAACTCGTCTTCGAAGGGAAACGGAGCGGTGAAGGTTATTTTTCGCCGGACGGGAAGAAGCTCATTTTCCAGAGCGAGCGCGAGGCGGAGAACCCGTTTTACCAGCAATACATTCTGGACCTGGAAACGGGCGAGACGACGCGGGTTTCGCCGGGCACCGGGAAAACGACCTGCGGGTTTTTCCAGCCGGGAACCAATCGCGTTCTCTTCGCTTCGACTCACGCTGATCCAGGGGCGGTGGCGAAACAAAAAGCGGAGTTGGAATTTCGCGCGAGCGGAAAACAGCGGCGCTACGCCTGGGATTACGACACGACCTTCGACATTTTCTCGGCGAAGCAGGACGGCAGCGATCTCGTTAACCTTACCCATTCGCCGGGGTACGACGCGGAGGGTTCTTATTCGCCCGACGGAAAGCAGATCGTTTTCTGCTCGTTGCGCGCCGCGTTTCCGTTGGAAAAACTTCCGGCGGCGCAACGCGATCGTTACGAGAAAGACGCCTCCTGGTTCGGCGACATCTACATCATGGGCGCTGACGGCTCGAACATTCGACGCCTGACGGATGCACCGGGCTATGATGGGGGGCCGTTTTTTTCGCCGGACGGATCGCGCATCATCTGGCGGCACTTCGAGGAGAACGGCATGATCGCCGATATCTGGACGATGAAGCTGGACGGCTCGGACAAGCGGCGGGTGACGGATTTCAAATCGATGTCGTGGGCGCCGTTTTATCACCCGAGCGGCGACTATCTCATTTTCACCTCGAACAAGCTCGGCTTCGAAAACTTCGAGTTGTTCCTCGTCGACGCGAAGGGCGAACACGAGCCGGTGCGGGTAACGTTCACGCCGGGGTTCGACGGTCTGCCGGTCTTTTCGCCCGATGGAAAGAAGCTGTGCTGGACGAGCGGGCGAACGAGTGACGGCAAATCGCAATTGTTTCTGGCCGATTGGAATGACGCGGCGGCGCGAGCGGCGCTGCAAGCGGCGCCGAAGCAAGGGGAACCTCAAGCGGCTTCAGCTTCGCCGGCGGCAGGGATCACCGATCCCGGCTACAGCGCGGAGATTAGAGCGGAGGACCTGCGGAAGGAAATCGAATGGCTGGCGGATGAGAGGCGTGAAGGACGCATGACCGGCAGCACGGGCGCGCAGGAAACGGCGAAGTGGCTGGCGGACTATTTCCAACGAGCGGGACTAAAATCGTTCGCGGAGAATTTCGCGCTGCCGTTCCAGTTCAACGCGGGCGAACGCGTTCTCGCGGAGAAAACGCGGCTTGAGATTTCAGCGAGCGAGGCGAAGTCGCCGGCGGTCGCGAAGTTGGATGCGGACTTTCGTCCGCTGGCGTTCAGCGAAAACGGCGAAGTGAACAGCGAGGTCGTGTTCGCGGGTTACGGGTTGGTGGTGCCGGGTGAAGGCGCCGCGCGCTACGATTCCTACGCCGGGCTCGACGTGAAGGACAAGATCGTGCTGATCTTTCGCTACGTGCCGGAAAGCGTCGAGCCGCCGCGGCGGGCGCAGTTGAATCGTTACTCCGGGTTGCGTTACAAGACGATGCTGGCGCGCGAGCGCGGCGCGAAAGGCGTGCTCGTCGTCACCGGGCCGAATTCGCCGAATGCGGGCCAGCTTCTTTCGCTGACGAGCGACGGGACAAACGCAAGCAGCGGAATCGTCGCGGCATCGATTAGTAGCCAAACGGCTGATTCACTCCTGGCGCCGGGCGGCAAAAGCCTGAAAGAATTGCAGACCGCGCTGGATCAGGAGAACCCGCATGCCGAAGGCGGTTTCGTTTTGCCGAAAGTAAAAGTGAAGCTCGCCTGCGGCATCGAGCATTTGAAGAAAACCGACGCGGACATTGTCGCGTATCTGCCGCCGGCCGCGGGCGGCGACGAATACATTCTTGTCGGCGCGCATTACGATCATCTCGGTCGCGGCGGCACCAGTTCGCTCGAGCGGACCGGTGAAGAAAACAAAATTCATCCGGGCGCGGACGACAACGCCTCAGGCACCGGTTGGGTAATGGAATTGGCGGCGTCGCTCGCGAAAGAGCGCGAGGAGCATCCGGAAAAACTCCGGCGCGGCGTGATTTTCGCCTGCTGGTCCGGGGAGGAAATCGGGATCATTGGCTCGGCCGCTTTCTGCGAACACCCGCCCGTGCCGCTGAACAAGATTGTCGCCTATGTGAATGCCGACATGGTGGGCCGTTTGCGCGACAACAAACTGACATTGCAGGGCGTGGGCTCCTCGCACGCGTGGCGAAAGCTCATTGAAAAGCGAAACGTTGCCGCCGGTTTCAGCCTGACGTTGCAAGACGATCCGTATCTTCCGACGGATGTGACGAGCTTCTACACGAAGAATGTTCCGGTCCTGAATTTTTTCACCGGCGCGCACGAAGATTACCACCGACCGACCGACACCGCGGACAAGATCAATTACGATGGGCTCGAGCGGATCACGAAATTTTCGCAACAGATCGTGCTCGATCTCGTGCAAAGCGCGGAGCGACCCGATCTGGCGAAGGTGGAGCGCACCGCGCAGGAAGCGGGCGGGCGCGAAACGTTACGCGCTTATCTCGGCACGATCCCGGATTACACGACGGACGTGAAAGGCGTGAAGTTGAGTGGCGTCCGCGGGGCGAGCCCGGCCGAGAAAGCGGGGTTGAAGGGCGGCGACGTCATCGTCGAGTTCGCCGGGCAGAAGATTGCGAATATTTACGAGTACACGTACGCGCTCGACGCGGTGAAGATCGGGCAACCAGTGGAGATCGTGATCGAGCGCGATGGGAAACGGATGACGCTGACGGTCACGCCGGAAGCGCGGAAGTAACTTAATCCGGAACAGAGGCCTCCGGCTGTGTGCCCAACGGACATTCTGTCCGTTGTTCCTCTTTCAGCGGAGTCGAACTCCGCTGGGCGCACAGACCGGAGGTCTATGTTCCGGGCACAAGCACTGCCGCGCCGCGCAGTTTCCCGCGACGCAATGCCTCCAGCGCTTCGTTCGCCTGTTCCAATCGGAATGTTTGCGTTTCGGTGCGGATCGGGATTCGTGCGGCGAGCTGGAGGAATTCTTCGCCGTCGCGACGGGTAAGATTAGCAACGGAACAGATCGTTCGTTCGTGCCAGAGATCGCGGTACGGAAACGCGGGGATCTCGCTCATGTGGATCCCGCCGCAGACGACGATGCCGCCGCGCTTCACGACACGGAGCGCCGCCGGCACGAGTGCGCCGACCGGGGCGAAAATAATCGCGGCATCGAGCGCTTCCGGCGGCGTTTCATCGGAACCACCGGCCCAGCGCGCGCCCAGGTCGCGCGCAAATTTCTGGCCGTCGGTGTCGCTCGGGCGGGTGAACGCGAAAACTTCGCGGCTTTCATAACGCGCGACTTGCGCGACGATGTGTGCCGCCGCGCCGAACCCGAAAATGCCCAGCCGTTTCGCATCGCCTGCTTTGCGGAGCGATCGATACCCGATGAGCCCGGCGCAAAGCAACGGCGCCGCGCTAACGTCATCAAACGCGTCCGGAATCGGGAATGCAAAGCGGGCGTCGGCCACGGTGAACTCGGCGTAGCCGCCATCGATCGTGTATCCGGTGAAACGCGCCCGCTCGCACAAGTTCTCGCGGCCCGAAGTGCAATACTCGCATTCGCCGCAGGTCCAGCCGAGCCACGGAATCCCAACTCGATCGCCCATTCGAAAACCGGCAACGCCGTCCCCAATTTTTTCGACGCGCCCAACGATCTCGTGCCCGGGAACGAGCGGCAGTCTCGGTTCCGTCAATTCGCCATCGACCACATGAAGGTCCGTCCGGCAAACGGCGCAGGCGGCGACCTTGATCAGTAATTGTCCCGAGGCTGGCCGTGGAACGACCAACTCATCTTCGATCAATGGCTGCCTGATCGCATGCAGACGCATCGCGCGCATCGGACATCATCGAGCGGAGTTTCCCGAAACGAAAGCCCCCGCCGAATTTCTCCGACGGGGGCCCGTTTAACTATCAGCTGCGCCTATTTACTCCGGGCAGCACGGCATCTTGATCGGGCAGCAGCTCTCGTCGCCGCAGCAATCAGCCGAACGCGAAGTCGCGCTCGCTGTGCCGACCAGCGCCAGGGCCGCTACGATCGCCAGTAGATATTTCATGTGAAATCCTCCTGTTGAGTTCCGTTTCTCTCGTCCTTCAAAATGCGGACGAGCCGACGCGATCCAGCAGGATCAGGCGCGCGGCGGTGGAACCGGAGGACGTTGCGAGCGGCTGTGCTCGGAAGAAATGTAAGCGGCAAAAGTTTCGTCGCCGACCGGCGGATAAACGAACGGCGTGGTGAAGCCGGCGAAAAGCGCGAGGCCGAAAGTGCAGAGAGCGCAACACTGTTTGTCCGGATCCGGCTTCGGCGCGTGCCGGTCGCAATCGCGGGTCGTCGATTCCGGTTTCGTTTTCGCGCAGCAGCTCGTCTTCTCGGCTTGCGGAACGGGAGCGGAAGCCCGGGACGGAACGGCGGCGACCGCGATCGAGCAGGAGATGAGCAGGCAGAGCAGGAATCGCAACCAAGTCGCTCTCATCACAGGCCTAGCTTACCATCTGTTGCCCGGAGCGATCAACCCTCGCCTGAAAATCCCGCCGCGGGAACGCGCGCTTGAGTCCCGCGGCAGAAATAATGATGATGCGCGGGACGAGACGAAGTTTTCTTAGACCATGAACACTCCTCCTCCTCCGTTGCCGCCGCGTAATGTCGTTTTGACGATGATGCTCGGCGTGCTGGTCGCGAACGCGATCGGCGGTGCTTTGCTTTTCGGGGTCGTGTGGCTGGTCGGCGCTTACAAGAATTCCGACATTCCCACATTCGTCGCCTGGCCAAGTTTCTTTCTGATCCCGTTCGTTGTCGGACTCATCGCCGCGTGGTTCTGGCGGCGGATTTATCGCACCATCGCCTGGAGCACGCTCGATGCATTCTTCGTGACGCTTGTCGGCCTCGCCGCGGCCGCGCTCATCCTGCGAGAAGGTGTCGTCTGCCTAGTGATCGTGTCGCCGGCGCTCTATGTTTTCATCCTTTGCGGAATACTGCTGGGTCGCCTCTGCTTCCGGCCGAACTATTCCAAACTTCAGCTCACGATCTTTCCGTTGCTCGCGCTCGTCACGCTCAGTGAATCGCTCTACCACTCCGAACAGCAAGCGGTCGTCACCGATCGCATTCTGATCCACGCGCCGCCAGCAAAGGTCTGGCCGCACGTCCTCGCGTTCCCCGAAATTCCCGATCCGCCCAGCTACTGGATCTTCCGGCTCGGTCTGCCTTATCCGACGCAGACCACCAACGGGGGGAATTTTGTCGGTGCCGATCGGCAATGCATTTTCAGCAACGGCGTCCTCATCAAAGAGCGAGTCGCAGAGTTCGTCCCGAACGAGAAACTCACCTTCGATGTCGCCGAGCAACCGACTGATCCCGAAGCCTACGGACACATCACGCTCCACCGCGGGCAGTTCGTTCTGCAGGATAATCACGACGGCACCACGACATTGATCGGCTCAAGCTGGTATACCCTGCACGTCAGTCCCCGATGGTATTTCGATTTGTGGACGGGCGACATGACCCGCGCCGTGCATCTCCGCGTGATGAACCACATTAAAGAATTGTCGGAACGGTAGCGCCGCGCGACAACCCAAGTGCACCTGTAGGCATGGACGTCGCGGGCGTCTTCGTCGACCGTTACGCGCGTGAGTAGCCCGGAACGAGAATATATTATCTTTTGCGACGAATCGGAACGCTACGGCACTTATTTTTCAAACTTTTACGGTGGCGTGCGAGTGGGCGCGTCGGAATTAGCTCGAGTGTCAAAGCGGTTAGCGGATTTCAAATCTGAACTTGGGCTTAGCAGCGAGATCAAGTGGCAGAAAACGGACCCGACTAACACTGAACGATATTCGAAAATTGTTGGAATGTTCTTCGACGAGATCCGAGCTGGGCATCTCGCAATGCGCGTGATGTTCACGCAAAACGCCGTCCAAGCGCGAGGCCTAACTGCCGAACAGCACTCGCAGTCCTACTACATTCTGTATTATCAATTCTTGAAACATGGCTTTGGGCTTCGACATATGCCGCCGCATGACGAGGCACCGCGTCTCCGGATCTATTTAGATGAAATTGGCGATACAAAAGAGCAAATTGCAAAATTCCGTGGCTTTATTGCGGGCCTGACGAAGGACTCCCACATTCGCCGTACCGGCCTGACGATTGATGAACAAGATATCACGGAGGTCCGCTCACACGACCACGTGCTGCTTCAATGCTTGGACGTAGTGTTGGGGGCGATGCCCTTCCGGCTAAACGACAAACATCTCGCAAAGCTGCCGGGCACAAATCGGCGTGGGAATCGCACGCGTGCGAAGGAGCAATTGTACCGCAGAATCCATGCGGAAATATGTCGAACAACAAATCGGCGTTTCAACATTGGCAGTACTACCGGTGTGGGAGGAGATTCAGCCGGCCGCTGGACGGCTGGATATCTGCATTGGGTATTCAGGCCGAGCGATTCGCATTACGACGCGGGCAAGACAAAGCCGTAAAAAGAAACGCCCCACTTGGACCTACATCAGGCTCTGACGGCAAGCGTCAGCATTCGGTCAAGCAGGGCGCGTCTTACAGACTTAGCAATGTCGAGACCACGTGGATCGTGTCAAGGCAAAAGCATTGTTCGACAAAGGTCCATTGGGCGGGGTTTTCGGCCTGGTCGCCGTGGGAAACGTGGCTACCCCGCATGGATTCGAACCATGAATAACGCCTCCAAAGGGCGCTGTGTTACCGTTACACCACGGGGTAAATCGAATTTTCGATTTCGATCGCCGATTTTCGATTGCGGCGCTCGCCGCTCACATTCTTAGACCGCGAACTGCAATGCGCAATTCGCAATTCGGCTGGTCGCTAGACCGAAGCGGTCAGGTCGCTCGCCGCACCGACGCGAGACATTTTCACGCGCTCTAAAGTGGTCTGCACTTGAGCGAGCAGCTCGTCGGGCCGATGCGGCTTGCGGATGAACCCCGCCAGGCCACTGGCAACCATCCGATCAATCCGATCCTGGGCCTGCATCAAAAAACCGGTGCTCAGAAGAACGACCACGTTCGGATTGAGGGCCCGCAGGCGACGAAAAGTTTCTTCGCCGTCCATAAACGGCATCGAGAGATCGAGCAAGATGAGGTCGAACCCGTGCGGCTGTTTCCGGAAACGCTCCAGGCATTCAAAACCGGATTGAACCGTGGTCACTTCAAACCCGGCCTCGGAAAAGACGCGGTTGGCCAGGACCCGCGCGGCCGGCTCGTCATCGACGACAAGAATGCGGCGCGCTCGTGCCGCGCGGCCCGAGGCTTCGGAAGCATCGGAGTCAGCTGAGGGATCGGGCCCGGTATCGTCGTTCATCGCTCTTGGATCGGCCGCGTAAGCGTCCGCCTCCGAATAAAATAAAGCAGGAAAAGTGCCGGTCGTTAGAATTGCCAGAATGGGAGAAATACGAAGTGTTCCCAGCGAGGAATCCTCGTTTCCCGGCTCGCAATCCCGGCTAAACCGGCTATCTTTCTTGCCCCACTGATGAATCAATTGTCTATCGAGGACCTGCGCGTTTCGATTGCGGAGCAGGAGATCATTCGCGGCCTGTCGCTCACCATGCCGAAAGGCGAGGTGCACGCCATCATGGGACCGAACGGCTCCGGCAAAAGCACCCTCGCGAAAGTGATCGCCGGCCATCCCGATTATAAAGTCATTTCGGGCACGATCGAGATGGACGGCGAGAACATCATGGAACTGGAGCCCGACGAGCGGTCGCGGAAAGGCCTGTTTCTCGCGTTTCAGTATCCCAGTGAGATTCCTGGTGTCACGATCGCGAATTTCCTCCGCGCCGCGGTCCAGGCGCGTTTGCCGGAGGGCGAGGAACTCGAGGCGACCGATTACTACGCGAAGCTTTACGAGAAGATGGACCTGCTCGAGATGGACCGCTCGTTCACTTCGCGTTCGGTGAACGAAGGATTTTCCGGCGGCGAAAAGAAACGGAACGAGATTCTTCAGCTCGCCATGCTCCAGCCGAAATACGCGGTCCTGGACGAAACCGATAGCGGCCTGGACATCGACGCTCTCAAGGTGGTGGCGCACGGCGTGAATGCGATGCGCGGCCCGGACATTGGCATTCTTGTCATCACCCATTACCAGCGCCTGCTCGATTACATCATTCCCGATCACGTGCACGTCATGGTCCAGGGACGGATCGTGCGGAGCGGCGGAAAAGAACTGGCGCTCGAATTGGAAGAGAAAGGTTACGAACGGTACGAAACGGCGGACGTGGGCGAACCGGCAATGGCTTAACGGAGGATTTTTATGGTCAAGGAAACATCACCTTTGGAGATCGAGCGGAACGTCGGGAACTTCGCCTACCCCGAGACCCACACGCATGATGCCGGCGTCGGCCTGTCCGAAAAGACGATCCATTACATTGCGGACATCAAGGAAGATCCGGATTGGGTGCGGGAGTTCCGGCTGAACGCCTACAAAACTTTCATGAGCAAACCGATGCCGACCCATTGGGCGAGCAAGGACTTGGAAGCGATCGTATTCGATAACATCCGCTACTACCTCAGCGGTGGGGTGCAGCCGAAACGCAATTGGGAAGATGTCCCCGACGACGTGAAACGGACGTTCGAGCGGCTCGGGATTCCGGAGCAGGAACGAAAATTTCTCGCGGGCGTCGAAGCACAGTTCGACAGCGAGGCGGTTTATTCGAACATCAAGAAAGCTGTCGGCGAGCAGGGCGTGATTTTTGTCGGCAGCCGGGAAGGATTGAAGGATCACCCGGAAATTTTCCGGAAATGGTTCGGGAAAGTTATCCCGACGGGCGACAACAAATTTAGCGCGCTGAATTCAGCCGTCTTCAGCGGCGGATCGTTCATCTACGTCCCGCCCGGTGTGAAGGTGAAACATCCGCTTCAGGCCTACTTCCGGATCAACGCCGAGAACTTCGGCCAGTTCGAGCGGACGCTCATCATTTGCGATGAAGGCGCGGAGCTGACCTACATGGAAGGCTGCACGGCGCCGAAGTTCAACACCGCGACGCTCCATAGCGCAGTGGTCGAGCTGGTCGCGCTCAAAGGCGCGAAGATCCAATACATCACCGTCCAAAACTGGTCGTCGAACGTATTCAATCTCGTGACCAAGCGCGGTCTCGCCCATGAGGACGCGGAAGTGAAATGGATCGATTGCAACATCGGCTCGCGTCTCACCATGAAGTATCCGGGCGTGATCATGAAAGGACGGCGCGCCCGCGGCGAAGTACTTTCGATTGCGCTCGCTGGAGATGGGCAGCATCAGGATACCGGCGCGAAGATGGTTCACGCCGCCGATGAAACGACGAGCAACATCATTTCGAAGAGCATCAGCATCGGCGAAGGCCGGGCAACTTATCGCGGGCTCGTCCAAATCCCGAAGCATCTCAAGAATTGCAAGAACAACACCGAATGCGACGCGTTGCTGATCAACTCGACCAGCCGGACCGACACCTATCCGGCGATCACCGTCCGCGGCACCGGTAATTCCGTGCAGCACGAAGCCAGCGTCAGCCAGGTGAGCGCGGAGCAGATCTTTTACATGCAACAGCGCGGCCTCACCAAAGCGCAGGCGATGAGCCTGAGCGTAAACGGTTTTGTCAACGATCTCGTGCGCCAGTTCCCGATGGAATACAGCGTCGAGCTGAAGCGCCTGATCGAGCTTGAGATGGAAGGCTCGGTCGGCTAAGGTTCCGCCCCCAAGACACAGGCGAGCGGCGGCGGTCTCGGGCCGCCGTTTGCGTTTCACGGTATGACCAACCAGACAGCCGTCCTCGACGAAACCATGGAAGAGATCGATTCGCCGCCACCTGCGCGCGCGATTCTTTCGAATTCTTTCGAGGCGCGCTCGCCGGAACTTCCGGCGTGGTTTCGTGAGCAGCAGCAGATGGCTTGGACGAAGTTCGGGTCGCTGCCCTACCCGAATCGGAAGGACCAGCCCTGGCGTTTTTCGAACGTCAAGGCGCTCGACCTTTCCGGCTACAACTTCGGCGCGCCCCTGAGCCAGAGTGAACGCGACGAAATTCTCGAGCGCTCGTCAGGTCTCCATCAGGTCGCGGGTCGATTAATTTTCGCCGACGATCAATTGCTGCGGCGTGATCCGTTGCCGCAAGAATTGCTCGCGGCCGGCGTGCTCCTGAAGCCGCTCGAGCGCGCAATCGTCGAGCACGAAGATTTGTTCCGCCGGCATTTCATGGCGCAACCGGCTACGCTGGGCTCGGCCAAGTTCGCGGCCCTGCACGAGGCGTTCGTAACTTCGGGCACGTTTGTTTACGTGCCGCGCGGGGTGGAAGTAGAATTGCCCATCGAGATTTTCCACTGGCTCCACGGAGAGAATGCCTCTGTCTTCCCGCACACGCTCTTGATCGCTGACGAGCTCGCGAAGGTCACGGTGATCGAGCATTTCCAGTCCGCGCATTCCGATCGCGCTGGATTTGCCTGCGGCGTGAATGATCTGGTCGTCGGGCGCGGTGCGAAGCTGAACTACGTTTGCACCCAGAATTGGAACCAAAAAGCGCTCGCCATTCAGATCAACTCGACGTCGGTCGAGCGCGACGCATCGGCGAAAAGCTTGAATGTTCATCTCGGCGGCGCTTATTCGCGCTTTGAAAGTTTAAGCCGTCTGACCGGTGAAGGCGCGCGCAGCGATCTGCTGGCGGTGTCGGTGGCCGATAACGCCCAGGAATTCGACGCGCGCACGCTTCAGGATCATGCCTCTCCGCACACGACGAGCGACTTGCTTTACAAAAACGCTTTGACCGATCGGGCGCGAAATACGTTCGGCGGCCTGATCCGGGTCGAGCCGCACGCGCATTTCACCGATGCCTACCAGACCGTGCGCAATCTTCTGTTGAGCGATGACGCCGAGGCGAACTCAATGCCCGGCCTCGAAATCCTGGCCGACAACGTGAAATGCAGCCACGGCGCGACTTCCGGCCAGCTCGGCGAGAACGAGATGTTTTATCTTCTCTCCCGCGGGATCCCGGCCTCGGTCGCGAAGCAGCTTCTCGTTAGCGGCTTCCTGAACGAAGTCGTCGATCGCCTCGATCATCCCGCGATCACGGGACATATCCACGAACTGATCGAAGCGAAATTCGCGCGGCGCTAAGCGCTTCTGCTAGCTTTCGTACAACTTCACGATTGCGTTCGCTTCGTCGCGAACGCGCTTGGCGAGTTCCTTTGGCGCCAGCACGCGGACGTGTTTGCCCCAGCTCAAGATCCAGCGCTCGATTTCCTCCAGCCCGCCGAGTTCCAGTTCCAAGATGATCGAGTCGCCGGCGATCTCGCGGACGCGCTGGGATTCATGCCATTTCCTTTCGGCCACCAGCCGGGCTGCGAAGGAATCGAACTGCAATCGGATACGCTGTTTCTTTCCTGCGGAGTGAACGCCAAAGCTGCCGCTCAGGACTTCGGCGATAGAGAAATCGGCCGGGCGCCGGAAACCTTTCGTCGTTAACGCGACTTTTCGCATCCGCGGGAGCGCAAAGGTGCGCAGTTGCCGGCGCTCCAGGTCCTCGGCGAAAAGGTACCACTGATTTTCCAGGCAACCGAGGTGATAGGGCCGCACCCGCCGCGATTCGTAGCCGCTGCTCTGCAATTTCCGGTACTCGAATTCCAGCTCCACGCAGCGCAGCACTCCTTTGCTCACCGTTTCAAACAATTCGAGGTCGGCGACGCTCGCGCCCGCGCTCCGGAATGAGATCGCGTCCTCCAAGTCGTGCCAGGAAAACGAGACGCGGTCCTTCAGGCCATCGGTAATTTTCCGAAAGGCGGAATGGAGCGGGCGCTCGAACGGTGTCCCTTTGTATTGCGCCAGCGCTTTCTGCGCGACCAGCAGCGCGGTGATCTCGCCCTCGGAAACTTCGATGCTGGGAAATCCGGTGACCGGTTCCGTGTAATAAAAGCCGAACTCCTGCGGATGATAGTCGATCGGCAACCCGAGCCGGTCCCGCATGAAATCGATGTCGCGCTGGATCGTCTTGGCCGAGACCTCCAGCTCCGCCGCGATCTTCTGGCAGTTTGGGAATTTTCTCGCCTTCAGGGCCGCATGCAGCCGCATCATCCGCTGGAGCGGCGGCCGCGAAAACCCGCGATCGGCCTTCTTCTGGAGCCGCGGCCCTGTGGGCCGCTTGATCGACGCGTCAATTGCCATTGGACGCAACTCTCACGCGGCCCACAGGGCCGCGGCTACAGAAGAAAATATTTTGAAATTCTTTTAGCATCGGACAGCCCATGTCCTACCCCCTGTTTTAGGATTGCGCCATGAAAAGATACAAAACTCATTATCCGCGGCGCAATCTCCTGGCGGTTCCGTATTCCGTTCGGCCCGATCGGATCGAACGCGGCCTGCGCATCCTGCGCGCCTTGCGTCACTCCTTATCCGCGGCCGCGCCGCTTCCGCGGCCGCAGCAAAAGGAGTTCGATTTCATCGCGGCGAAGCGAGCCTGATTTCCCGCGAGAGAAAGTATTGCAACCGGCGGAGCCGGTCGCTACGTTCTGTTCCCTGCCGGCGGCTTCGGCTGTCGGTGGCGGCTCTGGAACCATGGACGTAAGCGGAACAATCGAAGCGATTCTCGCCCAAAAAGGGAGCGAGATTTTCTCGATCTCGCCGGACGCCCTGGTGTTTGAAGCGGTCGAGTTGATGGCAAACAAAAACGTCGGCGCGCTCCTTGTCGTCGAGAACGACAAGCTGGTCGGGATGATCTCGGAGCGCGATTACACACGTAAGGTCATGTTGCGCGGGAAGAAATCCCGCGAAACTCAGGTGCGCGAGATCATGTCGAGCGACCTCACCGTCGTCCCACCGCGCGAGCCGGTGGCAAACTGCCTGCGGATGATGACGGATAAACGGGTTCGGCATCTGCCGGTCCTGGATGGCGAGACGATCCGTGGCGTGATCTCGATCGGCGACCTGGTGAAGTGGGTCATCGCCACCCAATCCGCGGCGATCCAGCATCTGGAGATGTATATCTCGGGCGGTTACACGGGTTGATCCTGTAGCGGCGGTCTGTGACCGCCGCCAGTTCGTAGATCGACGGTCATAGACCGCCGCTACAATTTCCACACGGTCTTTCCATCGACAATCGTTCGCACCGCACGCCCTTTCAGCTTCCAGCCATCGAATGGTGTGTTGCGCGACATCGATTGAAACGCCGCGGCGTCGACGGTCCATTCCAGCTCCGGATCGATCAGCGTGACGTCCGCGGCGCGATCAACCGAAAGCGTCCCCGCTTCGATCCCCAACAATCGCGCCGGATTCACTGTGAAAATTTCAATCAGCCGCGGCAGCTCGATCGTTTTGGTTTTGTGAACGAGCAGGTCGAGAAAAAGCCCTAGCTCCGTTTCCAATCCAACGATCCCAAACGGCGCGGCATCGAACTCGACTTCCTTCTCGAACTGCGCGTGGGGCGCGTGATCGCTGCACAGAATATCGAGGGTGCCGTCCGCGATTCCTTCGAGTAGCGCCGCGACGTCTTCCTTCGCGCGTAACGGCGGATTCATTTTGCAATTCGTGTCGAAGTTCTGGATCGCGTCATCGGTGAGCGCGATGTGGTGCGGGCAAACTTCGCCGCTGATTTTCACCCCGCGCGCCCGCGCTTCGCGCAAAATCCGGACGCTTCCGGCCGCGCTGATATGCTGGCAATGGACCTGGTGATCGCAGAGTTCCGCGAGGAGAACATTCCGCATCACGATCGCTTCTTCGCCGGCGCTGGGCCAGCCGGGCAAACCGAGCAAAGTGCTCCAGTAGCCTTCGTGCACCACTCCGCTGCCGACGAGATCGTAATCCTGGCAATGATCGAGGATTGGCACGCCGACCATGCGCGCATATTCCACCGCACGCCGCATCAGCTCATTGTTCTGGACGCAACGCCCATCGTCCGTGATCGCCACCACGCCTGCTTGCGCCAGTGAACCGATCGGCGCCAGCTCTTCGCCCATGAGACCTTTCGAGATCGCACCGGCCGGCAGCACATTCACGCACGCAACTTCCGCCGCGCGATCCCGGATCCACGCGATCGTCCCCGGACTGTCCGCAGCGGGTGCAGTGTTCGGCATGCAGACAATGGTCGTGAATCCGCCCGCCGCAGCCGCTCTCGCGCCGCTCTCGATCGTCTCTTTCCAGCCGAACCCCGGCTCGCGCAGATGAACGTGGAGATCGATCAGCCCAGGCGCAACAATCAACCCTGCCGCGTCGATCACTTCGGGATCCGAACCTTTCGCCTTCGCCGCGATTTTACCATCGACGATAAATAAATCGCCTACTTCATCGCGCTCGTTCGCCGGATCGATGATCCGCCCGTTGCGAATAATCGTCATGCTCATCAGGAATTCCTCGACGCGCCGGAACATAGACTTCCAGTCTGTGCGCCCAGCGGAGTTGCACTCCGCTGAACCGAATAAGACAGCGGAGAACATCGCCGCTGGGCGCATAGGCCACAGGCCCATGTTCCGTTCATGTCGCGATCCCTCCGCAGAGATAGAGCACGGCCATGCGAACCGCGAGGCCGTTGGTCACCTGCTCGAGGATGACGCTCTGGGTGCCATCGGCCAATTCGCTGTCGATCTCGACGCCGCGATTGATCGGCCCGGGATGCATGATGAGGCAATCAGGCTTGAGCCGTTTGCCGCGCTCCTTCGTCAGGCCAAAGAGCCGCACGTATTCGCCGATCCCCGGGAAATATTCCTTTCGCTGACGTTCGTGCTGAATCCGAAGCAGATTGACCACGTCCGCCGTCTCCAGGACTTCGTCGAGTTTGTGGGTAACGGTCACGCCGAGTTTTTCAAATTCGCGCGGCACCAGCGTGCTCGGGCCGACGAGGGTCACGCGCGCGCCGAGTTTCAGCAGCCCGAAGATATTCGAGCGCGCCACGCGGCTGAAGAGAATGTCGCCGATGATCGCGACGTGCAGTCCCGCGACGGTGCCTTTGTGGGCCCGGATCGTGTAAAGATCGAGCAACGCCTGGGTGGGATGTTCGTGCGCGCCGTCGCCCGCGTTGATGACGCTGGACTTGAGCCGCTCCGCCAGGAATTGCGGCGCGCCGGACGAGCTGTGCCGGAGCACAATGAGATCGGCGTGGTAGGCCTCGAGGATTTTCGCCGTGTCCTTGAGCGTCTCGCCCTTGATGAGGCTTGAAGACGAGGCCGAGATGTTGATCACGTCCGCGCTCAGGCGGATCGCAGCAATCTCAAACGAGGTTCGCGTCCGCGTGCTCGGCTCGACGAAGAAATTCACCAGCGTCTTGCCGCGCAACGCCGGCACTTTTTTGATCTCGCGGGTGCCGACTTCCTTGAAGGCATCCGCCGTATCGAGAAGGAAAATGATTTCCTCGGCGGAAAGCTCGCGGATGCCGAGCAAATCTTTCCGTTGCCAGCGCATCTCGGAATTCCCGGGCGCCGTCACGCCTTTTCCTCCTTGATCAGCCAGACCGCGTCCGGTTCGCCATCGACATCCTCGAGGCGCAAACGGACCTGTTCGCCCGGCGCTGTCGGAAGATTTTTGCCCACGTAATCCCCGCGGATCGGCAGCTCGCGATGGCCGCGATCGATCAACGCCGCGAGCTGGATTCTGGCGGGCCGCCCGAATGAGCTGATCGCATCCATCGCCGCGCGCACGGTTCGGCCCGTAAAGAAAACATCGTCAACGATGATGACGGTCTTTCCTTCGAGCGGCAGGGGCAGGGTGGAGGCCTGGACGCGCGGCAGTTCCGGACGCGTCCCAATATCGTCACGATGCATCGAAACATCGATTGCCCCGATTCCCACCCGGGGCTGGCCTAACGACTCGATAATGTCCGCCAATCGTCCCGCGATCTCGACTCCGCGCGACGGAATCCCGGCGAGAATGACTGTATCGAGCTGCGGATTGCGCTCGACGATTTCGTGCGCGATGCGGCGAAGGGCGCGATCGATGGCCGCGGCATCCATCACCGGCGCGGTGAGGGATGAGGGAGAAGGAGCGTTTGGTTTCACAGGATTCCTTGGCGACCTCGCAGGATCGCATTAAAGGAAAAGCGGCGGAGATTTAAGCGGCTGTTGTTTCGGCTCTGGGCTCCTTCATCCGCTTGTTCCGCCAGCTGGAACGATATTTCACGATCCAGTCGAGCAACGCCTTTTCGAAACCGATATCAGCGCCGGCTTTTTCGCTCTCGATCCATTTGTGTTTCAAAATCTCTTCCCGCTCCGCGAGGAACTCCTTGTAGAGCACAGAGTTCTTAACGAACTGCGATTGTTCGCCTTCAGCCGCCGTCATGTCGGCACTGTTTTTCATATTAGCGGGCGCAGGTCAATAAAAACGATACGCCCCTCTTAGGCGTAGCAGCGGCTGTGCCTATTCAAACTCTGCTTCTTCTGTAGCCGCCGCCCTGTGGGCGGCGCGATGGGCGCTGTGCTGGCCATGCCGATCTCGCGCTTCGCACAGCGAAGCGGCTACAGAAGATGCTCGCGCAGATGATGCGCGATTTTCATGAACTCTGCCGCCACCGGCGAATCGCTCGATTCGGCGGTAATCGGCATACCGCGATCGCCGGATTCACGGGTGGCGATATCGATCGGGATCTGGCCGAGCAACGGCACCCGCAGCCGCTTCGCTTCCCGCTCACCGCCGCCCGAGCCAAAGATATCGTAGCGTTTCCCGTCGCTCGGACAGGCGAAGTAGCTCATGTTTTCGATGAGGCCAAGCACGGTCACGTTGACCTTCTCGAACATGGTCGCGGCCTTTCGTGCGTCGATCAGCGCGACTTCCTGTGGAGTCGTGACGATGATCGCGCCGGCGAGCGCGACGGTTTGGACAATCGTGAGCTGGATGTCGCCGGTGCCGGGCGGCAAATCGAGGACGAGATAATCCAGTTCGCCCCACTCCACCTGCCGGAGGAATTGCTGGGTGTACCGCGTCACCATCGGCCCGCGCAGAATGGCGGGCGCCGCGTCGTCGAGGAGAAAACCCATCGACATCAACTTCAGTCCGTATTGCTCGATCGGGACGATCCGGTTTTCCTCGGTCGCCATCGGCCGGTCGCGCGAACCGAACATGAGCGAAATGCTCGGGCCGTAGATGTCGCAATCACAAAGGCCGACGCGCGCTTCGGTTTTTTCCAAAGCGACCGCGAGATTTGCCGCCACGGTCGACTTCCCGACCCCGCCTTTGCCGCTCGCAATGGCAATGACATGCTTCACGCCCTCGATCCGCGTGGCGCCGACTCCCGCCGCGCCGGCGCCCGCCGGTGGAGCGTGGATGTCGATAAGCACCTTCACGCTTTCAACGCCCGCCATTCCGCGCAACGCCGCTTCCGATTCCGTTTTGATCGCCTGTGGAATCGCCGGCTCATTCGTCGCGAGCGCCATTTGCACAGTGACGGCGGCGCCTTCGATCCGGATGGCTTTTACGAGGCCGAACGACACGATGTCGCGGCTGAAGCCGGGATATTTGACTTGCTTCAACGCTTCCCTGACCTGGTCCTCCGAGATCGGCATGGGCGTGTAAGGTAACGCCCCCGGCGAGGGAGTAAACCAGCGCTTGCGAAATCGTCGTGGCCCGAACTACGCGCGATCAGTCGTGTCTTCTTTGCACGCCCAGAAAACACTCATGCACACGGAGCCCAGGGCGATCACAAAACTAGATAACGTGAGCATAACAGTTGTCTAGCAACGGTCGTGCCGAGGGCATTTTGCAGGGCAAATCGCCTGCCCGCATCAATCCGGCGTTTGTTTTCGCGACACAATTGTCGCGATCTCGCCCGAACGCTCCGCTATTTCACGAGCATGGCCTGCGACGCCACGCATTGCCATTTGTCTTTGCGCAACACCCAAACATCGGTCCAACGGAAAGTCCGTTTGAAGGCCTGGCCGTCCTTGGCTTTTCCAGCTTCGATTGAAGTGCCCAGTGCGATCGCGAACTGCCCGCCGAAAACACGCACCTCCACCTTGCCATTTTTCGTCGAGGTATACGTGTCGGTGTCTTTCTTGATTTCGGAGAGAAGGTTCGATTTGCTCATCACCTTGCCCTTGGAGCTGACGCCGCGGAAATCATCGGCGAGATAGGCCTGCGCGACCGATGGATCGTGCTTCATCACCGACGCTTCCCATTTGTCCTCGACCTCCCTGATGGTTGCTTCCGGCGTTGATTTTTTCGTCGGCATCACCGCCGCGGGCGACGAGCTCGCGCTCGGGGTCGCGCTGGGGCTGCTCTTCGTGGCCGCGGGCGAGGAAGATTTGCTCGGTGAAGCCGAGGCTTCCGATTTTGGTGCGGGCGACGCGGTTTTTTCGGTCGTGACCGAGACGCTTGGGTCGGATGCGGTTGCTTCGGGGGAAGCAGCGGGCGACGGGCTGTCCTCCTGGGCCAAAACGAATGGCGTGGCAGCGGCGGCGATAAGCGAGGTAATGGCGACAATAATGATCTTCATTTGGTTCTCCCGTTATGGATTTGGCGCAGGCGCGAGCCCGGCCCCGAATCGGTTTGAGGCGCGAATCGTAGGGAGCGCCGCGACCTTGCGTCAAGGCTGAATTACTGCGCAAGACCGGCTGGCTGCGATCGTGCTCTAACGACTTGACGGGGGGTGTAGCATTGTCCCCAGAAATTCGTAAGATGCGCTTTTCCACGATTCGAAACATTCTCGGCAGCCTCGCCCTCGGGGCCCTCATCGTTTATACGATGCGCCTGTCGGACCCGCCGAAAGCGCAGCCGCCCAGCCCGTCAGTCGCGACTGTTCCCGCACCACTGCCGGCGGAGGCGACACTCATCGCCGGCCCATCCATTGGAATAGAAACGCAGTTGCCGGTAGTGCCCGCGCGGCGCTCGCACCGGATCGATAATTGTTTCAACCCTGAGACCGATCTGAGCGCGCCCATCGTCCGCGGAAAGAACGCGGTGATCACGGCCGCGTTGAAAGAGGAGTGGGAAATCGTCCGCAAATTGATCGATGCCGGCGCTCCGGTTGAATCCGCGGATGAAACCGGTCTTACCGCGCTCATGGTGGCGGCCCAACGTGGCAACATCGAGATGCTCCGCACTTTGCTCGAACGCCAGGCCCGCATCGACTTCATGGATTTCGAGGGCCGCACCGCGATCCATTATGCGATGGCCGCCGGGAAACGGGAGGCGGTGGAACTTCTCGTGTTATACGCCCCGCGTTTTGACCCCGATTCTGCCACCGCGCGCGATCTGCTGACGGCGGCGCTGGCCACCGGCGACATGGCGATTTTCCAGACGATCCTCGAACGCTTCCCGCCCACCTTGGAATGGACGGCCAATACTCGCCGCGCGCTCGAGGCCGCCCTCAGCCACGACATGAAGGAACAAGTGCGCCTGCTTCTGAGCAAACATCCCGCTCCGCCTACGCGGGAAAGCGGCACCGTTCCGCTGATCGCGTACGCTATTGCCAGCGATGACCTGCCGCTTTTCCGAACCCTGCTCGCCTGCGGCAGCGATCCGAACCTTGCCATCCCCAAAGCCGCCGAGAAAGAGTTCCTGGCGCTGATTAAATCCAAATACCTGCGGATCTATGTCCAGGAAGACGGCGTGAACCTTCTCATGCTCGCGGCCGGGCTCGGCAAAGCCGATTTCGTCCGCGCTTTACTCGATGCCGGGGCCGATCGCAACCGGCACACGCCCCGCGAAAAAATGCTGCCGCTTTATTTCGCCGCCTGGACGGAGAATTGGCAATGCGTCCAGATGCTGCTCGGCGGTGGACCGGGGCCGGAGCAATTGCGCGTCGAGATCTCGCTCGCGCAACAGCATGCCGCCGTGATCAAGGACGGCATCACCGTTTTCACAACGAAAGTTTCTACCGGCCGCAATGGTTTCACTACCAAGCCCGGTTACTACGTCATCACCGACAAGGACCGCGATCATCGCTCCACGATCTACAAGTGCCCGATGCCTTATTTTATGCGGTTGAGCTGCCGTGATTTCGGGATGCACGAGGGTGTGGTCCAGCCTTATCCGGCATCGCATGGTTGCATCCGGTTGCCGGGCGATGCGGCGAAAAAACTTTTCGTCGATCTGCCAATCGGCACGGTCGTCAGCATTAATTAGCTGTAGCCGCTTCGCTGTGCGAAGCGTGGGTTTCCCAATATGGATGAAACGCCGATTTCGGAATTGAGCGGGCTGCGCCACGAATACGATGCGCATGGGCTCCGCCGCGCCGATCTTCATTCGGACCCGATCGAGCAATTCCGCGCCTGGTTCGCCGCTGCGCTCGCCGCCGACATCCGCGATGTCAACGCGATGAGCCTCGCCACCGCGACGCCGGATGGAAAACCTTCCGTCCGCATCGTTTTGCTGAAGGGCATCGACAGGCGCGGTTTCAGTTTTTTCACGAACTACGACAGCGCGAAAGGCCGCGATCTCGAAGCGAATCCTTATGCGGCGCTCGGATTTTACTGGGTGAAGCTCGAACGCCAGATCCGGATCAGCGGGCCGGTCGAGAGAACTTCGAGAGAGGATTCCGCCGCTTATTTTCACTCACGGCCTCCCGGCAGCCGGCTCGCGGCCTGGGCCTCGAAGCAAAGCGAAGTTATCGATGCCCGGAAAGTCCTCGACGCGCGTTTCGAAGAAATGAAGGAACGTTTCGAGGGCGAAGAAATCGCGCTTCCGCCGCACTGGGGCGGATACCGGGTGCTGCCGGAGCAGATGGAATTCTGGCAGGGCCGGCCCAACCGGCTCCACGATCGCTTCCGTTACACGCGCCGCCCGGATGGAACCTGGCAGATCGATCGCCTCGCGCCGTGACGCCCGGCGATTCTTCGCGCTCGCGCGGCTGGAAAGATAATCCGCATCCGCGCTATTGGTGGCATCGTCTGCCGGGAACCGATTACGTCCCGCCGGTTTACTCCGACCTAAGCGACGCCGAATGGGCCGTGCTCCGCGAGTGGTATGCGGAGACGGATCGCAGCGGCCCGATCGGCGAATGCGCGGTGCCGCTTATTTCCCTGCTCCACGGCCTCGTCATGGGAAATCGTATTAGCCGTATCGCGCAACTCGGGACGTGCGCCGGTTATTCAGCTCTACTTCTGGGATGGATGCTGCGCCGGATGAACACGCCGCACGCCCTGTTCGCCTTGGATCTCGATCCCGCGATGTGTGAGCTGTCACGGCGCTGGATCATCCGCGCCGGACTGCAAGATTTTGTCGAGGTCGCGGAAGGCAGTTCCCTCGATGACCGATCGATCATGTCCGCCCGAAAATATCTCAACGGCAATCCCGAGCTCGTCATTCTCGACAGTTCCCACGAATACCAGTCCACGCTCGCCGAGCTTGATCTCTGGTATGGCGCGGTCGCGCCGGGCGGCCTGCTCGTTCTTCACGACGTGAGCGAATTCGCCGCCGAGTTTGACGTTACCCGCGAGGGCGGAGTGCGCCGAGCGTTCGCCGAATGGCGCAAAATCCATCCGGAAGCGGAAACGCTTTCGCTCAACAGCGATTCGCGTTCGATGGAAGCAGCGCGACCGCTCTACAAAGATGCTTGCGGCGTCGGCCTGATCCATAAACCGCAATATGGCTGAGGCGCGACTGACTCTGCTTCGCGGCGACATCACGAAGCTCGCCGTCGATGCGATCGTGAACGCGGCCAATACCACATTGCTCGGCGGCGGAGGAGTCGACGGCGCCATTCATCGGGCCGCCGGTCCGGAACTTCTCGCCGAATGCAAAACGCTCGGTGGTTGTCGCCCGGGCGAAGCCAAAATCACTCGCGGCTATTTGTTGCCGGCGCGTTTCGTCATTCACACCGTCGGTCCTGTCTGGTCCGGCGGCCATCGCAGCGAACCCGAGACGCTCGCCAATTGCTATCGAAACTCTCTGCGCCTCGCTTCGGAGAACGGCCTGCGCACGATCGCCTTTCCCGCCATCAGTTGCGGCGCCTATCGTTATCCCATCGCGGACGCCGCCCGAATCGCAGTGCAAACCACCACGGAATTCTTGCGGGACAATGCCTCGATCGCGGAAGTGACCTTCGTCGTTTCCACCGACGAGATCGAAGCCGCATACGAGCGGCTTCTCGCCTGACGCGTCGAACCGCTCCTCTTCGTTCGGCGTTGGACGTTCGGCGTTGGGCGTTCGACGTTTTCCCCTCCATGCCGCGCGACCTGCCAATCTACGAGCTCGAGCACTCCATCGTCGCCGAACTCCAAGCCCACGCCCGCCTCATCATCCAGGCTCCCACCGGTTCCGGAAAATCGACCCAGGTCCCGCAAATTCTCCTCGATCACGGCATGCTCGGCGACGGCCAGGTCGTCATCCTCCAACCGCGCCGCCTCGCCGCTCGTCTTCTCGCCGCGCGCGTCGCCTCCGAGCGCAAGTGCCGACTCGGCGATGAAGTCGGCTACCAGATCCGTTTCGAAAACATCACCTCACCACGCACCCGGATTCGCTTCGTCACCGAAGGAATCCTCCTGCGCCAACTGGTCCAGGATCCGGAGCTGCGCGGCATCTCCACCATTCTTTTCGACGAATTCCATGAGCGCCATCTGTATGGCGACATCACTCTCGCCCGTGCGCTTCAGCTCCAGGCGACCTCACGCCCCGATCTCAAGCTCGCCGTCATGTCCGCCACCTTGGATGCGGGCCTCTTGCAAAAATATCTGGCGCCCTGCTCCCTCCTCACTTCTGCCGGGCGCGCCTTTCCGGTCGAGATCGAATACCTGGCCAAGCCCGTCGGCGGCGACGGCTATCCGATCTGGGATCTCGCCGCGGACGAATTGGAACGGCTCGCGCCGCAAACAAAAGGCGATGTGCTGATCTTCATGCCGGGAAAATATGAGATCGGGCGAACGATCGCCGCCATTCGCGCGTCGCGCGTCAGCGATCGCTTCGTTGTCCTGCCGCTTCACGGCGAACTGCCGCCAGCGGAGCAGGACGCCGCGCTGGCCCATTACCAGAAACGGCGCGCCATCGTCTCGACTAATGTCGCCGAAACCTCGCTCACCATCGATGGCGTCCAGGTCGTGATCGACAGCGGGCTGGCGCGGATCGCGCGGTTCGATCCTCGCCGCGGCATCAACACCTTGCTCGTCGAAAAAATCAGCCGCGCTTCCGCCGATCAACGCGCTGGCCGCGCCGGCCGGACCGCGCCGGGCCGCTGTCTGCGTCTTTGGACGGAGCGTGAGCATCTCGATCGTGCCGCGCAGGAATTGCCTGAGGTGAAACGACTCGATCTCGCCGAAGTCGTGCTGACTCTCAAAGCGAGCGGCATTGACGACATCGCCGCCTTCCGCTGGCTCGAGCCGCCCGAATCCCAAGCTCTCGCCCGCGCCGAAGAATTGCTCGTCGATCTCGGCGCAATTTCTTCTCCGGGGAGAATAACCCCGCTCGGGCGCCGGATGCTGGCGTTTCCGGTCCATCCTCGTTACGCGCGCATGTTGCTCGCGGCGCACGAATATCGCTGCGTCCCCGCTATCGCGTTGATCGCGGCGCTCACCCAGGGCCGCAACCTCTTGCGCCGCCTCGAGGGCAAACCGGCCCGTGAAGATCGAGACGATGTCCTCGGTGGTGAAACGGAATCCGACTTTTTCATCTTGATGCGCGCCTTTCGCTACGCGGAAAACAGCCGGTTCGATGGGCAACGTTGTTCGCGCCTCGGGATCAACGCGGGCGCGGCCCGCGAAGCCGCGCAATTGTCCGAGCAATTCCTCGCCATCGCGCGGGACGAAGGCCTCGATCTGCAGAGGGGCGAGGCGAAAACCGGCGCGATCCAGCGTTGCGTCCTCGCCGGTTTTCCCGATCAGGTCGCCGTCCGGCTCGATGCCGGGACGTTGCGTTGCGCCCTCGTGCATGCGCGGCGCGGTGTCCTCGCGCGCGAAAGCGCGGTGCACGACGCGCGCTTGCTGGTGGCGTCCGAGATCCGGGAAATCGAAAGCAGCGAGAAGGAGCGCCAGGTCTTGCTCACGATGGCGACGAAGATCGAGGAAGAATGGCTGCGCGATTTGTTCCCGGAATCGTTCCGCGAAGAAACGCGCGTCGAATTCGATTCGGCGCTCCGACGTGTGATCGGTCGCCGCGCTACACTGTTTCATGATCTCGTGTTGCGGAGCGAAGAATTTTCCGCCGCGGATGAGCCCGCCACCGCGCAGCTCCTTGCCCGCGAGGTTGTGGCCGGGACCTGTCCGATCAAACATTGGGACAACGCCGTCGAACAATGGATCGCGCGGGTCAACTTCGTCGCCGCGCAATTTCCGGAGTTGGAATTCTCGCGGATCGACGCGGCGGCGAAGCTGCTGCTCCTCGAACAAATTTGCCAGGGCGCCACGAGCTACAAGGAAATCAAAGATCGGCCGGTGGGGCCGATCGTGAAATCGTGGTTGAACGGCGCCCAACAAAAGGCGCTCGACGATCTCGCCCCGGAGCGGATCAAACTGGCCGGCGGCCGCGCAGCAAAAATCACCTATGCCGACGATGGCGCGCCGCCCACGATCGCCGCCCGGATCCAGGATTTATACGACACTCCGCGCGGTCTCAGTGTCGGCCGTGGCCGCATTCCGCTCCGAATCCAGGTCCTGGCGCCGAACCATCGCCCGATCCAGATCACCAATGATCTGGAAACCTTCTGGCGCGTGGGCTATCCGAAAATAAAGAAGGAACTCCAGCGCAAGTATCCCAAGCACGTGTGGCGCTGACTCGGCTTGCCGCCGATGGAGGGCGGAGCTCCAGCGACGCCGGGCTCGCCGGAGCTCGCCCCTCCACGAAATCAAACCACGCGAGGCGACGCCACCGGCACGAAAAGAACGAACGAAAGGAGAGGCGCAGGAGTCTCACCACTTACGAATTATTTATATGATCAATCCGAATGGTGATGAATTTATGGAGGACGATCCGCTGGCTGCCTCGATGAGGTCGAGCGAGGAGCGCGCCTCCGAACAAACTCCCGGCCGTCTCCGCCAGGCGACCGGAAAAGTCTCAACTTTTGCCGGCGACGCCTGGGAACAAACCAAGGAACGCGCCAGCGTGGCCCGCGAACGCACGGAATTTTTCCTGCGCGAAAACCCGGTGCCGACTGTCCTCGGCGCGCTTGCCCTGGGGGTCGCGATTGGGTTGGCGATCCGCTATTCTTCCAGCTCCGCCGAAAAGGAAGTCGAAGCGAAATCGCCCCTCGCCAATGTCGATCTCAGCATTCTTTCCCTGCCGTTTCTCTGGCCGCTCTTCAAGTCGGTCCGGCGCAAATACGAAGATTCTGCCGAGGCGGTGAAGGATGGCGTGGGCCGGTTGAAGAAAGTCGATGTCGATCGCTACGTGAAACCGCTTCGCAAGAAGTGGCGAGCGTGGGCGAACTAAGAGCTGTTATCGCTCTTCTTCTGTAGCCGCCGCCCTGTGGGCGGCGTGAGCTGCGGCAACGATTTCTCCCGAGCGTCCCACAGGGACGCTGCTCCAGAAGATAGCGGCGACAGCTTTGCTGTCGCATTTTGCGAAACGGCGATGCTAATCTCGCCGGCGTGTCGTTACGAGCCGCCTCGATAACCACTTTTCTGCTGACCATTGCGACCATCGTTAACGCGAAGGAGCCGCGCCAAGTCCAGGAAACCGGCGGGATATTTGTCGGCTCGCTCGGGTGCAAATCATCCAGCTGCCACGGAGGCGCCGGGCCCAAGCGCAGCCAATATTTCACCTGGAGCGAGAAGGATTATCACACGAAAGCCTACGCCATTCTGCTCAATGCGCGGTCGGACCGGATCGCGGAGAGCCTGAAGATCACCGCTCCCGCAGGCGGGCCTCCCGCGGCGGCCACGAGCGTGCGCTGCACCGTTTGCCATGCGCCGTTTCAATCCGTGGCGGCGAGCCACCTCGCGCCGACCGCGCATCCCGATGAAGGCGTTTCGTGCGAGAGTTGCCACGGCGCGGCGAGCGGATGGCTGCGAGGCCATACCCGCAAGGATTGGACTTATGACACCCGGGTCGGCGCCGGTATGCGCGATCTCCGCAGTCTTTACGTGCGCGCGACGGCCTGTGCGGCCTGCCATCAATATCTGGCGCCGGAGCTTTTGCAGGCAGGGCATCCCGATCTTTTTTTCGAGCTCGACAGCCAGTCGGTCGCGGAGCCGAAACATTGGAAAGACGACGAGCCGTGGAGCGGATTGCGCGAATGGCTCACCGGCCAGGCGGTGGCTCTGCGCGAGATGAGCTGGTCGCTCAGCAGCGAGCCGGGAAATGATGAGCGGTCGCGGGCACGCTGGAATGGCCTTGCCTGGCTTTGCGCGAGCGCGACGACGGCCGCCGCCATTTCGTCACCCATCAGCCAGCCGCCGAACGCGCCGGCGCAATCCGATTTCGCGAACATGCAAACCCAGGCCGATTCGCTGGCTCGGCGCGCCTCGGTATCGAACTGGAACGAGAGCAGCGCGCGATCGCTCCTCACCGCCTTGGCCTCGCTCGATGGAGAATTTTCCGCCAGGGGAACGGCCGCTCCAATCCTCGGGCAGCGCGCCAAACGCCTGGCACTCGCGCTGGATCGATTGGTAAATGCGCTGAACAAGGACCGTAACTTTCGCCTCAAGGTCGAGGCGGAACTGCGCCAGCTTTTCGATGACGTAAAGACCCTCGACTCCTTCGACGCCAGTTCCTTCGCGACGCATCTGAAAGCTTTTCACGAAGCACTCGACAAGACTGGGTAACTCCGCCGTTGAACGCCCCCCACTTCTCGCGGAAAATACCCGCCCACGACATGGCCACGCCGTCCCCGACTTCACGCCCGAGCTGGCAACGCAATCCGGTCTCCCAATTCTTTGCGTCGCTCAAGCTCGCCGTCGTGCTCCTCGCCGTTCTGATCATCGGCGCGATCGCCGGCACGCTCTGGGAATCGAGCTTCGACGCGAAAGTGGCGCGCGCCTACGTTTACGGCGCGCCCTGGTTCAACGCCTGGCTCCTTCTTCTCGCCGCGAACCTTACCGTCTCGGCGCTCTCCCGCTGGCCTTGGAAAAAACATCACGTCGCGTTTCTCGTCACCCACCTCGGCATCATCACGCTGCTCACCGGCTCGCTCATCGGACGGATCTGGGGAATCGAGGGAACGATCACGCTCTTCAAAGGCGAACCGCCCTCGAACCGATTGCTCGTCGATCAGCATCAGCTCCGCGTCCACGATACCGACGGCTTGGTGAAAGGTTACCCCGTCGAGTTCATCCATCGGCCGCCCACGCCGCAAAAGCCGTGGGACCTCGGATTGCTCGCCGGCGGCGGACGGCTCAGCATCGTCGATTACGCTCCGGCCATCGAAGGCAAGTTGAACCCGAAACCGCTTGAGCAAGGCGGCGCGCCCGCCCTGCATTTCACCATCGCCACCGCGATGATGGGCCAGCGCCTCGAGAGCTGGCTCATGGCCGACGATCGCGAACACGGCTCGTTTAACATGGGACTCGCGACGATCGAATTGAAACGCGGCGCCGCGCTGGCGCAGACGAAAACCGACGCGGCCAATTCGCCCGCGCCCGCCACCGGCGAAGTGGAAATCGAAGAAGCGATCTTCGCGTTCGCCAAGGCGCCGGAGGAACAGATCGCGAGGGTTCTCAAGGGCGGGAACAGCGGCGCGAAAATTCGGCTCTCGCAACCACAGGGCGGGAACAAAGGCAGCGTTAGCATTTCCCTGAATGGAAAAACCTGGACCTTCGATGTCGCGCGGAACCTCGGGAAAGACGCGGCCATGGACGGCAGCGCGTTCACCGCGCGGATAGATAATTACTGGGCCGATTTCCGGATCGACAATGGAAAACCGAGCTCGGCGAGCGACCAGCCGAACAATCCTGCCGTCGTTGTGACGTTGCGCGGCAAAGGCGTTCCCGTTTCCGCCGCGCCGGATCCGCACGGCGAGGCGAAACTCGGCGCGGCTCCCGCGATGCCCGAAGATGGAGCCGCCGCGCCGAACCATCTCACGCTCTTTCTCGAGGACAACGGCACGGTTACCTACGCGCTGGAATCGCGAAAGACGGGGCGCGCAACCGGTACCATCGAGTTGAACAAACCGCTCACGACCGGCTGGGCCGACTGGCAATTAACCGTCGATCGCACGATGCCGCACGCCGAGGAATGGATGGATTTTATTCCAACGCCGCCGCCCGTTACCGGCGCGGATTTACCCGACGGCATCCGGATTCGCATCGAACAAGGTGGCAAGATTTCAGAGCAATGGATTCCCGCCGGATGGCAGATCAGTATTCCGGTGGGCGCGGCGGAGGTGCGGGCCGCCTATGGGTGGAAACAGATTCCGCTGCCGATCGGATTGGAGTTGCTCGAGTTCGAAGTGCAGCGCAACGAAGGCAGCGATAGTCCCGCCGGATTCAAGAGCACGGTGCGCGTCGCAAACGCGGAAGGCCAGACCGCCACCGGCCAATGCTGGATGAATAACCCGTTCAATTTTCCCGGAGAATGGTGGCGCACCTGGTCCGGCCTCACCTTCAAAATGTCGCAAGCCTCCTGGAACCCCGAAAACCTCGGCCAAAGCACGATCCAGATTTTGCGCGATCCCGGCTGGCTTTTGAAATGGATCGGCTCGCTCCTGGT
>Ga0066696_10000044_pt1 | contig 37531 bp, 30 predicted proteins | sample GraSoiAngelo_145_FD_71412 | JGI IMG/M metagenome (GOLD analysis project Ga0066696, IMG submission 71412) | Grasslands soil microbial communities from the Angelo Coastal Reserve, California, USA - 14_1009_05_20cm | ecosystem: Environmental > Terrestrial > Soil > Grasslands | place: USA...
AACGGAACAGTTGAAATCCCAGGTTGGAGTCGCTGTAAAAGATGATATCAGGGCGATGTTTTCGAATCGCCTTTACCATGAAAGGGAAGGTCGAGAGCTGTTCGACCACATATCCGTTGCGACGAATAAACTTGCCCAGGAACGGCGCCAAGCTTCCCGTGCGCGGCACATTCCACAGGACTTTCTCGTGAGCGCTCTCCTCCCCAGCACCCTTGAAGAGAGTAATATCGAGACCGTCCGTATTGCGCAATCCGTCGAAAGCTTCACGAAAAAATGTTTCGATCCCGCGGTCAAGAATGCCCACCCCGCTGCAGGAAAAGAAAACCTTAGTCGACCTCACAGCTGTTATGATCACTTTTTCTGTTCTAGAAAGACCAACTCGTTGGGCCCGTGTTGCAATCGACCAACCAACTTTAGGCTGCCGCCATTTCGTCGGATATCATTTTCAAGCGCGTCGGGCGAATACGGCGGATGCGTTTCTACAATCGCGTAACGGATTCGAGTTATCCAATCAGCACAGTCGCAAAAAAGTTCGGCCTCGGTACCTTCAACGTCGCACTTAAGGAGATCGACGGCATTAAAAGCAGGTTTCTCGTCCATGATCTGTGACATGGAATAAACAGGGACCGACACCTTCTGATCTCCTCGCGTCATCTTGATCCCCCATTCACCAGACGAAGAATCTATTCCGGCTGTACCTGATTCGGCTCCTACGAAGCCACGAATCACAACGACCCGGTCTTCTATCCGGCTTTCTGCCAAGTTGACTGTCAACACTGCTAAATTGTTGTCGTCAGGCTCGATCGCCTTGATGACTGCATTCGGCGAAAGATCCGCGAATAGCTTAACCGAGAGACCAATGTTTGCCCCAAGATCTATGACAGAATCAAAGGCTTGTGGGTTCCATTCTTTCACTCGGTCATATTCGCCTTCTTCAATGATTTCATTTGCGACGTACCAGTCTGTGGCACCCATCCGAACGGAAAACATCCAGCCAGTGCGATGATGGGTTAGGGCGACAATTCGCTTTCGAAATGGAAGCGGAGCGTGGGGAAACCGCCGCAGCACGAGATTCCACCAGTACCACAGTCGATCGCGGCGCTTAGGGTACTGCGATGCGCGGCGAACGTGTTCATCTAGAGAAGAAAACATTATCGCACGGAACAGTTTCGCGGTTCCATCCATAACCACGACATGCGCTCCGGTCGCCACTCACTCACCGCCCAATCAAGATAACGAGATGGCAAAAGCGCGGTTCCGAGTGTTCGATACGGGATGTCATCATGACTGCGCGCCTCCTGCCAGATGCGATGGACTTCATGAGTCCTCTTGAAGCGGTCGATAATCCTGTCTGAGATACCCGGATGGATAAAGTCATGCATCTCAACGAGCAGGTGTGCCCGGCATAATTCGGAAATGATTTCGGGATCTAGAAGTTTTCCCTCGTCACCTTCCACGTCGCATATGATCAGTGCACGCTCAGCGCCTTTCAAGACTGCTTGCAGATCCGCCACCTCACATTTTCCGCGCACATCCACGCGCGAAGCAACATTGTTCATGCTCGCCATTTCTTTCAATGCGTCTTGACCCTTTTCCTCCATTTCGAAGGCGATCACCGTGGCATCTGGATTCCGCAATGCCAGACCAATCGCGTAGTATCCCTCTGCCGCCCCAATATCGACGATCAATTCGGGATGAAGCGAACACGCCTGCTCGACGTATTCATTCAATTCCCGCTCGTAAATGCCCAGCAGTTTCGGCACATAGGCGCTTCCGACGGCACCATAAATATACTTCGTTCCGGCAAATGGTCCCCCCTTCACACGGCTGCCCGTGCGACGGTTGACCAAGTGTTCAATGTAACCGATGGGCCGGAAACGTTTCGGGACAAGCGTCCGGATTAATCTGGCGATAGCGCCTTGGCTAGCGGCGCTCCGAGTAATCCAGGGATCAATCGCACTTTGCGGTGTTTGCTCTTGGAAAAGATTAGCCACGATTCGCTCAACTTTTCTTCAGGCCCAAATACCCAAGCTGTGGCACGTATATTGAATCGCGCGACGCCACCAGGGTCCAAGATAATATGGTAGTTTTTCCCACTGGACTTCAATATTGCCGTCATGCGCATCAAAATGTAGCTCGGAAGCCGGACGAACTGCTTTCTTTCGCCAATCGTCGTCCACGATCTTATGCCATCCTCCGCGAACATCTCCTTGATGACCATCCGCTACGCTCTGCATTCGTTGGCGTAGTCGGTGCTGAATCTGTTTCGGAAAGCGATATGGCAGATGTCGAAAACGGATAAGCTTTGGGGATACCAACCCCATGTGAGTGGGAGCCGAATCCCGCGGGTGCCATTTGAGTCCATCTCGATATCGGAAAAAGCGCGGCTCGCAGTAGTCACACCAATAATAACGAAGATACTCGAGTGGAGACTCAGCCGGTTTCGCGTTCCAGTCTGGAATCCGCGCCAGAGTCTCTTCAGTAAGGTAGTACTCAATATACAGGCCCCAAACAGCATGGTGAAGCCGGTGAACCGAAGTCAGAAACACTTTGGGATCGTCGATGTAGAATTCGTCAGCATCAAGGCGGCACCACCAATCCCCATCCTTGGCCTCATGTCGAAATTCTTCGAAGATTTCGGCGCGCAACCAATCATTCCAAACGCGGTCATCACGACGTGCGGGCACGATATGCGAGTTCGCCATCGCCTGGACCTTTTCCCATGTGCCATCTGTGCTCGCACCATCGTAAACAAATATCCTGTCGGACCAAGCGCTAGCCTTCCGCAGACATTCTTCAATGATGTCGCCCTCGTTCTTAACGCACAATATCGAAAAGATCTTCATCTAGCGGCAAGTAAACCCGTTCAAAGGCTTAAAGAAATTGTAGAGATCGGATGCAATGAAAGTCGATAAACGTGGCTAACCCGACGCTGTGCCTACTTGTGCGGGACCGTTCTTCTTGAGGCGTCTGAATTCAAGGTAGGTGTTCGGTCGGACCGGTCGGCGCTCGAATAGCTGCTTTAAAATGACTGCAACCCCCCGACAGGTGCCCTCCAAACGGTATATCAATACCCCTTCCTTGAATCCCCAGACAAGACCATTCCAAATAGTCGCGGGCAAATGAACGAGTAAGTACGGCATGGGAACGTTGTGCCAGGCGAACAGCATCAAATTGCGTTGACCGTAAATATTCATTCGTGCCGCACTTCTCTTAGGCGACTCATAATGAAGAATCGGCTCCGCGCTACCAAGCCGCACGACGAAGCCCGCATCAAGCAAGCGGATGCAGAAATCGCCTTCCTCACCCTGGTGGACCAGCACCTCTCGATAACCTCCCAACCGTGTGAAGATATCGCGACGCACAGCATGAGCTGTCCCGATGTATTCATTGGTGATCCATCTGCCGACTGGCGGAGCCTTTTGCTTAACCATTGGACCTTTGTTTATGTCCGTGAACGGGATCGCTACCGCAGCGACACGTGGATCGTCAAAGTCACGTAGCGTCGCTTCAACTATATCTGGTGCAGAAAACTCTGCATCGTCGTCGATCGAGATAAGAATTTCTCCGCGAGCAAGCCGTGCAGCCTCATTTCTCCGCACGATCAAGCCTCGGGATTCTTCACGGCGTTGAAGATTTACGGAGGGAAATTCCACCCGAAGCATCTCTGCAGTTCCATCGGTCGATCCGTCGTCAATCACCAAGATTTCTATTGATGTCGTTTGAGCCAGCGCTGACCGGACTGCCACGCGCAATTCATCTTTGCGGTTTTTGGTTGTGATCACAACCGTTGCTGCTTGATCCCTTAGCAAGACGTCAATCTCCCTTCTTCGAGCACGGTACTCATTCTAGACTTTGCAAGGTATTCACAAGCCGTTCCCCGTAGCGCGCCCATGTGAACTCGATGGCGCGTTCCCGGGCAGCGTTTGCCAACGCGGTTCTCTTTTCGCGATCTTCGATTATTTCCGAGATCGCATCCGCGATCGCATCCGCGTCGCGCGAAGGTACAATCCGGCCGTCAACTCCGTCCCGAACGACCGATCCTGCTTCTGGAGTTGTTACGACGGGCAAGCCGCAAGCGAGCGCTTCATAGGTTACTTCGGCCGAGCCTTCGGCGAGCGAGGGGAGGACGAATAAATCCGCTTTGCCGAATTCTGTCACCATCTCGTGCCGAGGAATTCGGTCGAGCAAAGTCAGGTGCCGGCAGATCTTTTGATTCGCAACCGAGGGTTGAACGTTCCCGGCGATCCGAAATTCGTAGGGCAGCCTGCGCGCATGAAGTCTTTCGGCAGCCATCGCGAGATAATGGATACCTTTGCGCAGCTCCGCCGTGCCGGCGAAAAGGATCCGTCCCGGAACCGGATTGTTCCTCAGCGAAAGAAGCTCTGGATTCACTCCATAGGGAACGACAAAGGTACGCTCACGCGCAAATCCGAAATTCTCCACGAGGTCATCACGGACGGCCGGGGACGGGCAAATCGCAAAATCGCTTCGCGTAAGGAGCACGTCTTCGTCACCCATCTCGCGACGGAGAGCAGCATAATCCGGAAAGTCCGGTTCCCAGCCTGGAAACTCCTTTCGTTCCTCGGCTAGGATCCGCTCGGTGCTGAGCAAAATATAAATCTCCGAGACCACGGTGAGCCCGCGCTCTTTCGCGGCAACTAGAAGAGGCGCGCACTCGCCCAGCATCGAGTAAACGTGGGTCGCTTCGCCAAACCCGCGTGCGACCATCGCGCGCCCCAGGTCGTTTGAAAATCCGACGGACTCGCGGAATGCATCGACGACATCGGGAGGTCTGATCGCTCGACGTAAAGCGCGGAGGAGACTCCGAGCCCGAAAGGTGGTTGTCCGGGAACGGATGTTCTCAGGCAGGCGGCGTCCGGCCAGCCGCTGAGCGGCATTGCCCAGGAAAGGCAACGTTGCCGCGGCGGAGGCGAATGCAGCGAAACCATTGTCTCCTGTAATATCGGTATAGAAGCGTTCCAGCATTCCGGCTTTTTCGAGAATTGCCGGCACCGCGTAGGACCGCCGGGCGCCAATTTGTGCGACAACAAATTTCACGCCGGCTTCTCTCCGCTCGCCACCATCGTCATCCTCAACCCGGGCATTCGCCCAACTCCCTTGATTTTGAGATCTCGAAATCCGGTTTCGACCAACAATTCAGAAAGCGTGCGTTTGCTCCAAAGTTTGATGTGACCACCATCCCATAACGGATTCGCGTGAGCATCCCAACGGCCAAGCAAAGAGATTACCAGGTTCTTCCAATAACCGTGATAGGGCGTCGTACAAATAAAACGGCCACCCGGTTTCAACGCGGCAAAACAAGCATTCGCCCAGAGGCGGGGTCGATACAGGTGTTCTACAACCTCCGTGCTGACCACCAGATCGAAAGGGTCTTCATTCAATTTTCCCAGGATGTCTTCATCCGCCCCAATCAGTTCGAACCTTGCGCCGGGATACTTCCCACGAGCCAATTGGATTCCCTCAACGCTGAGGTCCACTCCAACAACGCTTGCCCCGAGCTCAAGAAATTTGCCACACAGGTAGCCATTTCCACATCCGACATCTAAAACGCGCAGGCCGGGCCGCAGAGGTTGCGCGAACTCGAGCACACAAGGCATAAAGTGCCTGTGCATATGAGACGCGTCAGGAGTTCCAAATCCGTATTCTGAGTACTCGCTCATGTTTCTGCGGCTCTCCCAAGGCGCACTCGCGCCTTCTCGACGAACCGGGCGATAAAACGCAGATAAAGATTTCGCGAGAAGGAAATTTCAAGGAATCGGCGATTTAAAAAGAGGACGTCGCCGTGAGTTCGGAAAGACATGACAGCAGAGATAAATCCAAGAGATTCGAGCCTTTCGCGCGCGGTCTCGAAAAGTTGCCTGCCTTTGAAGCGGGGTTGGAAATCGTGAAACTCCACCGTCAATTGGCTGATTCGACGCCAGACATCGCTAGATGTTTTCGCAATGACCTCGAATTCGGCGCCCTCAATATCCAACTTAAGAAGATCGACACGTTCGAGACCGAGTCGATCCATGAGAGTCCCCAATGAAATAGTATCTACTTCGACTGTTTTGCCCTTCCCCGACTCCATTCCAGTAGAGGGCAAATTGCTCGATTCAAGATTGTCGGCGAGATGCAGGGCGGCGCGGCCATCTTCGCCGCTTAGCGCTGCGCTAGTAATGGACGATGCCCCAGGAATTGACAGCTCGTCCGAGAGAATTGGGTTTGCCTCGATGAGGTGACATTTGCAGCCGAATCTCCGGATGATCTCCGCACTGAATTCCCCGTGGTGCGCACCTGCATCGATGACAACTGAATTTGCGGACAACGGTGCCGGCCAAATATGATGACCGCGGACGCATGAAAACCTCATCGTGCAGGGAAAAAACGTCTTAACGTCGCCGCTGCCTTGATGCGAACGGTCGCTCGTTCGTGCTGACTCATGACAAGCCGAAACAACGCCAAGATAAAAATCACTCCCACCGACGACACCGCACCGGCTAGCTTGGTTAGGTCCGAAGCCTGTCTGAGAGCGATCGCTATTCCTCCAGCCAGCAGCAGCGCCGCACCCGACCAAACGATTGTCGGTAGAACGACCTCTTTAAAATATTCCATGAGCGGAATGCGCAACCGGCGGATGCCGCGCCAAACCATGTACCAATGATTCGTTGAGAGTAGAGCGATCATCGTGGCAAGTGCCAAACCCAATAAACCTTGAGTTCGGATCAGGATAGCCGCGAGCGCGATCTTCAAAACTCCAGCTGCGAGAGAGGAGATTGCAAACGCCTCGTCGTTAGTCGCGCGAGAGCTCGTCGAAATAATGTAGCTCTGGGCCTCCAATGTCTCGGAGATAAGAAAAATCACGAGAATTCGATACCCCGCAAAGTTTCCGTGCCCGAGCCAAAGATCAAACAAGCTCTGACCAGCCGTGATTACAACTGCACAAGTGCAAAGCATCACCAACAGGCCCAGGCGGCAATTGCGCTCGATGAGTCGGCGGACCTGAACCATATCTCCAGCCTGCCAGTAATGACTGATGAACACGCTCGAAGCGAGGCCGACCGACACGGCCAACACGGTGATGTTGTGAACGAAGACGTAGGCGGCCCGGAAAGAAGGAATTCCTTCGGCCCCTTTCGCGGCCGCGATGAAAAACTGATCGGTGTTGAATACAAGCACTGTTCCCACAGCAGTCAGCCAGGCACGAATGGCGAGGCTTGGAACGCCGCGAAGGACTTCACGATTCCAGTGGCCGCGCAAAGAAAACAAATCGGGGCGGCGCCACTTTGCGAGCCAGCGTGTAACCCAACGTTGCGCCAAGGCGCCGATCGCCGCTACCGTTGCAAGTGCAACCAAACCTCCTCCGCAAAGAACAGCGATTATTTGCGCGAGGAGTGCCCCCGCGTTGATGAAACTCGCGATCAAGGCATCCCATCCAACGTAGCCAACGCCTTGCAGCAGGCAGGTCCAGACTGTGGCCCAGACGGCGAAGGCTTGGCTTGCGCATAGAATCGTCCACGCAATCCAGACGGTGCTGTGACTGAGTTGGCCGAACTCAAGATGGCGAAGGTAGAAAAAGCCCGCGATCCAAGATGCGAGAAACACAGCAGCAGACATGACATAGTAAATCCGTCGTCCTGACTCGACGAGATCGGCGATGTCGCGGAGCGATTCGGCGTTGAGGGGCGCGTTCGGGTCGCCGCCGCTTTTGCCTTTGGCCAGTGCGATGCGGCGGGTAAGGGTCACGCCGATACCGAGATCGAGAATTCCCATTGCGGCCCAGCTTTGGCCGAGCAAAAGCCAGACACCGAGTTCTTCTTTCGGCAGATGTCGAAAGAGGACCGGCAACAAGACCAGCCCGAGCACGATCGTCATCCCGCGGCTGAACCAGCTTGCCCCCGCTCCAAATGCTATGCGTCGCGTTACGGACATAGGGAAAAAGCTGAAACGCTGAAACGCTGAAACGCTGAAATCGTCACAGATTACGTCTTGTTTTGTTTGCCATGGTTACGAGAATTGCAATCAGCTCGTTTGTTTCCTGATGTAATTGCTGCACGCCTGCGTCGTCGATCCCGCAGTCTTCACGCAGAAGCTCGATCCACAACTGAGATTCATCGGCTTCTTGCAGAGCGCCGTCGATCTTCGAACAAAACTCGGCATCGGACCGAGCTCGCGATGCTTCACGCGTCTGCGCCGCGACTGAAGTGCCGGAGCGCATTAGTTGGTGGCCCAAGACCTCAACTTCTTTCCGGGCCCTCGGCAGTCGCGCATAAAATCGAATGACCGCTGATGCATATCTCTTAGCCCGTTCTCGGAACTCTTCTGGGAGGCGCATTGTTTTTCCTTTCGTATGTCAGTGTTTCAGTTTTTCAGCTTTTCAGCTTTTCAGCGGCGGCAGACCCTCGCCGTATTTCAATATCAGCGCCGGCAAAGCGAGCGCACTCATCGCGCGCGGGAAAAAGCGACGCGGATTCGCAAGGAGCCGGAGGAGCCAGCCGAGATAAAGGCGATCGGCCCAGTTCGGGATCGCGATTTGGTAGCCGGTGACAAAGCCAAGCGCGGCGCCGATGCAATGGATCGCCGGGCGAGGGCCGATGTTCTCGCGCAAGAGGAATCCGAGTTTTTCCTGCACGCCGCCGCTCAGGGCGATGACTACGTGGCCGGGCTGGGATGATTGAACGCGTTCCAGGAGCATTGGATCTTCGACGCGCGGTCCATACATCGGCGCGATGTAGCAACCTTCCGCGGTCATCGCGAATCCGTGAGCTTGGAGCCACCCCAGCGTTTTCGCCTGCGCCTCTTCGTTGGGCAGGATCCACAAAACGGATCGATCTTCTCGAAACTCGGAACGGCCTAGCAACTCTTTCAAATACGCGAGGCCGGAGATTCGATTGAGGCGCCGACGCCGCAGCAGCCGCCATAGCAAAACCGTGAAGCCGCTATCCGGCAGCACCAGATCAGCCCGGGTCATCGCCTTTCGATAAACTTCGTCCCACTGCAACCGGGTGAAACAGGTTCCCGACGGCGCGACGACCAAACCGCGGCGGGCTAGCGCTTCATCAACCGCGGACGGCGCGCTGCCTTCGAAAAATTCCAGACCGAGAATCTGCTGTGTCGCGGGCACGCGACAAAGTAGAAATTAGAAAGTAGAAATTAGAAAGTGGATTCGGGCGGCCGGGCTCAGACGATCGATTTGCCGTTTTCTACTTCCTACTTCCTACTTTTTATTGCCATCTTGAATTCGACCATCGCGAAATCGCAATTGGCCCTCATCGCGCTCACGCTCTTCGCGCTTTGGTTCGTGCTCTGCCGGCATCTCAGCGGCGAATGGTCGGTCAACGAGCAATACAGTTACGGATGGTTCGTGCCGTTCTTCGCAGCGTTCCTTTTTTTGCTGCGGTGGGAAGATCGGCCTGCGGCTGAAACGCGGAACGCGGAAGGTGGAATGCGGAATCGAATCGCGATTGGGATCGCGATTGGAGCGCTGATCGTTTTGTTTCCGGTCCGGTTGTTTGAAGTGGCGAATCCGGATTGGCGGCCGGTGGATTGGGTGCACACGGCGGCGGTCGCGACCTTGACGCTGCTCCTCATCTGGACCGCGGGAGGCAAGCCGTGGCTGCGGCATTTTGCGTTTCCGATCTGTTTCTTCTTCGTGGCGGTGCCGTGGGTTTCGCCGATCGAGGACCCGGTCGTGCAGGGCCTGATGCGGACGGTGGCGGCGGTGGCGACGGAAGTGATGACGCTCTTCGGCGTGCCAGCGCAGCTGGAAGGGAATTTGATCCGGGTAAGTAGCGGCGTGGTGGGCGTGAACGAAGCGTGCAGCGGAGTGCGGTCGCTCCAGACGTCGCTGATGATCGGTTTGCTCTTCGGCGAATTGAAGCGGCTGTCGGTGGCGAAGCGTTGCGTGCTCGTCTTCGGCGCGCTGGCGATCGCGATCGTGGCGAATTTCGCTCGCGCGTTCTTTCTGGTCTGGGTCGCGGCGACCCAAAATATTTCCGCCGTCGACCGCTGGCACGACGTGGCGGGATACACAATTGTCGGGGTAGTATTTGTTGGATCGTTAGGCCTGTCGGCGTGGCTTGGAAAAGGAGGAAGTAGGAAGTCTGAAGTAGGAAACGGAGAGAATTTCCGACGGCCAGAGGCCGCCGCTACAGAAAACGCCCTCCGGCCTCGTTTCCTACTTTCTACTTCCTACTTCCTACTTTGCCTTCTCTACCTTCTTGCCGTGGAAGCCGGCGTCGAGGGTTGGTACCGGATGCATGAACGGGGGCTGGTGGCGCGGGAACGATGGACGGCGCGCTGGCCGGAGACGGCGAAGGATTTTCACGAGATCCATCTCGATGAACGGACAAAGCGAATCCTCCGTTTTGATGAAGGCCGTGGGGCGATGTGGAGGATTCAGAGGACGGAAGACAGAGGGCAGAAGACGGAGGGCGGAGATCAGAGGACAGAGGATGCGGCGCTGCTCTATTTCTTTCGCTGGCGGGCGGGGAGCAATAGCGCGCTGCTCGCGAATCTGCACCGGCCCGATGTCTGTCTGCCCGCGAGCGGTTGGGTCCAGACAGGCGATTACGGCATCCGGTCGTACGCGGTGTCGCCGGGGTTTTCGCTGCCGTTCCGGCATTTCCTGTTTTCGCAGGGACCGCCCGGAGCGGGGAATGGCGGGCGCCAGCGTTTTGCGCATGCCTTCTATTGCCTGCGCGAAGACCGGGTTCGCAACGAGAGCGATGCTTCGCTCGCGCGCGAAGAGTTTGCCCAGGAACCCTCCGAGTGGTCCCGCCGCGAAAGAATCAGCCTGATCGTGCAAGGTCGCCGTCATCTCGGCCAGCAAGTGATGGAGTTCGTGATGATGACGACACGAGAGGGCGCGCCGGACCAGGCGGAGGCTGCCTTTGCCAAAATGGTGCCGGAGCTCGTCGAAGCGAAGTAGGAAGTAGGAAGTAGGAAGTAGAAAGTAGAAAGTAGAAAGTAGAAAACGAAGATGGAGAAAGACCTCGAACAGCGGACGAAGAAATTTTCGTTGGCGGTGATCAAATTCACGGCTGGATTGCCGCGGACACGTGAGGCGGACATTCTCAGTCGCCAACTGTTGCGATCCGCCACTTCGGTCGGGGCGAATTATCGCGAAGCGAATCGCGGAGTTTCACGGGCGGACTTCGCCAACAAAATCGGCACGGTGCAAAAAGAAGCGTCGGAAACCTTGTATTGGATCGAACTGTTACTCGAGTCTGGAATCGCCGCGCCCGATCCGACAAAACAATTACACAAGGAATCTTTCGAATTGCTAAGCATCTTCACCGCGATCGGGAAAAAGCTGAAGAACTAACTCCCCGTTTCATACTTCCTACTTCCTACTTCCTACTTTTTCGTCCCATGCCGCGCTCCGAAGACATAATGTTGACCGCCGAGGAGCTTCGGTTGCGAACCCGCAAGCGAAGACGCCTTCTTGGCCTGCTCTTACTCTTGCTCTTGCTCTTGCTCGGAGCCGTTTTCGGAGGGCGCCCGGTCATGCACGCGATCAAGGCGTGGCAGGCGCGGCGCCACGCCCAACAGGCTTTCGCGCTGGTGGAGAAAGAGCAATGGAACGACGCGCGCAAGGAAGCAACGGCGGCCTACCAGCTTTGGCCTAACGAGCCGCAGGCGATCCGGGCAATAGCGCGTTTTCTTTCCCGGACGCGCCAGGCGCAGGCGCTGGAATTTTGGGATCGCCTGGAAAAGCAAGGTGCGCTGGGCCGCGAGGATCTGGTGGATGAAGCTTCGATTGCCCTGATCGCGGGCGACGACACCCGGGCGAAACGCGCGATTCTCGCGCTCTTGAGCGGGAGAAACGGCGCGGTCAAAGCGGTGGACCATCTTCTGGAAGCGCAACTGGCGATCCGGCAAGGCGCGCCGATCGAGGCGCACGATGCGCTGCAAAAAATCTTCGGGGATGCCTCGGCGACGACGCGCGCGAGATTGCAAGCCGCGCTGCTCGAGATCGCGATCTCCGCCGGAAACAATGCCGGGCGCGATGAAGCCTGGGCGCAGCTGCAGAGGGTCGCGGACGGAAACGACGCCGCCAGCCTGGACGCGTTGACCGTGCTGGCGCAAACGGTCATTACCCAGGAAAAAATTCCGGAGAATTTTCCGGTCACCGCGGCCGACCTGGCGCAGAAACTGGACGCGCATCCCCTCGCCCGGGCGCCGCAAAAACTGCTCGCGGTCGATTTGCGCATTCGCGAACATAAGGAAATGCGCGACCAATTGATCGCGCAGGCTACCGAGCGTTGGAAAACCGCGGAGCCCGAGGAAATGGCGGCGCTGGCCACCTGGCTCAACGGCAAAGGCGAATTCCAGCGCGCGCTCGACGCCATTCCACGCGAGAAAGCGCTGCTCTCCCGGGAGCTTTTCCTGCAACACCTCGATTCGCTCGGCGGGCTCGAGCGCTGGAAAGAGATCAAAGAGCTGCTCGATCGCGACATCTTCCCGCTCGATCCGGTCGTCCAGAAAATGTATCTGGCCCGCTGCAACGCCCAGCTCGGCGAAAAGGCGGCCTCGGAAAACAACTGGCAGCGCGCGCTCGAAGCGGCCCACGGCGATCCGCAAAAACTGATGATGCTGGCCGGCTACGCCGAAAAGAATGGCGCGCTCGAAATTGCGCGCGCGGCCTACGATGAGACGGCGGCGGAAGCGCCGAAGCTGCGCGCCGCGCACCAGGGCCGGCTCCGCCTGGCCCAGGCGACGAACGAGACGAGAAAGATCCACGACGTCCTGGCCGAGATGCTGACGATTTGGCCTAACGACCCGGCGGTGCAGAATGATGAGGCGTATACGCGCTTGCTCCTCGTGGAGCAAGCGCAAGTAGAAAGTAGAAAGGCGGAAGTAGAAAACATCGAGCAGCTCGCTGCGAGATTGGTCGAGCGGGAGACATCGAGCTTGCCGCATCGGACGTTGCTGGCGCTGGCGCGGTTGCGGCTGGGGAAATTCGGCGAAGCTCTGGACGCGTACGCAAATATCCAGGTCGCGCGCAATGCCCTCACCCCGTCGGCGCTCGCCGTTCACGTCGCCGTCCTCGCCGGGAATGGCCGCTCCGATGATGCCGCTGCGGAAGTGCGCGACCTCGATGTGAAACGCCTCCTCCCCGAAGAAGCCGCGCTGATCGCGAATATCGCGCGCTCGCGCTAGCTGTAGCCGGGATCGCTGATCCCGGTTTCTCCGCGATGTAACGATGCAACTTTTGTAACGATTCAACGCCTGAACTCCCGCCTTTAGCGGGAGTTCTTACGTGTGAATAACTTTCTGGTAATTTCTGGAAATTTTATTGACACTTTTTTCGCCAACTGGTCGGATGCGCGCCAGCATTTGTTAGGGTTAGGTCATGCATCGACTTCCTCAGGTTCTGCACTGTCGCCAGGCGCTCTGGCTCTTTTTATTTTCTCCGCGCTAGCTCCACCTCCGCTATGCCACGCCTCCCAACACCACCACATGCGCCGGTGAAACATCCGGTCTCTCCTGACTTGCCATGAAGAAAAGATCCAAAAAATCCGCCTTTTTTCGGCCCCGCACTCTAATCGGCCTGCTTCTGTGCTGTTTCGGCGCGGTGCTTGCAGTTTTTGCCTTTGGCACGCTCACCGGCCGGCTCGCCGAGGCAGGATCGCAAAACCAAACAAGTAGTGGCAACCCAGCTCAAACGTCGCAGGCGCCGTTCCTCACGATGGGAACCGCTCCGGATGTTCCGCAATGTCGCGGTATCTTGAGACAGAGCATCATCGATCGCGTTAATGCGGCGACGGAAGATCCAGCTGTTACGTTTGAGAAAAACCGGCGGGCCCATCCTCATATGGTCGAGATGCCGCCGACGATAGATTGCGCCAGTGCCTTATGGCGAACCATCAGGACAGGGCCGCCATCCACCGTTGATGCGGATGCCATTAATTCCCGCCAATATGCGGCCTATTCGGTTTTCAATTCGGGTCCGCTAGCCGCTTTGATCGGGACGAACATCAACCCGGCAAACGGCGTCCAAGGGTACCAAGGGGAAAACAGTATCGCGATCGACCCGAATAACGCCCAACATCTTACCGCCCACTCGAACACATTCTTTCAAGATCCAACGGCGCAATGTATATCACCCACGGGCGGCTCCGGCAGCACCTTCGGCACAATGTCTCTTTTCGGTTCGAGCGATGGTGGCGCGACCTGGACGTATAATTGTGCGCCGTGGCATACGGCGGTTACGGGCGGCATCCCCAGCGCCAATGCCTGGTTCGGGAGCGATCCGACGCTGGCCTGGAATAACTCGGGAACGGCCTACGCGGCCTACATGCTTTTGTCCGAAGATGCTGCTGGGAACGCCGGCGCGGCAATCGTGCTGGCGCGCTCCACGAACAACGGACTGACTTGGTCGCAATTCGGCAATCCGGTCGTTAACAGAATCACTCTCACCACCAACTTTGACGACAAACCAATGTTTGCTATCGATAACACCTCGGGCCAGGCGCACTCATTTCCCGGACGTTTTTATGTGATCTGGGACGAAGGAAACGTAGAACGAATTGCACACTCCGATGACGGTTTGACTTGGACGACGGTCCAGCCATCGAGCAACACAGGCGCGATAGGCGGCAACGTTGCCATCGCACCGGACGGGACGGTCTATGCCGTTTGGACGCGCTACAACGTCGAGAACACTGTCTTCTCGAAATCGACGGACGGCGGCGCGACCTGGACTGCACCGGTGATTATTTCGGGGACCATTGCTTTGCAATCATTCGGTTCGAATAACACTCCGCCCCCGCAAAATACCCGCGGTATTAACAGCTTTGCTGCCATCGATGTAGATCGAAATCCAAGCTCGGCTTTCTTCGGCAATATTTATGTCTCCTTCACCGATTTTCCCTCAGGTACGAGCACCGGAGCGGACCTCAATGTTTACATGATTCGTTCGACCAACGGCGGAACTTCATGGTCAACGCGATTAAAAGTAAATGATGACAACTGGGGTGCTACCCAGTTCTTCCCGTGGCTCGCGGTGGATCAATCGGATGGCTCGGTCAACATGTCGTGGCTCGATTCACGGATCGATCCCATCAATCGCAAGACTCAGTCGGTTTATGCGCGTTCCGTGGACGGTGGCGTAACTTTCGAGTCGAACATTCTGGTCGATGACAACGGCGCGAATTGGCGAAATAACGTAAATTATTCGGACGAGAACACCGTCGACAATCCTAACTTCAACGGTAACCAGTATGGCGACTATTCAGGCATAGCTGCCTTAAACCGCCAGGTCCATCCCCTATGGACGGATTCCCGGTCATTCTTCCCCACCGCGGATACCCAATCGCCCACTCGCAGAGAAGACAATGGCACTTCTGCCATTATCAACTGTTCTGCGCCATCTGCCGTCTCGGCTCCAGCAGTTAATTCTTCGACGACGCCGAGTGTTGCCGTGACCTGGAGCGCGCCAGCGGGCTGGGGAACCAATGCAACCAACGGAACCTATTCTGTCTATCGCAACACCACACCGGTCTTCCCGGGCGGCGCGGCTTTAGCCTCTGGCCTGACGGCGACCAGCTATGTCGATAGCACCGGCGTAGCTAGCACCACTTATTATTATTTCGTTCGCGCGAAGAACAACTGCCCCGGTACAGCGCTTACCCCAATGACGAGCGATTCGGCCGCGTCGGCCGCGGTCGTTTACGGTTCCGCTGGAACAGCATTCGGAACGCTTCAAGGGACGGTCACTTCCGCTGGTAGCCCCGTAAGCAACGTAGTCGTCTTTGCCGGAACCTTGTCCGCCACGACGAACGGCAGCGGCTTCTATCAAATGCCAGGCATCAACGCCGGAACCTACACCGTATCCGCAAGTCCGGCAGGCTACAGTGCGGTTTCCGTTAATGGAGTTGTAGTAAGTGGCGGCAGCACGACAGTGCAAGATCTGGCACTTACTCCCAATAGTTCGAGTAGCTGCTTTACCGATACGAACTTCGGTGACTTTACCACAGGGACGGGAACCAATGTAGAGATCGCCTCGAGCCCGGGAGACGTCAAACTGACGGTCGCCTCGGGAGGCCCGAATATTCGAGACCAGCATGCTGATGACAATGGTTTTGGATCGGGGTACGGATTCAGTAACACATCTTTTATCGGACAGACTTTCACTCCCAGCGTCACGGCAGCAGTAACGAAAGTGGATACCAGCCTTTTCTGCGCGAGTTGCTCCGGCACGAATCCCAACATCACTCTTGAGCTACGTACGACAAGTGGCAGTCAACCTGTGATGACCGCGGGTGGCTTGATCGCGTCCTCGACAGTGGCGGGCACGTCCAGCGGCTCCAGCACCACCATTACCTTCACCTTCAACAATACCCTCACGGCCGGCGTCCAGTATGGCCTTGTGATTAAACTTGCTGCGGCGCGCACAGGCACGCAGGCATGGGCCGCCGCGAGTTCCGATGTCTACGCCGGGGGACGCCGGGTAATTTGCAGCTCGACTAGCTGTGCGAACCCGACGGGCCAAAATGCCAACAACGACCTGCTCTTTATCGAGTACAACACTACCCCGAACGTCTACCAGACCTCTGGCAACTTCATTTCTTCGACGAAAGACAGCGGGGCGGTCGTCGGGACTACTCCCACCTGGACTACCCTGTCGTGGAACAATACAGCCCTGCCATCGGGCACGAATATTCAGTTCCAGGCGGCGGCCAGCAACAGCTCGAGTGGACCTTTCAACTTTGTCGGTCCGGATAACACGGCCTCGACCTTCTTCAGCAGTGGCGCATCGCTGTCTCAGTTTAACGGCAATCGTTATTTGAAGTACAAAGCGCTCCTGAGTACGAGCAACACCGCTAACACGCCGACCTTGAACGATGCCACCGTCTGTTTTGCAGACCTCGTGCCGCCACTACTTAGCTCGGCGAGCGCACGCAAAACGCATAATGGCGCGGGCACATTTAATCTGCCTCTATCGTTGAACGGCCGCACCGTTGAACCGCGCGGCGACGGATCGGGTACGCACACGATCGTCTTCACCTTCGATCGAACGGTGACCAGCGGAACGGCGACTGTCACTTCGGGCGCCGGCACCGCCGGTACGCCTACCTTTAGCGGCACGAGTATGATCATTCCGCTGACCGGCGTGACCGATCAACAAGCTGTGACCCTCCGGGCCAGTAATGTTTCGGGTCCGGGAACGGCAACGTTGCCCTCCGTCAGCGTCAACATTGGCTTCCTCTGGGGTGACGTGACCGGCGATGCCTTCGTCAACGCGGGCGACACGATTGTGGTCCGCAACAACGCCGGGGTGACCCTGGATGGCACAAATTTCCAGAACGACGTCAATTTCGATGGACAAGTGGACGTGGGCGACACCACGATCGTGCGCAATAATTCTGGACATTTCCTGCCGTAATTGATTTTGATAGAACATAGATAGCGCTATGAACATTATGAAAAAGTATCTCCTCGCGGCAGCCGCGACGTTCCTCTGTTCCTTCGCCGCCGTCTCGTCGTCGTCGGCTCAGAGCGCTCTGTTTATTTACAACGACGGCAGCGGCACTCCCAACGCCGGAACTTATACCGCGGGATCGAGCTTTAGCTTCACCATCAACATCGCTTTTACGCCCGGAGGCAATATTTCGAATCTCGAAGGTCTTTCCTACTGGTTTCAGCAGACCAGTCCCGCGGGATCGCCGTTTAACTTTGCGATCACCCTGCGCGATGTGACGGGAAGCCCCTTCACCGACCTCCAATCCAACCTCACCTATCCGCAAAATCTCAGTCCGTCCAACCCGCAGGATTTGGGAGCGCTGCTGCCGAGCGGCCAGTCGGCGCTGGGTGCGGGAACTTACCTGGTCGCTACCATTACCGTTTCGATCGACGCGAACGCGGCGCCAGGAAGCTACACCATCAGCAACACTTTCTCCGGGGGCAAAACCTCGGTAATCACCGATTCTGCCGGTCATACCTTCGCGATTCCCGAGGCGGATTACTTTATTACTGTCGTCCCTGTCCCTGAACCGGCCACCTGGACCGCGGGCGGTCTGATCCTGGCCGGTCTGCTCTTCACCCAGCGACGCAGAATTTCCAGACTCCGGCGGACAGCTAACTGAATTTGACGCAGCGCATCCATCGAAATGAGTCCCCCTTGGGGACCGCTGCCGTCGTCGTCATATCCGTTAACGACCTAACTGTTAGAGAAGCTGCCTGATGAAAAGAAGGAACTCCCGCTCCAGATGGTTTAATGTGCGCAGGTTATTCGGCTTTGTTCTTTGCTCGGTAGCTGTGTTCTTGATGCTCGGCGCGTTGGGAGCTATGCCACTGTCGAGTGATAACAACCCAAAGACAGATGGATCCGTGGGGTGGTTGAGCCGCTTCGTATCCAGGTTTCATCGTTCGGAAATTCCAAACAACGCTGATGCGGAATCGGCGCATAACAAAAGAAGGACGGGAGCAGCGAGTATGGTGTCCGCGAACTCGGTGGGACCTAGTGCTCCGGGAAATGTCGCCGTTCGGGAACCGGTCGACCCGATCGTCGCTGATAAGATCAGGCAATACCGCAACCCGGTCGGACAGACCGTCTATTCAATTTCGCCCTCCGGCTTTGATATTTCACCGCCCCTCACGAAACTGGCGAAGCTGCCTCCCACAGTGCCAGATACCATCGGCGCCCGGCCGGAGCTCCCCTTTCCCTCTTGGCGAATACCCCATTCCGACCAACCGGACCCTGTCGTCCAGGTCGCGCCATCCGCTCAAGGCCGAAAGGGCGGTCCCGCTCCAGCCGCGCCGACCACCGGCTTCAATTTCCTCGGCCAGATCGGAGGTTCGAGTTTTCCCCCGGACACTAACGGCTCGGTGGGTAACGACCAGTACGTCGAGACGGTCAACACCACTTATCAGGTGTGGACGCTCAACCGGGTCAACAGCACAGTCACATCGCTGGCCGGGCCGAGCAATATCAATACACTTTGGTCCGGTTTTGTCGGCGGCAACTGCTCGACCCGCAACGATGGCGATCCTGTTGTGATCTATGACAAGGTAGCCAATCGTTGGCTGATCTCGCAGTTTACTGCCGCCACCTCGGGCGGTTCCTACTTCCAGTGCGTCGCCATCTCCACCTCGGCTAACGCCGGCGGCACCTATTTTCGCTACGCCTTTGCCGTCCCCAATGGCAACTTCGGCGACTATCCGAAGTTTGGCAGCTGGACCGACGCCTACTACATGATGGCCCACGCCTTTACCACCAGCGCTTCTACCGGCAGCTACGTCGGCGGTCTGTTCGCGGCCATGGATCGCACCAAGATGCTCGCGGGAGATAGCTCCGCCACCTGGCAAGTCATCATCGACGCTACCGAAGGCGGCCACATGCCCGCGGACCTGGACGGATTCGCGCCGCCTCCGGGAAGCGCTCCGGGCATCTTCGTCTCGATCCATACTGCCGGGATGTATCTCTATCGGATGAAGGTGGATTTCGCCACGCCGGCAAACACCACCCGAACGCTTCAAGCAGTCATGCCTACTGCATCCGCCGCGGCTGCCTGCGGCGGCGGAGCTTGTATCCCGCAGCCCGGTAGCAGTGTGGTCATTGATTCCCTGGCTGATCGCCTCATGTTCCGCCTGGCTTATCGAAACTTCATCGATCATGAGTCATTGGTCATCTCTCATTCGGTTGATCCTGGAATCACCGGCGTTGTCTCCGGCGTCCGCTGGTACGACTTCCGCATTTCGGGCCAGCCCGATGCCGTCTGCTCGTCCTACCCCTGCACTTATCAGCAGGGCACCGTGGCCGACGTGGCCAACGGCCGGTCCCGCTGGATGCCCTCGATCAGCATGGATGGCGCTGAAAACATCCTCGTCGGTTACAGCGCCTCTGGCCTAATCAATGGCACCGACAACCATTCCATTCGCTACACCGGCCGGGCCAAGAGCGACCCGTTAGGCACAATGACGGGTCCAGAAACCATCATCTTTACCGGCACGCGAAACATCGTCAACACCATGACCAATCCTGAGCGCTGGGGCGATTACACCAGTGTGAGTATCGATCCGGCCGACGACTGCACCTTTTGGCATGCGAACGAGTATTATCTTTCCGGTGGCAGCACTGGCAGCGGCAACGCGAACTGGAAAACTCGAATCGCTTCCGCCCGCTTTCCGGCGGGCGCCGGCGCCGGACAATGCGCGGCCACCACCTGCACAACTCGTCCTTCGAGCGCTCCGACGATTCTCAGCGCGTCAGCCATTGCGCCTAACCAGATCCAGATAACCTGGAGCGGCATCTCGCCTACGCCGGGCAGCTATGCCATCGAACGTGCGCTCGGCGCCGCCGGTAGCGAAGGTCTTTATCAGCCGCTAGCTTCAGTCTCAGGCACGTCTAGCAGCTTCACCGATACCACAGTCCAGGGCGGCCTTACTTACACTTATCGGGTCCTCGCGGCCACTGATCCAGCCGGCAAATGCCAGGCCTTGGTGCGAAGCGGAAAGGTGAGTGCTACCGCAACCGGCTCTTGCAACCTGAAACCGACATTTGCGGGAGCCACCAGCGCCACTAGCACTAACTCGTCCAGTTGCGGCGTTACAATCAACTGGTCGCCGGCCACCTCGAGTTGCCCGCTCACCCCAACCATTCGCTACAACGTTTTCCGCGGCACGGCGCCGAACTTCGTCCCGGCACCGGCTAATCGTATTGCCACCTGCGCTCCCGGCCCGAGCTCTTACACCGATACCAGCAACCTCACCAGTGGCACCACCTATTATTATGTCGTCCGCGCCGAGGACAACAGCACCGGTAACGGCGGCGAATGCGGTGGAGGTAACGAAGAATCCAACAGCGTCATCGTCGCAGGCACTCCTTATGGCTCGGGCTTGCAGGGCAGCACCGGAACCTGGTCGGATGGCGGCGGTGATGTCACTGCGTTCCTCCAACTCAACGTTGGCAATAGCGGCGACCCGATCTGGCGCTTCGTCAATACCACCGACGACTCAGGCGCCAACCACACCTCCGGCGGCGCTTACGCGTATCGTAACGCCGGACCCACAGCCAGCGCTCGTTACTCGGACAATGGATGTGCCTTGGCCCAAACGCCGGTTCTGACCGTGGGCTCGGGCACGATCAACTTGACTTACTGGGAACGCCACCAGTTGGAATACAACTGGGATGGCATAGCCGTCGAGTTTTCGCGCAATGGCGGGGCGTGGACCACTGTTTCCGCACCAAGTAACGCGACCGGGAACGGATGCCTCGTTACAGACATTACTTCCGACTGGAGCACGCTATCGTGTACGGGTAGCCCGCCGGTCAACGCCTGTGGCTACGTCACCACCACACCAGTCATTACCGGCCCACTGGGTAGCGGCACGGCCTGCGCCAGTTGGGTTACCAGCGCTACCCCTTCCTCTTATGGCCGCCGCTGCCACTTACTCACGGGGTTGACCCCGGGCGATACCATCCAGTTCCGCTGGCGATTCACTTCCGACCCATCCGCGGATTACGCCGGCTTCTATCTTGACGACATCGGAGTTACCAATGTCTTTTTGCCTAACGCTTGCAACGTAGCGGCTTCGCCGACACCAAGCCCGACGCCAACTGCCACTGCCACGGCAACACCTACCGCGACTGCGACGGCTACCGCAACCGCGACTGCGACGGCAACCGCAACCGCCACCGCGACGCCCACCGCTACTCCGGCACCTGTCCTTGTTTCCGCGGTTTCGCGTATGACCCATGGCGGCGGAGCCGGCACCTTTAACCTGCCGCTGCCGCTTACCGGCAATTCAGGCATAGAAGGTCGGAGTGACGGGACCAGCAATTACACCGTTGTCCTGACTTTCGATACTCCGGTAAACGGCGGCAGCGCGAACGTCACGAATCACACTTCAAACTGCGACAACAATATTCCGGTCGGCACTGGGAGCGTCAGTAGCGTCAGCTTTAGCGGGAACGACATGATTGTTACTCTTACCGGAGTAACCGATCAGCAGGTCCTTACCTTATCGGCTACCGGCGTTACCGGTACAAACGGCAGCACGGGAGGTTCGGGCAGCGTCCCGGTTGGCTTCCTTTGGGGCAACGTTAATACGGATCGAATCGTCAACGCCGGCGATACGCTTCTTGTGCGCGACAATGCCGGCGTGACCCTGGATAACACTAACTTCCAGTACGACGTTAACCTCGATGGCGGAGTGAACGTGGGCGACACCACCACTGTACGCAATAACTCTGCCCATTGCGTTCCCTAGACTGATTCTGGACAAACGCAGAACGCGAACTCCCCTATCCGTTCGCGTTGGGACATGATGGCTAAAAACGATTTCATGCTCACCGACGAGGAGCGCCGCCAGCGCCGGCGGAAGCGGCGTCGCTGGCTGCTGACAGGTGTAGGTTTTTTGCTGTTTGCAGTTGTGGGCGTGGTTGCGGCGAGACCGGTCCGCCATTTCATCAAAGGATGGCAGGCGCGCCGGCATGCTGAGCGCGCGTTTGTTTTTATCGAGCAAGAGAAATGGCGTGAAGCGCGTGATGAAGCGACCGCGGCCTACCGGCTTTCCCCGAATGAACCGCAGACATTGCGCGCCGTAGCCCGCCTGGTCTCTCGCGTCAATCAACCGGGTGCTGTTGAGTTCTGGAAAAAGCTCGAGGCGCTTCAACCGCTTACGCGCGCGGACTTGCGTGAGGAAGCGATCGCCTCGCTTAAAACCAACGACCTCGCCGTCGCGGACGAGGCCATCGAGGAATTGCTGAAGAACGAAAGAGAAAAGCCAACCGCAGCGGATTGGCTGTTAGCGGCGGATGTGGCGGGGCGCAAACACCAATACGACAAGGCCAGTCAATTCGCGGAAAAGACCCTCACGGCACCGGGGCTCACGCGGCGCGACGAATATCAGGCTGTCTTCATCCTTCAGACGGTAGTGCGAGACGGCGGAGCCAGGTTCGTCCGTGACGCAAAGCAAATTGACGACCGCATGGCGTCGCTCGCCAAAGGAAACGACGATGTCGCCCTCGACGCACTCATCGTGCTCGCTCAATTCGCCCCCGGGACCGCGCCGGAATCAAACAATGCCCCGCCCATGCCGGTCGACGAGCTGATCCGCAGGATCGGCGATCATCCGCTGGCAAAAGTCAGCCACAAACTGCTCGCAGCCGACCTGGAGATTCGACAGCACGGCGACCAGCGCGCCCAGATCGAAGAGCGCGAAATCGAGCGTTGGAAAAATTCCGACGACAAAGATCTCGCCATTCTCGCCGCCTGGCTTTCCCGCCATGGCCGGTATCAGCGCGCCCTGGATCTGATTCCGGCCGAGCGCGCGGCGAAATCACGGGACCTTTTTGTTCAGAACCTCGACACGCTCGGGGCGATCGGCCGCTGGGCCGAGGTCAAGCAGTTGCTCGAAAGCGACCGGTTCCCACTCGAGCCGTTCATGCAGAAGATGTATTTGGCGCGGTGCAATGCCCAGCTCGGCGAGAAAAGCGCGGCAGAAAATAATTGGAAACGCGCCCTCGAATCTGCCGCCGGCGACCCCGCCAAACTGATCGTGCTCGCCGATTACGCGGAAAAAAATGCAATCATCGAGGTAGCGGGATTGGCTTACGAAGAGGCGGCCGCCGAAGCGCCAAATCTATGGCTCGCGCAGCAAGGCCGGCTGCGAATCGCGCAAATCAGCGGCGACACCCAGAGAATTCACGCGGTTCTTGCCAGTATGCTCGCTCTCCGGCCCAACGATCCCGCCATTCAGAACGAGGAAGCGTATACGCGACTCTTGCTGCTAACGCAGCAGGAGTCGCAAGGAGAAAGTCTAAAGGAGAAAGTAGAAGGTATCAAGGCGCTGGCCCGCAAACTCCTCGAAGCCGAGCCGGACAGCCTGCCCCATCGCACTTTGCTTGCGCTCGCCTTGTTAAAACAAAACCGTCCCCAGGATGCGCTCGCCGTTTACAACGGAGTGAACGCTTCTCAAAAAGAGCTCACGCCTTCGGCCGTGGTGGTCCACGCGGCGACTCTGGCCCTCAACGGACGCGAGGCCGACGCGCGCATCGAGATGTCGCACCTGCCGAAAAACAAGATCTTGCCCGAAGAACAGGCTCTCGTGAGCCAGCTTTAAGCCAGAGGCCGCCGCTAGAGAAGAGGCCCAGCCACCCCAATAACCAAGAACTGAGAACCAAGAACTCGGGGGGCCCGGCCCGAGTTCTTACGTGTGAATAACTTTTCTCAGATAATTCTGGAAATTTCGTTGACGCCGCGTTCTCGACCTGCTCCAATCCGCCTTTCCTCTCGGGACGACAAGCCTATGAATTTCTGCCGTCCTCTGATTTCCGACCTCCCTTTTCCTACTTCCTACTTTCTAATTCCTACTTTTTGATGACGACCCGGATCAAAATTCGCAACGGCCTCGCTATTTGCATAGCGCTCGCAGTCCTCACGCTCGGCCAATCCGCGCAGGCGGCGGACACAACCACGTCGGAGTGGACAGGCACGACAGATACCACGTGGGGTACAAGCACGAATTGGAATCCGAACACTATTCCGTCGACCACGGTGTCGGCAAAGTTTGACACGACGTTCTCAAATCAGCCAGCCCTCGATGCTGCGCGAACAGCTCAGGGTCTCTGGCTGGCTACTGGAGTGGGCCAGGACGTGTCCATTACTGCGGCGAGTTCGAGAACTTTGACTATCACGGGGACCGCAACGCTGAGTGGCCAGACTAACGCAGGGATCATCCTAGACGACTCGGCGAATCATAATCTTACTATTGGCACGAACGTTTCCGTGACACTTTCCAACAACACAGGCTTTTACGTGAATAACGCCGGTACGTTGAGTTTGGGAGGGCTTAATCTGAACACTAAGACCCTCACGCTTGGTGGAACGAATGCGTCGGGAACGACGGCGTTAACCGGCGTTGTAAGCGGAACTACAGGATCAATAGTGGTTAACACTTCCGGTACGGTGAAGTTAAGTGCCTCTAACACTTTTACCGGTGGCTTCACGCTGACGAGCGGCACTGTTATCACGTCGGGCAGCTCAAATGCTCTGGGGCAAGGAACTCTATCCTTAGGTGGTGGAATTTTGCAATTAGCGCATGCTTCAACCACGAGTCTCAGTCGGAACACAACGGTGACAGCCAACGCGCAGATCACGTCGGATCGTTCTACATCTGGAAATGGGTTCACATACACCTTTGGCACTTTGTCAATTGGCGCACAAACACTGACGATTGCCGGCGGGACAAGCGTTACCGGAGGCACGGCCGGAGTAACATTCGGTGCCACGACTTTGACAGGAAATGCAACGTTCAGCACGACTAATCCTGCTGGGGGCGGAACGACGGTTCTAACACTTGGGGCGGTTGCCGATGGCGGTAGCGCATTTAGCCTGACGAAGTCCGGCAACGGCACGTTGGTACTTGCCAATGCAAACACTTACACCGGCACGACAACGATTAGCGGCGGTACTCTACAACTCGGAAGTGGAGCAACAACTGGGACCCTTTCTACAAGTAGCTCAATCGTTGACAACGGAAATCTGACGATCAATCGGAGCAACGCCGTCACGCAGGGTACTGACTTCAGTGGTAGCGCTATCACTGGAACGGGGTCAGTGACGGAAACAGGAGGCGGCACTCTTACCTTGAATGTCGCTAACTCATACATTGGGGGAACCACGCTGCTCGGCCCAAGCACATTAGCTATTGGGGACAACGGTGCATTGGGCTCGGGCACACTCACATTCTCGACCAATTCCGGCAGCACGATCCTAGCCAGTAACGGCGCGCGCTCGATATCTAACAATGTTGTGCTGGCAATCAACGGGATAATTGGGGGCGCGAATGACCTGACAATTAGTGGCAGCTTCACGAGTTCCGGAGCATTGAGCCGCACGCTTACCGTAAACAACTCGGCTGCTACCACTCTGAGCGGCAATGTATACTTGGCTGAGAGCGACACAGCACGCGGACTAACGATCAATGGCACAGGTGCGATCACAATCAGCGGCGTGATTACCAACAATGCTGGGGCTAACACGGTCGCGAGTAACCTTACGAAAAGTGGCGCTAATATTCTGACGGTGACCGCCAATAATACTTACACCGGCACGACGACAATAAGCGCGAGCGGCGGCACGCTGGAAATCGCCAACAACGGATCCACCACCACCGGGAAGCTAGCTAACACCTCAGGAATTACGGTCAATTCCGGTGGCACACTACTCCTCAGCGGAAGCAACACCGTAAATGATCGTATCAATAATAGCGCGACCATAAACCTCAATGGCGGCACATTTAATACCGGTGGACTTAACGAGGGCCCCGCCGGCGGCGCGGCCGGTTCAACCGCGGCGATGGGAGCGCTTACGCTGACCTCGGGTGCGACAATTGATTTCACAAGCGCCAACAGCAGCAACCTGCTGTTTGCTAGCCTGACTTATACAGCCGGCAATGCGGTCACGATCGCGCACTGGACTGGAACCCAATTCGTGGATAGCGGCGCGGCGACAAACGATCGGTTGCTCTTTATTTCGAGCACCGGGTTAACGGATGCGCAGCTTGCTTCCTTCCAGTTCACCGATGACGCGGGCAATCTGATCGGGTCCGGCGCGACGGAGATAGCGTTCAACGGCTACTTCGAGCTTGTCCCCGTCCCCGAGCCGAGCACCTGGGGCGCAGCCGCATTGGCGTTCCTCGTAGTTGGGTACATGGGGCGCAAGCGCTTCGGGAAAAAAGCTGAAACGCTAAAACTCTGAAAAGCTGAAATTAGCTTCTTAGCATTTCGACGTTTCTTTTCAGTTTTTCAGCGTTTCAGTTTTTGATCTAATTGCAGATCGAGGACGACACCCTTTCGGCGTCGCTCAGGCCAGGCTCGGTCATCCCTCCAGGGATTGGGTCCTCGGCTGCACCTACGGCCGCAACTAATCAGACCATCGCTTCGATCTCACGAAGCGATGTCGATTTGGGAAGCGGCCGGCCTTCGGCTTCATGCAAGCGAATCCACTCATCGACGGCTTCGCACAATTCAGCATAGACGGCTCGCTCGTCGCTGCCATGCACTCCGCCCAACATGAGCCCGGGACAACGACCTACATAACATTGGTCTTCTTCACTCCACGCCACCACTTTTACGTAACGATCAGATGTCTTGCTCATGATTTCACTCGTTGAATAGCCCGCTTGAGGTCTCGCTCCTGGTAGTGTTTCGCTACTGAGAAACCAGTTCGGCTTCGAGTGGCTTTTCCATCGCCAGCCGGCTTACTTGGAGGATGGAAAAACCGATTACTTTTCCGCTCTGATCCACCCGCTCCATGACTGCATCGTGCGCTGTTTCGCGCATATAACCCTCGCGCTCAGCAAACGTCACTTCCAGGAAATCTCCCTCTTTATCGAACCACACCTTCACTTTATCGGCCATATCTGGTTGCCTCGTTTCGGTTTGTCGGTGAGATACGCGGTCAAGACGAACGCGTCATCCGCCGCATACTTTACCACAACACAAAGCCACTGCGTTCGGCTTTTTAGAACGGCACGGTCAACATGACGCGCCGGAGGCGGACGCGGTGCTTCTGTCGCCAGGGGGCAAGGATCATGGCCCGAGGAATCTCGTAGAAGAGAACGCGTAAGAGTTGAGTGATGCCCACGCGGTCTAATTAGCAGTTTGAATACCGGGAAGCCGCCTACGCCAAAGGCTACGGCGTGCCAGGGACGGCCTGCCAAGCCGTAGCCTTGGCGAAGGCTGGAGGTCGGAAAAGGGGCGGGGTGAAAAAAGTGTCTGGAAATTGCAGTTTTTTATCGACAATTCCGGCCGGGAACGCTGTTCTGGTAGGAACTTTCCAGGAAGGGCGTTGATCGGTATGAAAAGAGAACATCGCGGAGGGATCCCGCTAGCGGGGCTAATCGTGGCGGCAATTCTTCTGGCCTGCACGGCCGGATACGTAAGCGCGCTCACCCGCATGTTCCAGCCGCCGATGATCGTGGAGCAAACGGAAAGCGATTTCCTCTCGGAGGCCGATGCGGACGCGCCCGCGGCGAAAGCGCCTGGGATCAGCTTTCAACAAACGATGGGCCGGATGGCGGCGATCTGGCTCATGAACGCGTTCCCCGCCCAGAGCTCGAGCAGCGCGCGCGCGAATTATTATTTCTCGCTGGACCGCGCGGGCGATCCACGCTTCCTGGAGCTGGCGCCCGTAGTAGCGAGTTCGTCCTACTCCGGCACGCACGCGGTCTTCACTCCAAGTCTGCCCGGCAAGCTCGCGCCGTCCCCGGTTCTCGTGCGCCAAGCGGAAGCAGGCCCACCACTCCCGCCGTCGACGCTCCCGCCGGAGCCGGTGCCGGATGGTCCGCTCACTACTAACACGACCAATAACTACACTGGCACTACAACGGGCAGCGTTCTCACTGGTACCAACTGGAGTCTCGGACATGTCCCAACCGTGAGCGAAGACGCCGTCTTCCCGGTGGGCGCGACAACCGGCATCAGGACCTTTAGCAATGGCAGTCTCACCGTTGGGTCGTTCGATGTTTTGGCTACCACAGGTACGTTCACCCTTCGCAACGGCACCAGCGGCACGACAAGCACGCTGACTTTGGGTGGGGCGGGCGACCTCGGAAACGGCGTCTCAGGTACCGCGAGTGATCTACTCTTTGCGACTGCCGGCAGTACCTTCGTGATTACTGGAACTAATGGCACCGCGATCCTCAATACCGTTCTTGGCCAGAGTGGAAGTTTTAATGCTGCCGGAACCATGACGATCAGTTCGGTAATCTCTGACGGCGGCAATAACTTCGGAATCACGAAGACGGGCGCAGGCACGCTTACCCTTTCCGGCGCGAACACCTTTGGCGGCGGCCTGACGCTCTCGACCGGCACGCTCAACATCAACAACGCATCTGCCCTTGGAATTGGAACCTTCACCATAAACGGTGGCACAATCGCCAACAGCACCAACGCGGGGCTTACCTTAACAACGAACAATGCCCAGACCTGGGGTGGCGATTTTACCGTCAGCGTGAGTGGCAGCGGTGGCGCCGGAGATCTGAATCTCGGAACAGGCGCCGTCTTGCTGACGGGCAACCGCACGATATTAAATATCAGCGGATCAAGCACGTTCACGGTCGGTGGCGTGATTAGCGACGGAGGCAACGGCTATACCTTGACGAGGGCGGGGAATGGAACAGGGACTTGGGTTCTCGCCGGTAATAGCACCTACAGCGGCGGGACGACCCTTGGTGCTGGCACGACCAGCGTTTCGAACCTTGGTAATGCCGGTGCGAGTGGCAATCTCGGGACCGGTAATATTAGCCTCGGCAACGGTTCGACGAGCGCGACCCTGCTGTATACCGGCGCAGGTGAAACGACCAACAAGGTATTTAACCTCAGCGGCACCACCGGCGGCGGGATCATCGATACAACTGGCGCAACGGGTGGACTCATTTTATCCGCGGATCTTACGGCGACAGGCGCTGGCACAAAGACGTTAACTATCCGGGGCAATACGACCGGCAACACCATCAGCGGCAAAATCGTCGATAATCTTTCCGGCACAAACAATACAAGCGTCAGCAAGACCGGTACTGGAACCTGGACCCTTTCGGGCGCGAATACGTACACCGGCAACACGACAATTACCGATGGCACGCTCAGTGTCTCGACTATTAGCGACTCGGGTGTGAGTAGCAACGTCGGTGCAGGCACGACGATTAACTTCGGAAGCAGTGCAACTACCGGAACTCTACTCTACACCGGCACGGGCGACACCACGAACAAGGTAATCAATCTCAACGGTACGACAGGGGGCGCGATTATCGATCAATCGGGCACCAGCGGTTTGCTGAAGTTCACCGGCACCAACACTGCCGCCGGGCTCGGTAACAAGAGTCTTACTCTACAGGGCTCCACCGCAGGCACCGGCGAAATCGGCGGCGCTATTGTTGATAGCACCGGCTTCGCAACTTCCCTGACGAAGACAGGCGCAGGCACGTGGACGCTCTCGGGCATCAATAGCTACTCCGGTGGCACTAACGTTAACGCCGGTATTCTGAAACTAAGCGGGACTGGAACCTTAGGGTCTATCTCCGGAACCTTGACCATGGGCGGCGGCACGTTGGATCTAAACGGCACGAACCAAAATGTCGGGGCTCTCAATGGCTCCAGTGGCACAATCCTCAACGAAGCGCCCAGCGGAGGTGGCGGCGCAAAGACATTGACCATCGGCAATGGCGATACCTCAGGTTCGTTCAGCGGGACGATCACGGATCACGACGGATCGGGCAGCGGATTCGTAAAGCTCATCAAGACAGGGACCGGCACTGAAACGATGACGAGCACGACCAGCAACTACACGGGTGGTACCGACATCAATGGCGGCACCTTGATTTCTAACAGCGCCAATGGCGGCGCGCTGGGAAGAGGTCCCGTCACTGTAAATAATAGCGGCACGACCCTGGTCGGCAACGGTCTCATCGACGCCGATGTGACGGTGAGCTCGGCCGGGAATCCGGGTGGCACTTTAGCTGTAGGAACAACGAGCGCGTCGGGCAATATAGGCAAAGTCCAGATAGGACAAAGCGCCGGCCTGGGTGCGTTGACGTTGGCTGCTGGCTCCAATCTCTTGCTCGATCTTACAGCCGGCGCTGGCCTGACGGGAACGGGTGCCGGAACGATCTATGACCAGGTGAGTGCGCTCACTTCAGTAACGCTTGGCGGCGGAACCTTAACATTGAACGTAGGTCCCGGGCTAGCTGTCGGCGACAAGTTCTATATCGTCCTAAATAATAGCGCTAATGCGGTCAACGGAACGTTTTCAGGATTAGCCGAGGGGTCGACATTCACTCAAGGCGGGGACACCTTCCTAATCAGCTATCTTGATAGTGGTGGGGACGGAACTCTTCTTAACGACATCTCGCTGACCGTGACTGCGATTCCCGAACCCAGCACCTGGGGCGCAGCCGCATTGGCGTTCCTCGTAGTTGGGTACATGCAAAGGAAGCGCTTCGCGAAGCGGCTGCGAGTTATCGGTTAATTGTTATGGAGGGACGGGCGCTGTCCGTCCCATTAATTCCCAGGCGCCACTGCCCGTCCCATTAATTCCCGGACGACGCGGCGGTCGTCCCTCCAGGAAGCTGCAAATCCAGCGTGTGCAGTTTCCAGCCGAAACCGGTGAAGCGAAAACGCAGTTTGATGCCTTCGTGGTCCACGGCGAAATCGCGCGGGCTGGTGAAGAAGGCATGGCGGGCTTTCGACCAATCGATCTCCCGGCGCGCGGAACCGTCCACGCCCGGGAGCGAGGAAATGGAATTGGCGTTCTTGAGCGGCGCGGGATCGGAGATGATCGAGAAAAGGCCTTCGGGCGTGACGTAGGCGTCGATGAGCCGGCCGAGCGGATCGTCGGCCGAAGAAGCGAGGAATTGGGCGAGCCGGTCTTTCTTTTTCTTGGCGAGCACGCCGAGGAAATGATCCCGGATCTGTTGCTTGAGCGAGACGCGGACGGCGTCGAAGTCGACTCGCGCGGCCAGCGCGTTCATGTCGTGCGCGCGCAACGCTTCGCCAAAACGCCAGACGGAATAATACGGCGACGCCGCGTAGAGCAGGAGGAGTGACACGGCGATAATCGCGATCAGCTTCGCCCGATGGCGGGTCGGCCTACCAGATTTTGGATTGGTCACGGCATCCACGATCCACTATTCATTCACCGCGTCCAGTCGTGGTGGCGTTTCCCCTTTCAGTTTGGCGTTGGCTGACCTAGAATGAGAACCGATGCAAATCCTGATCAGGTTTCCAGATAAAGAAACCGAAGAGCTCGCACTCGGAAAACTCATCCCGCGATTCTCCGGCAAGAGCTGGAACACCGGCGAAACGGCGGTCCCCTCGCCTGCGCTCGCGCTGCTGGCTGAGGAAGGGATAGGGTTCACGGTCATTGGCCCGGCCCCCTATGAACTCGTTACGTCGCTACGAAATCCTGGTCCCATTACTGTTCAATGATGGGACCCCGGTGCCCGAAGCGTTGCTAGTCGAGACGTTTTCGGAACTGCGAACTGAGTTCGGGGCGGCCTCATGGGAGACACAAACGCTGTGGGCCGGGTGGGAGCAAGGTGGCATTCCTTACCACGACAATCTTACCCGGTTCTTCGTGGACGTGCCGGATGAACCACGGCATCGGGAGTTCTTCAAAAGTTTCAAAGAGCGCCTGAAGACGAGATTCCAACAGCTTGACGTTTGGATCACGTCCCATCCGATCGACGTGATTTAGGACTGGAGGGACGGGCGCTGCCCGTCCCATTAATTTTGGACGACCGGCGGTCGTCCCTCCAAAGGAAACGCGCCCGAGGATTTCCCCGGGGCGCGCTTTCAATTTCAGCTTTTCAGCTTTTCAGCTTTTTCAATCGTTATTCTTCTTGTTCACGTGTTTCAGCTTCGCGTTCGCCGAAACGGTCTTCCCGTGGATGTTGTTGCCCGACCCCCTCAGATGGTTCATGCGCTGGCCGCGGCCGAACGCGGAGTTGCCAGGATAGCTCGTAAAAGTGTGATGCCGGGCGCTTTTCGTTTTCTTCGTCTTCCCGTTATCACGATCGACGTCCTGATCGTCTTGATCATCGGCGTCGTTGGCTCTCAGGCGAGCATTCTCGGCGGTAGTCCTTCCAAAGGACGAGTTGCCCGAACCGGTCCGGAGGTCGGTCCGCTGGTTCATGCCGAACGATGAATTACCGCGGGCCCCAGCGCCCCCTGGTGGCGCGGCAATCGCGGAACACGCCAGCGCCACGCATGACGCGGCGGTGAGACCTAAAGTTTGTTTGATACTGATTTTCATGAGTTAACCCTTTCTGTTTGTTGCGATGCGCACGGCTGCGGCTGCCTTCCCTTGGCGCCGTGTGAATGTGCGCTCCAATAGTGGTTCGTAATATTGACGCGCTCCGGCCGCTTCGTATTCAGGCGCGGCCGCGAGCGGCAAGGCGTCGCCGGAGCTAATGAAGTCGGAGCGAGGAAGTTCTGTTTCGGACAAAAAGCTGAAAAACTGAAACGCTAAAAAGCTGAAATATGTTCGCCAGACCGACGTCCGTTCCCAAGTGCAACTTGGGAACGAGGGCGCGATGCGGCGCAACTACTGCGCTGCGGTCGTGGTCGTCGTGCGTTGGACGAGGGCGTCGTATTTCGCGGCGAGATCGTTGACCTTGGCGAGGTAAATCTGGCGGTCGGGCTTGGGCGCGTCGAGAATGCCGCGCAGAATCCGGGTGGCGGAAAAGAAATCCTCCAGCGAGGTGGAGAGGACCATCTTCTGCACTTCGGCCGGATGTTCGAGGCAGTACTGGGTGAAAAGCGTGTAAGCGGCCTGGAGATTCGCGAAGCGCGTCTTGTAACGCCCGCCTTCGATCATGGCGGCATCGGCGTGGTTCGGCAGGAGATCGGCCAGCGTTTTCGCCGCGAGAAGGAAACTGCGCAAGTGCCAGTCGTAATTTTTCCCGTGCTCTTTCTCGATCTGGACCAGATAACGCCGCTCAATGTCTTCGAGCACCGCGCTCAACTCGCGGCGCATGGCCAGCTCGCACCCAAAGAACTGCTGGAACATCGGCAGCATCTGGCCGTGCAACTCCTGGCCGCGTTTCGCGCCGTCACTCTTGTATTGGCGCTGCGCGTAATAATCGGAAGCGCTTTTCACCAGCGGCGCGAGCGCGGTGGTTGCCTCCGCGAGTTTTTGCGCCATCCCATCGACGCCTCCCAGTGGCGGCCACATGCCGGGGCCCTTCGCGCCGGCGTCCGCGATTTCCTGGAGCGCGCCGGCGATATCCGGAACGCCATCGATGGAACGCTCCTTTCCGGTCGGTCCGGTCTTCATATCCACCCAGGCCGCGTAGCGATCGTAGGATTTTTGCACGGTGCGCGCGGCGCTGAGCGCTTTGGTGTAGAGCGCGGTTTTTTCCACGAGCGACTTGAATTTGTCGTCGGGCAGATCGGCGATGGTCTGAGCGCGGCCGGCTGCAGAAGCCGCCAGGAGAACAACAGCCACAGCCAGGCGAGGCAGCGATTTCATCGCGGCGAGTGTGAAGAGAAACGCGGAGGAAGTCACGCCTAATTTTCCCTGGAGGGATGGGCGCCGTCCCGTCCCAAGATTAGTGGGACGACCGGCGGTCGTCCCTCCAGTTCAAAACCGCAGGTGTTTCACCGTCTGGCCGTGGTTGATGAGTTCGCTGAGCGAATCAATCCCGATCCGCAGATGAATATCCATGAATTTCGAGGTGACGATATCGTCGCTCATCGCGGTCTTGACGCCTTCGGGCACCATCGGTTGATCGGAAACAAGGAGAAGCGCGCCGGTGGGGATCTCGTTATGAAAACCGGTGATGAAGATGGTGGCGGTTTCCATGTCGATCCCCATGCAGCGAATGCGGGCAAGATATTTCTTGAAGGCATCGTCATGCTCCCAGACGCGGCGGTTGGTCGTATAGATGGTGCCGGTCCAGTAATCGAGGTCGTGGTTGCGGATGGTAGTCGAGATCGCTTTTTGGAGGGAAAACGCCGGGAGCGCCGGGACCTCAGGCGGGAAGTAGTCGGTGGAGGTCCCTTCCCCCCGGATAGCGGCGATGGGGAGGATCAGGTCGCCTAGTTTGTTCTTTCGCTTCAGGCCGCCGCATTTACCGAGGAAGAGAACGGCTTTGGGGCGAACGGCGCTGAGCAAATCCATCACCGTAGCGGCGCTCGCGCTGCCCATGCCGAAGTTAAGGATGGTGATACCGTTGGCGGTGGCGTTGGCCATGGGACGGTCGCGCCCGCGCACTTCCACGCCGTGCCACTCCGCGAAGAGATTCACGTACTGGGTGAAGTTGACGAGGAGAACGTACTTCGAGAAGTCTTTCGTTGGCGTGCCGGTATAACGCGGCAACCAATTGGCAACAATATCGGACTTGGCTTTCATTGGACCTCCAGTTTTCTACTTCCTACTTCCTACTTTCTACTTACATTTCTCCCCTTATGCCGTACAAAAACCTCACTCCGCCGGCGGGCGATAAGATCACCAGAACGCAAACGCTGAACGTGCCGGATCGGCCGGTCATTCCGTTCATTCGCGGAGACGGTACCGGCCCCGATATCTGGGCGGCGAGCGAGCGCGTCCTCGATGCCGCGGTCGAAAAGGCCTACGGCGGAAAAAAGAAGATCGTGTGGTTCGAGGTGTTCGCCGGGCAGGCGGCCAAGGACAAATTCGACGAATGGCTGCCGGACGATACGGTCGAAGCGTTCCGCCAATATCTCGTCGGGATCAAGGGACCGCTGACCACGCCGGTCGGCGGCGGAATTACTTCCCTGAACGTGGCGCTGCGGCAGTTGCTCGACCTCTTCGTTTGCCTGCGGCCCGTGCAATATTTCGAAGGTGTCCCCTCGCCCGTGAAACATCCCGAGAAGGTTAAGATGATCATCTTTCGCGAGAACACGGAGGACATTTACGCGGGGATCGAATACAAGGCCGGCACGCCGGAAGCCGCGAAAGTCCTTGGCTTTCTCGAGAAGGAATTCCCCAAGGCGTTTGAGAAGATCCGCTTTGGCACGAAACAAAAGGCGTCCGATTTTTGGACAGCAGTCGGCGCGCCGGAGAAGGACGACGTGATGGTCGGCGTGGGGATCAAGCCGGTGAGCCGCTCGGGCAGCATCCGCTTGATCCATAGCGCGATCAGTTACGCGATCCAGAACCAGAGCAAGAGCGTAACCCTGGTGCACAAGGGCAACATCATGAAGTTCACCGAGGGCGCGTTCCGCGACTGGGGCTACGAGATCGCGAAGCAATATTTCGGCGCGGAGGAAATTGACGGCGGCCCGTGGTGCAAAATCCCGATGGGCAAACCGGGCGCCGGCCTTGTCATCAAGGACGCGATCGCCGACATCACCCTCCAGCAGGTGCTCACGCGGCCGGAAGATTTCGATGTCATCGCGACGTTGAACCTGAACGGCGATTACCTGAGCGACGCGCTGGCCGCGCAAGTGGGCGGCATCGGGATCGCGCCCGGCGGCAACATCAATTACATCACCGGCCACGCCGTTTTCGAAGCGACCCACGGCACCGCCCCGAAGTATGCGAACCTCGACAAGGTGAACCCGGGCTCGGTGATTCTCTCCGGCGAAATGATGTTTCGTTACATGAAATGGGACGACGCCGCCGATTTGATCCTCAAAGGACTCAACGGCGCGATCGCCAGCAAACGCGTGACCTACGATTTCGCGCGCCTGATGGAAGGGGCGACGGAAATCAAGTGCAGCGAGTTTGGGGATAACGTCATCGCGCACATGTGATGCGAATGACGAATGACGAATGACGAAGGCTGAAAGCTGAAATCGTTTTCAGCGTTTCTACCAGCTAATCCCGTCGGGTTTTGGCCGGTAATTATGGAAAACGCTTTCTCGTTGACAAGCGTGCCATCTTTTGGGGAGAAATAGAGGGAACCATTCGGGTCCCCGCAGGGTTCATTCAGGAATCGGACAAACTCGGGGCCCGCTTGGGATTACCGAACTCATAACCAATAACCATCAACTACTCCAAAATGAAAAAACTAACTCTCAGCTCGCTGATCGCAGTGGCGTCCTTCGCCGCGGCGGCTTCAGCTTTTGCGCAAAATGCGAACTTCACTGCATCACGGACTTTCGAGTTCGATCCCGATAAGACTGGCGGCGCCGTGGCTAACTGGTCCAACGGCATCGGGCTTAAGGATGCCAACGCCAACTCAAGCTTTGGCCTGCAGTTGGAAAAAAATGTTCCGATCGATGCGAACGTCTCTGCCGGCGCTGTCCTCAACGGACTGAAGGGCGTGGTCGTCGCGTCCGGAGACACGTTGGGATATGACATGAAGAACAGCAGCACAAGCACCAACCCGTTGAACGGCAGCGGACCTCGCTTCAACGTATCATGGACGTTGAACGGAACTCCGGGATTCTCTTTCGTCGGTGGTTCGAACAATGCCACCAGGAACCCGGCGTGCGGTGATCCGACAAATTGGACGAGCTATCGGTTGGGCCTCCAAAACCCGGCACAGGCATTTCCGCCAGTTCCGGTAGGCGCGGTTCTGCAAAGCGTGGTTCTGATCCTGGACGAACCGGCCAAGGATACCTTGGATAACATCAACTTCCGCGATCAGATCGCGGGTAAGCCTGGCTCGTCAGCGACCTCCACCGGTTGCCCATAAGCAGCTAGCGCCAGACTAATACAAAGGAGGCGTCCGGTTCGGATGCCTCCTTTTTTTGTAACTGTTCAGCCGGCGATCTCGTTATTGTAGCTTGTACGCTTCCGCCAAGGCGATGCCGGTGGTCCCATTCTTGCCGCGCACAATCGTGGTGTAGTTGCCCGGAACCAGCGTCATGAGAATGGCGGACTCGCGATCATCCGGCGGCGCTAGCCCGGTGGCTTGGATGTCGGAAGCGTTCGGCGCATCGCGCCAGTCGTCGTTGGAACCCAGGAGAGTCCCGTTGCCACTATGAAGCTCGAGGGTAGGATTCTGCAACGCGCCAGGTATCGTGTTGCCGTTGACTTTGATCGACGGACCCAGAGCCCGGAATAGGACCCGCTTCGGTATTCCGCCCTGTAGGATCAATCCA
>Ga0066696_10000059_pt1 | contig 33774 bp, 36 predicted proteins | sample GraSoiAngelo_145_FD_71412 | JGI IMG/M metagenome (GOLD analysis project Ga0066696, IMG submission 71412) | Grasslands soil microbial communities from the Angelo Coastal Reserve, California, USA - 14_1009_05_20cm | ecosystem: Environmental > Terrestrial > Soil > Grasslands | place: USA...
CCCCCATTGAGAAAAATTCTCGACTGCTGCCACCCGTAGGTGTCTGGACCGTGTCTCAGTTCCAGTGTGACTGGTCGTCCTCTCAGACCAGCTACCCGTCATAGCCTTGGTGGGCCGTTACCTCACCAACTAGCTGATAGGCCGCGGGCTCCTCAAAAAGCGCCAGGTTGCCCCGGCTTTGGATTCAGGAAGATGTCCCCCCTCACCACATGCGGTATTAATTCGCCTTTCGGCGAGCTATCCCCCACTTTTCGGCAGATTGCCCACGTGTTACGCACCCGTTCGCCACTAAACAACATCTGTATTGCTACAAATGTTGTCCCGTTCGACTTGCATGTCTTATCCACGCCGCCAGCGTTCGTTCTGAGCCAGAATCAAACTCTCCGTAAAAATTTGGAGCCCCAGGAATTGCTTCCCGAGGACAAAGTTTGTCGCGATGCCGCTAAGCACCGCGAAATTCTGACCATTCTTGCCTGAACCCGGCCCGTGGGCCGACTTCAGGTTCGTCCGATCTTGTAAATTAAGATCACCGATCCCGAAGGACCGGCGAAATTTTTGATCAAAGAATTCTTAACGAATAACGCACAATTCAATTTTCGCTGACTTACTTCTACGTTTTGGATCCCGCGGAAATTCCGTCGTGATGCGAAATCCAAAATTGCACTGTCAAAGATCACCGTTCTGCTCTCCGCCCATGCAAAATTCATTTCCAACAATTAACCGATCACGGATAACCGAGAACTGAGTTCGCACGAACTCGAGAGAGAAGAACATCCGGCGGCTGCCGGATCCGCATTTTCAGCGGGACAGCAACATATTGCGTCGCATCGCTTCGTCAAAGAAAATTTCCACTAAATCATGAGAAATTTTCTCCCCTGTAGCCGCGGCCCTGTGGGCCGCATTCCCCCGCCATCCTCAACCCTCCATCCTCCATCCTCGCTCCGCCGCCGCCTCACGGCGCCGGCGCTGCCGACCCGATCCGTTCCCACCATTGTTGCGGCGAATAATTGAATCCCTGCCGGAAGAACCACGACGCGATCCCGAGATCATAACCTTCGCTCAGCGTCACCGAGATCGAATCCTTCGTCGCCGCCTCTGGATATTTCGCCAACAGGATCCGCACGAACTTGTTCGCTTCCTCGTCGTGATTCTCGATCCTCCGGTTCAAGCGAACGTTTACCGTCACTCCCGTCACCAGACGTTGACCTTTCGCGCTGTCCCAGAAAACAGTCTGCCCCGTCATCACCTGCGCCGAGGTCACCTCCGGCTCTCGCTGGATCGCCTCGTAGGCCGTCAACACTTCTTGCGGCAACCATTTCGCCAGCAGCTTTGCTCCGAGCGTTGGCAACACCCCGGCCGCGATCAGAATCAGCCCCACCACCACATAATGTCCTGTCCACGTTCTCGGTTTATCGGCCGTTTCGCTGCCGACCCGCACCACATAGGATCCCACCACCAGATCGTGCAGCGACTGTCGCGTCCGGGCATTGACGGCGATCAGGTAAACGATCGATAACCCGAGGCCAAACACCGCCTCGGAAAAAACGAGTCCGCCGCCGAGTTTCAGAACCTCCATCGGAATCGGCGCGCCATTAAGAAAGTACGGCACCATCAGCACGGCCGAGCGCGCCAACGATCTGGGAAAGCCGAGCGTTGCCCCTGTTTTCGAAACGACCCGGATCCCAAGCGCCCGCTTCCCAACTGTCTGGCCGCGCCCGAACCGGCTATTGAGCGGCACGAAATAGAGCGACGCCACCGCAAAGCCGATCGCGCGTTCCCAGCCGGCCATTCGCATGAATGCATCAGCAAAGAAAAATCCGAGAATCCAGCCGACGATCCCCAGGAGGATCGAGTCGATCAGGAACGCTCCTACCCGCCGCGAGAACCCGGCCTTACGAAATTCCGGCGTCGTTGGCAATTCCGGCGGCAACAAAGGCGGTAGTTCTGAGGCGCTCGTATCCATTTACTCTGCGATCGAGACGCGAGGCTACCAGCCCGCTTCAGAAAATCGATTCAAATTGTCCGCCCCTTCCTCTGGCCAGTGGAAAGTGACGTGTGACATGTGACGTGTGACGAGTTGGGGAACGGCAGAAAGCGAAAGGTTCTGCCCTCTGCCTTTCATCCCTCATCCCTCAACCTTCATCCTTTCAGTAAATGCCCGGCACCAGCCGCTTGGTCCGTTTCATGTATTCCACGTACCTTTCTCCCAGCGCCCGCGCCAACGCTTCTTCCTCCACATTCATTCGCCTGACGAATGCCACGAAGATCGGCACCAACACCACGGCCATCGCCACGCAATTCCACAGCGTCACCGCCCAGCCGACAAACGCCAGCAATACTCCAGTGTACGACGGATGCCTTACCCACCGGAACGGCCCGCGTTCCACCAGCTCATGATCCGTCTCGATCGTCACATCCACCGTGAAAAACCGCCCCAGCGTCACGATCGCCCACCAGCGTAGAAGCAATCCCGTCGCGAACAGGACCACTGCCGCGACCGCGACCGCTGGTCCGGGCGGCAGCTCAAACATCCAAAGCCCGGCGGTCCAAAGGAAAGCTGAACTCGCCACGAAAATTCCTGCCGCAATACTGAGCGCAATCACCACCCAAATCATCCCGAGCGTGCTGCGGTCCTGCTTCGTTCCAGTCTTGCTTCGCGACCGACGGGTCAGCGTGAGTAGCACTTCCGAAGCGAGAAAGATCAACCCGAGCTTCGACGACAGCGGCATAGTTAGATTCTTATCATCCCGCATCGCGCATCACGGCGCCAAGTATTCCCGTACGCGCGCCAGCTCGCTCCGCGAATCGCCGGCCTTTCCAGTTTGCGCCGCCAGCTTTGCGTAATAACGACGCGCGCCTTCCTTGTCCCCCGCTTTTTCCGCTGATTGCGCCGCGCCCAGCAGCCCGCGGAACCGTCCCGGATAGATCTTTAGCTCCGCCTCAAATTCCCTCTGCGCTTCTTTCGCTTGTCCGAGTTCCAAGAGCAGCCCGCCTAGTTGTTCGCGCACTGGAACGAGCGCGCCCGGCGAAACCGGATGCTTGCCGAGAGTGTCCTCAGCGTCCGCTGTCTTGCGCAACGCCTCGACCGCCTCCTCCTTCTTGCCGCGCCCGTAAGTCACCCACGCCGATGCCGTTTTTATCTGAAGATCCAGATGGTTTTTGAAGTAATCGAATTTCACGTCGGTCGTTGCCTCGCGTAATTGCCGCATCCGCTCGATCGCCTTCTGTGCGCCGTCAAGATCGCCGGTGCGCGCGCGTCCGAGAGCATGCGCATACTCAATCAGTGCTTCCATGAACGGAAACGACGACCAATGCGGCACGTTCGGAATCGCCAGCGCCGCCGCGCCCGCCCAGTCATTACGCTCCAGCGCGTAACGCGCCGGGATCGCCGCCAGCGCGTAAGCCGCGGTGAATTCCATTTCCGGATTCGTCTTCCGCACCGTCGCCGCGAAATCGACGATCTCCTTTGCCTTGTTGTCCTCGCCTTCCTGCAAATAAGAGTAAGCCGCGTAATCCAGCGCGTGCAGCTCCTCCGCTTCCGTCGCCTCGCGATGCCGCACCTTCGCATACGCGCGCGACGCCTCCGCCGACGCCGTATTCGCCGCGACCGATTCCTCCCACATCCCGAGCCGCGTGAAAATATGCGACGGCATGTGCAACGCATGCGGCACCCACGGCGCGATCGACGCATAAACCTGCGCCGCCGACAGCCCGCGTTTCGCTAACGCCGGATAATCGTAGCTATGGATCAAATAATGAGTGATCCCCGGATGATTCGCATTTTTCGCCCTTAATTTTTCGAGAATGCCGGCCGCTTCGAGTTGTTTCGAAAGCGTCGTGTCGTTAGGCGTCGCGTAGCCGACCGCAAGGATGGCGAGCGTATAAAACGTCTGCGCTTCCATGTCGTCCGGATATTTCTGCGCCAGTCCGCGCATCTCCTTCTCATAAGCCAGCGCCCGCTCCCGCGATCCCACCGGCCCATGACACGATTGGCCCACCGGTCCCGTCGCCGGCCCATCCGCCGCGTGATAATAAGCACTCAACGCCGCAATGAATCTTCGCTCCCTGTCCGTCGCGTCCCGCTCTGCGGGACGGATCATCTCTGTTGCCTTATCGATCGCCGCCGTGCCCGCCTTCATTTCCTCCGGCGTCGGCGGCGTCCAGATCGGATGCCACCACGTCATCGCAATCCCCCATTGCGCCATCGCACAGTTCGGATCCTTCTGCGCCATCCCCGTGAAGATCCGCCGCGCCTCTTCATAAAAAAACGAGTGCAATAACGCCACCCCGCGCTCGAATTCAGGCCGGACCCCCGCGGCGCCCGATATCGGAAACTCAATTTTCCCCGCCGCTCGTAAATCCCCCGGCTCCAGTCCACTGGTCCTCGCGCCGTCGCCCAACGCCGCGCCTCCGCACAGCGCCGCCAGAAAAAGCACCCGCCGACAAGATCCCTGGATATTCATGGCCCTACGTCTTCATTCCGGAGTTTTCTACTTTCTACTTTAGACTTTCTAATTTGCCTTTGGCCTCTCCACCTGTCGAGCCTCACCCCGTCTCAAATCATCCCCGCCCAATTCCTGAAGGTCGATCGCCCAACCGACGAACGCCACCATTACGCCGGGGTACGACGGATGCCTAACGACGCGGAATGGCCCGCGCTCCACCAGCTCATGATCCTTCTCGATCGTCACATCCACCGTGAAAAACCGCCCCAACGTCACGATCGTCCACCACGGAAAAATCAGTCCCGCTTCGGGAATGCGCCTCCCGCAATCCCGGTCTCAGTTTTTGCGGGTAGCGATTGATTTGAGTGTACGTGTCGACAACTTCAAACGTCGCTTCTTGCCGCGCGCACTAATGTCGCGAATTCAGCGACAGTGAGGCAGGTCCAAACAAAGGCGCGGCGTGCTTCAGGCTGGGTGGTCGTTGATCGATGAAGAATTGCAGCTACGTGATCCCATACGCTCTGGATTAGCGAATTGAGCGTTTCACGAAATCGGCCAGCCGTGTTCGCTTTCGCGAGGCAATATCTAATAACCTCCTTCACGTTGCCTGCGGCGACTTCGTTCGGTATTTCAATCTCAAGAGTCGCTGTCAGCTCGAGAGTAAATTCCTTCAACACTTCTCGACAGGAGTTCCCAATGTTCTGCCATTCGCCATCCGTGTTTGCGGTCGCGAAATCGGTGGAGATTGTACGTAAACGTTGGGCGGCTGCAGGAAAAACTTGCTCAACTTCGTGAAACAATGAACCAGATATGCGCTCGTCTATTACGCGCGCGGGTGAGTCGCTGCGTTTCAGTTCGTGTTCTATGTGGGCGATGAATGGCCACACGTAGTCGCGCATACCGTCGTCTGTAGCTTGTTGCGCGTTACGAGTTTGGAAGCCTATCCCATGCGCATGACAGACCCGCCAAAAACCTGCCTTATGTGCACGGGAGGCTTCGATGAGTTTCAGTCCTACTAACGCGACCTCCTCCGGCGTGCGCGCGATAGGTCGCCGTACCCGTGAGCGGTCCTGATTGAATACCGATGCCGAATTAACACCTGCGTTCAAACGTTCAATGGCTCGTTTAATCAGGTCTTGCTCTTCCAGCCAGTCGAGTAACGCACTCAGCCGCGGGCCAGCGTCTGCAGTATTCACCTGGCGCAGCAGCGCAGTTCTGCGCTTAAATTCATCAAGCAGCGTCATCGCTAGAGAATCAATTAGAGGAACACAGCTTTCAATTTCCTATCATCCGACAGGTCCCCTGCTGGACCGTCGAACGATACGCGCCCTGTTCGAAGTAAGACAATACGGTCCGCGATTTTCAACACTTCCCGGACCTTTTGTTCCACGATCAAAACTGTTACGCCAGAATCCTGGTTGATTTGCTTTATTCGCTTGAGCGCCTCTGACACCAGCGTAGGGGCCAGACCGAGCGAAGGTTCGTCGAGCAAGAGCATTTTCGGTGAAAGAACCAGTGCGTTGGCCAAAGACAGCATTTGTTTTTCGCCGCCAGACAACGTTCCCGCGCGTTGTTTCAGTCGGTTTTTTAGCATCGGGAATAATGTGAACACTCGTTCAATTCCGTCTTTCATTGCTTGCTTGTTTGGAAGGGTGACGCCGCCTATTTCCAGGTTCTCACGTACCGTCAAGTCAGTGAAAACACGATTCCCCTGGGGCACGTACGCAACGCCCGCGCGCAACAGCGCACGGGGTGCAGGCGTCGACCAAAGGGAACCGTTGAAATGCACTTCCCCGGACCAAATGGGAATCAAACCGAAGACGGCCTTAAGCAAAGTCGATTTGCCTGCCCCGTTGTGTCCTATTAGCGCCACGATTTCGCCGGCACCGACGCTCAGCGAGACACCGTCAATGACCTGCTTCTTTCCGTAACCAGCGACTAAGTTTGCAACATCGAGAAATGGGTTGGACCCGTTATCCGACATAGGCTTCGATGATCTCCGGTCGTTCTAATACGTCGCTCGGTCTGCCCTCCGCGATGATTTTGCCGTGATCCATCACGAAAACGGAATCGGCTACCTTACGAACTGATGCAATGTCGTGTTCGATAAAGACAACCAGTTTGCCCAGACTGCGAAGTTCTCGGAACAAACCGAGAATTCTTTCTATCATTTCCGGATGGACACCAGCAACTGGCTCGTCCAGCAAAAGAATTGGCGCTTCGGTTGCGAGGCAACACGCGAGGGTTAAAAGTTTTTGCTGTCCATAGGACAATTCACCGACTAGTTGCCTCGCTGCTCCATCAAGTCCCACGAATTTTAACCAGTGCATTGCTGCTTCTTGATTTGTTCTTTCCTCCACAGCAACTCCGAAACGAAATAGGGCTCGCAGCAACCCTTCGCCCTTCTGGTTCGGTCGCGCTACGAGCACATTCTCCAGAACGGGGACCTGCGAAATCAAACGCAAATCTTGAAACGTGCGTGCAATACCGAGCCGCGCGATCTTGTGTGCCGGCAAACGCGTCAGTTCACACTTGCCGAGAAAGGCTTGCCCAGCGCTTGGTCGCAAAAAACCAGTTACCACATTTAATAGCGTGGTTTTCCCAGCTCCATTTGGGCCAATAACCGCGACAATCCCAGAAGTCGGAAACTCAAGCGAAACGTTCGCGAGAGCTCGAACGCCGCCGAACGATTTGTTCAGGTTTTCACAACGTAATGGACGAGCGGGAAGAGGCACGAATAAATTATTCAATTCTCGCCGCGATCAGCCAGCTTTACTTTGCGAAACTGTATTTCCCAATCAATCCGCGAGGGCGAAACATCATCATGAGAACCAGCAACGTTCCGTAGATGATCTGTCGTAGGTTGGCGGCAGCGGCGCTGGGCAATCCGACAAACCGAAGTGCTTCCGGCAACGTCACGAGCACAACGGCGCCGACAAGTGGGCCCCACAAACTTCCTGCGCCGCCGATGATGACCATGGAAATGATCAAAATAGATTCCATGACCGTAAAACTCGTAGGGTCGATGTAAGTAACATAATGTGCGTAGAGGCTGCCGGCCATAGCTGCCAGCCCTGCGCTAACCGCGAAAGCGGTCACCTTAAAGTAAAGTGTGTTTTTGCCGAGGGCGCGGGCAGACACGTCATCTTCTCGAATTGCATGTAATACACGACCAAATGGAGCCGACGTGAGACGATGCACGACGGTAGGCGCAAACGCACCGAAACCAGCGGCAAGAATCAAGAAATCTAGCTGCGACTGAACATGCCAGCCAAGAATTATCGGCCGCGGAATTCCTGGAATGCCCAACGGCCCGCGAGTTAGTTCCGTCCAGTTGTTTAAAGTGCTAAGGAGGATCGCCTGAAAAGCAAACGTTGCGATGACAAAATAATCCCCAGATAAACGCAGAGATGGCATCGACACGATGAACGAAAGCACCGTTGCCACAATCACGCCGGCCAACACCCCGACGAGAAATGGTGCTCCGAAACGAACCGCCGCTACCGCGGACGTGTATGCGCCCAATCCGTAGAATGCCGCGTGCGCAATGGACAAGAGGCCCCCATGCCCTGCCAGCAGATCTAGGGAGGAAGCTAGAATCGAATAAATCGCAATCAACACAAGAATATGACAAAGATACTCCATCCTAAATCGCAGCCATTTTGTGAGGCTTTCCAAAAAAGCCCTGCGGTCGAACTAGGAGGAAGACAGCCAGTATTAGGAACGCAATAGCATCTTGCCATTGACTGCCAATCTTCCATACACCGAGATGCTGCGCCAATCCCAACAACAATCCACCCAACAGTGTAGCTGGTATACTCGTAACGCCGCCGATGATCATAGCGACAATACCGCCCATCAGCGCAGTAAGTCCCATAGTCGGCGTTACCCCAATCTCAAGTGCGACTAGAATTGCCGAGACTCCCGCCACCGCCGATCCAATCGCAAATGCCAACAATATCATCTGATCAACGTTTATTCCACAGACCTCGGCAAGCTTCGGATCGCCCGCCACAGCACGAAGTGCTTTGCCAAATCTCGTGAATTTCATGGTGACCCAGATCGAGGAAGAAAGAGCTATGGCAGCAAGGATGATACCAAGTTGAATTTGGGTGATGTGCGCCCCCCAAACGACAATGTTCTGTGCTGCTTCGAGACTCCGTAAGCTTCTAGTCTCGTCTCCAAAGATCAGCGAGGTGGTGTTTTGAAGCGCGATGTAGAAACCGAGCGACGCTAAGAGCAACACTAAATGTGTTGCTCCTCGGCGCCGCAGCGCTCGAAAGACATACAGCTCCAGGCCGAAACCACCCAACGCTGAGGCACCCAATGCCAACAGGATAGCAGTCCATAGTGGTAACTTCAGAAACACGTGGCAGGCATAACAGACGTATGCGCCAGATGCGAATATTGCTCCGTGTGTAAAATGGAAAAACTTAGTTGGTACATAAATTAGGGCGAACGAAATGCCAACCAAAGCGTAAATGCTGCCGGTAATGATGCCGTTGACAACGAATTGCATACGGTAAGGTCAAGGATACCCTGTCTAACTCAAACGATCACAGCTGCCAGAGAAGGGCCGGCTCGTACATCCGGAGATGCGGCCAATTTTAGGTTCATTTCTTCGCAAATGCAGCCGCGTATCTGATATCTTCCCCAAACTAAGACAGGGTTCGCATGGATGAGGGTGAATAAGTCGCTTAGCCCTTCTGACACATAGCGAATCTGGAGCGCATCGCAGTTCCCGTGAAGTTCGCGCAAAGTTCGACGTGGCAGGGCCATGCCATAGGAAAGCGTGCCGTCACTGTGAACGACGACCTTATACGCGACCCGCCTACAGTTTTGACGAGCCAGCCATTGTCCTAACGGCATCATATCTTCAGCGAGGGCATCATAGTCGAAAACATTGAAACACCTTCCAGCGTGGATAATAGGTTCAATGTAACTCTTGATGCCCAGTTGCTGTGCGAGTGGAATTATTCGCTCAGTGACCTCATGGACATTTCTGCGTTCCACCACCACCTCGACGCCGATTCTCTCTCTCGGGAAATAGCGAAGCAACAAGTCGAGTCCGCGAGGAACTAGGGTCTTACTGCCACGAACGTTGATGTCAACATATTGATATGCGGAACGATCGATATGCATCATTTCAGCGACCAGCTGTGGATTCGTGGACCATAGTTTGTGATAGAGATAAACGGGATACTTGCTCAGGCGATGCACGAACTCCTCACTAGTGATACCCCATCTGCTCCGCGCTCCATCGTCGCTGGAAAGCAGGAGCCCATTCGTGAACATGATCACTTGCATTCCTATGTCAGAGGCATGTTCTAATATCTCAAACAAGTTCTTGTCCAAGGTGGGCTCTCCTTCACCAGGGACATAAAGAAGACGCGAACCCAAGGCGTAAGTTTCGTCCATTATCCTTTTGATCTCCAACGCGGTCAGTTCATTTCGTTTCTTTCGCCGATCGGTATAACAGATCGGACAATCCGCGTTGCATTCGCCAGTGAGCATAATCACTGTCATTAGCACTGACTTCCGTCGTGCTTTTTCCGCTTCCACCTCCAACTCTTCGAGGGTGAGATGTTTCAACCATTGCAAATGTGGTCGATATGTAGGATTATTAGAAGCGAATTCCTCCAGAACGTCTTTGTGTCCAAAGTAGAAGTCTATGACGATGTTGTTCCGTGTGGCAATTTGCTCTTCTTCCTCGCTGAAGGTCTGAGGAGAAAACAAATTGAAGTATCGTGAGTGCATCTTATTAATCAGTTTTTCGGGCGACCACAAACCAGAAGCGAGTCTGTTCGATGGAGCCGCAAATATATTCCCCCTCTGTGGCCTCCTCAATGTGCTCGACTTCGAATCCGCTCGTCAGATGCTCCCTCACAAGTTCCTGAGCCGAATAAAAGTGAATGAAATGCCAGGGGCGATCCGGGTAACAGGCATAGGTTCCTGGTTCGACGTCTCTTCCGCGGCCGTATTTTTCATCTTCGATCGAAATGAAGGAATTAATAAACAGTCCGTACGACTCAAGCGCCACATGCGCACGCTGAAAGAGGCGTTGCCTTTGCGCTCTTAAAAAAATGTGGTAGAAAAAATTCGACAGCAGCGCGTCGAATGCCACTCCGTTTATCCAATCGAATGCGTCCTGGCAGACAGGAATAACATTTGCGACAGGACGCCTATCGAGCATACGAGTTGCGGTGGGCGAGCTATCGAGAGCGGTAATTGTCACAGTAGGAAGCCGCTCCGCCAGCCAGATCGCATCCCGCCCGTACCCGGCGCCTACCTCCAGCACCGTTCTAGCCTCCCCAAGCAAAGGCGACGCCATCCGAGCACACATACTCGGCTTGTCGCCATAACGCAACCCGTCACGCTGATATAGAGAATCCCAAAGCATCATAGTTTGACGGTAACGCGCTAAACATATTCGCTCTTAATCGCCCACGCCTTCACGCGCAAAACGCGCTGAATGCGTGCGGACGTTCAGTCTTTTCAAGTGGTTTAGGTGCCGCTTCTGGGCGCCGGTGGCGCGACGCTTTGTAATTTGGCCGCTGCATCGGTCAGGTCCTTCGCTGCCTTGGTTACGGCAGTAACCCCAGCGTTCAAGTCGTTCATTACCTTCGTAAGATTTTCCGCCGCCTTAATGGCTTCGATAAGCTTATCGAGACTTTTGTTCATTTGTTCCACCTCCTCGACGAATGTTCTCGCGTGAACAAGCTTTTCCTGCAATTCTGAATAAATAAATGCTTCGTCTCCCATTCGATTTTCATATTGTTTTGCGTAATCCTTGCTACGCGCGAGAGCGGCCTTTGCCGCGTGCAGCGAATCGTCGTCAGAGGGGCTGAGGGCGACACTACAATTGTGCTCGAAACGGAACCATTCAACGTATGCCAGCGATTGTTCATAGTTTGCCTTAATATTCAAGTCGTTAACGCTCTCGATCCTTCGTATAAGCCATTCTCTTAACTTCCTAGCAGTTTCGTTTAATTCTTCAATCGTGGGAGGGGTCGTAACCTCTTCGCTAAAGGAGTCAATCATCTTCAAAAAATACATCCAGAGCATCGGATCCACTGGCGCAGTATCCGAAAACGGCCTTAAACACTGCATTTCCTCGATGACTTCTTTCCGGGTCATCGTCGTGCCGCGCGATCCACGAGGCATCTAATAGCAAAACCTACGATCACCTGTGACTTAAGGGCCTGATCGTCACGTCTGTTAGCTTCTCCCAGGAGGACACGCAGTTCCTTTACAGACTTATCGAGCTGGCCATCCTGACGCAACACCATTGCCCGTAGCCAAATGGCCTCCAGCCGTACTTCGCGGTCGGTCGCTCGCTTTGTTTTTTCGAGTTCCTCCAGCGCCACAAAAAAATTTGTCCCACTGTATTCGTACAGTGCTTTAGCCAGGTGAAATCTGGCGCCAGTTCCTTGTTTCTCCAAGAACTTTAGCAAAGCATGATCTGGATCTTCGAATATCAGCCGGTTCATTACCGATAGCGTTCGTGCAACCGCTTGTGGCACCTGCTGGCTTTGAGACGGCGGGGGAAGGTTCATTAGGGCATTTTCCGCCATAACGACCGCCAATTTGGACGCTTCGTCCAAACGATCTTCCAATTTTGAAAGCGTCTCGAGCCTAGACTGAATCCAAAAACCAAGAACAGTTGCTCCTATGGCCCCCACCCCCATAATGACACCAAACAAGTTAAGAAGATTTTGAGTATGAGCCAAAGCCGCATCGCCTTCCATACCCGCCGGTCCCCCTTTTGTAAGGGCAAACTTGGTTAATTCGATATAGCCTGAAATGGCGAGAGTTAACATCATCCCGATGCCAACCACAATCATTGATAGCGAGAGATGGCGCTTATCAGGCGCTATCCCGACGACGGCGGAGAAGAGCACCAGCACCACCAGGACGCACAAGAGCGGCGGTATAACCTCATAACTTGACTGTCCCCAAGGAAATGTAAAACTCCCGACCCAATGCGGATCAATCCGATACACCGTGTACGCTAACACCAACAACGAGACAGAGAGAGCGTAATAAAAGAACTGTTCCCTTGCGAACCTCCGAAACCGCCGCCGAAAATCCCTAAATGGCATGGGCACCGATCCTTTCGTCAGTGGATACGGTCCTTCCACTCATTGAGGTTGAATGGAACGTGTTTCTTGTCAATGATCATCAGTTTGTCAAACGTCTTTCCTGTGGCGTTGTTCTTGCCATCGAATGTCGTTTGGCCCGTAACTCCTTGAAAATCCTTTATCGAGAGTAAAGCCTCTCGGATATTGGAGCCGTCCTTCGGCTTGCCCTCTGGGATACGTTTGATTGCTTCTACAGCTATCAAGAATGCGTCATAACAATAGCACGCATAGGTCTCGGGCTCACGGCCGTACTTTGCCTTATATCGTTGCGTGAATTGTTGATATTCTGTTCCTCCGTTTTGGCCAAAGGTCGTATAAAGCACGCCGTTTACTGCGTCACCACCCGCTTCGACTAGTTCAGGCGTGCCATAAACGTCAGCGCCAAAAATCTGCTGTTTGAAACCCATTTCTCGCGCTTGTCGGATCATCAATCCAGCTCCCCGAGTGTAAAGCGGGGCATAAATTGACTCCGGGGTCAACGATTCGAGTTTGCTCAGTTGGGCGCGGAAGTCAGAGGTATCGGGTTTGGATGACTCAATGGCGAGAATCTTGCCGCCCTTCTTTACAAAATCTGTCTTAAATTGTTCTACGAGGCCCTTTCCCCATGCGTTCTCGACGTAGATGATGGCAACATTCTTGTAACCTAATTCGAGCATCCAATCAGCCATAATAGATGCTTGCACTTCGTCGGATGGCATAATTCTAAAAACGTACGGCCCTGCATTGGCCACTTCGGTTGCCGTTGAACCTGATGACAGCAAGACAAGCTTCTTTTCGTTGGCGATCGGCGCTGCCGCGAGCGTAACGGTGCTTGCGGGTGATCCCACGACGATAGGAACTTTATCCACATCGGCGAGCTTGCGGAAGGCATTCACTCCGTCTTTGGGACTAGCCGTATCATCTTCATACACAACTTGAATCCGCGTTCCATCCAGAGTTCCTTTTGCCTTCAGGTCGTCCAACGCGAGTTCAGTGCTCTTGCGCTGCATGTCGCCCCAAGAAGCGACTTCACCTGTCAGAGGTGTCATTACGCCGATTTTGACGGTTTTTTGGTCCGTTTCCCGATTGCAACTCCCCGGTATAACAGCCAGCGCGCCGCAAACAAACCACATCCACAGTTTCTTTCGCATTTTGGGTCTCTCCTTTAGGGGCAATTCAATCAGTCGCAGGATGATGATCTGGGGAGATTTGTCGCTCACTGTGCTCGATCGCCCAGCAAGCTGCTTTCCCCGTGCAGCATGTTTTGTTGAATTTCGATTTGTGTCAGATCTAAATCCGAATTCTCCTATTTCGAAAGCTTAACGCGCTCGTTAGGAATTGCGACATCAAAAACTCGCGGCCGAATCACTCTCATGCTGGCCGCGTAGCGAATCGACTATCGCTCGACGGGGTTCGCTGAGCGGTGCAGATTCGCCGGATGAAGCCGCTCCCAATGTCAGGGCGAGGATAGAGGATCGAGAATAGAGGATGGGAGTGGGGAAGCGAGGATGGATGATTGAGGATTGAGGATGGAATGGGCGTAGGGCAAGATCCGGAGATGAAGCCGCTCTCGAACTTCGTCAGCCTGCATCCGTATTTCAAAGTTCACCCGAGAAAACTTGAGATGTTCAAGGCCGGGTTCCCAGCGTTGGTGGAGCCGCCTTCCCCCGCAAAGGCAGGACTTCGGCATGCCCAGCCTTCGCGCGAGGCTACGGCTTGGCAAGCAGGGCGAAGAGAAGAAAGCCTCCGAGACCCGTTCCACAATAAACAACCTGCGCGTCGGTTGTATCCATCGTAAGCGGCTTACGATAGATGCCGGTGCCGGAGTCTCGCGGGTTCAAGCTGGCGTTTCCGGCGTTCGTGGAGCCGCCTTCGCAAATGGCAATGGGCGACGGGCGTGCCAGGAAAGACGGCGATCGCGACCGCTCCCCATAATCCAACTAGTTCTGAGGAATCCATCGTAAGCCGCTTACGATACGTGGGAGACGGCAGCGTTTCATTCGGCCGAGGGAGCTTTCAAGCTGATTTTTGTTGGACTAGCGGGCCTCGTCCGAAAACGATCGGGCCATCGAGCCGCCTGCACGCATCGTAAGCGGCTTACGATGGATCTTTGTGCCGGAATCTCGCGGGATTCAAGGTGGCGTTTCCGGCGCCCATTGAGTCGTCTTCGTCCGGCGGCGGACGGACTACGGGCGTTCCCAGGAAAGACGGCAAGCAAAGAGAAGCCGCCTTCGCAAAATGCCATGTGCTACGGCGTGTCAGGGGAATCTTTTCTATGGGTTCACGGTCAACGGCGATGAAGTTTTTTGTCGCGAAGGCTAACCGATGCCGATCGTCGGCGTGTTCCTGGCCGAGGAATTCAGGAATCCACAGCGCGCGAAACGATGCATCGTAAGCGGCTTATGATGCGTTCGCCTGCCCGACGCGCGCGCAAGTTGAAAAGGAGAAGGCAAAGAATTATCCATCGTAAGCCGCTTACGATAGATGACTATGGCGTGGGCTGGAAGATTGCCGGCCCGGCCTAGGCGCCGGGAGCGCACGCGTTAGCGGCGCTGGCGCAAAATTGCGTGGTGCTGGCGGCTCAACTTTGGCGGCGGTTTGCTTTCTTTCCTGGCGGTGCGTTTGGCTTCGCGGATGGCGACCATGAGCTTAGCTTGCTGACGGGTGAGCTGGCGCCGGCCGGCGGATCTGCCACGGCGCCCGATCTCCGCGAAGTACTCGCGCACCTTTGCAGACAGAGTAACCCGTTCATGAGGGATGAATGCATCGTAAGCGGCTTACGATGATTGTGGCAAGCTGAATAGAAAAGCGATTGGTCCGGCCAAGAGGTAGTTTTGACGGCTGCTGATGGCCGCAACGCGGCCCACAGGGCCACGGCTACAGAAGGCAGAAGAGCTTCACGATTGCTCGACGATTTTACGGGGCGGTGCAAAGTTGAAGCGTGAAACCGCTCTCGCATTTCGTCAGCTTGCATCCATATTTTAAAGTTCATCCGGGAAAGCTCGAGGCGTTCAAGGCCGGGTTCCCGGCGTTCGTGGAGCCGCCTTCGCAAATGGCAATGGGCTACGGGCGTGCCAGGGAAGACGGCGAAGGAAGAGAAAAATCTTTTCTATGAGTTCACGGTCAACGGCGATGAAGTTTTTTGTCGGGAAGGCTACACAGATGCCGAGGGTCTTCTCGCCCATCTGGAAAACGTCGGTGCGATGGCTTCCTGTAGCGATTAACCCACCAACAGCGTGAACTGTGCATCGTAAGCGGCTTACGATGCATTCGCCTTCCCGACGCGCCCGCAAAATGGAAAAACAATTTGAACGCAAAGAATGATCCATCGTAAGTGGCTTACGATAGATGTCGATGACGTTAACTGGAGATTGCGGGCTCCGCCGAGGCACTAGAGGCGGAAGGGCTTCTCTCCCATCTCGACAACGTCGGAGTTTTCCCGACCGAGGAATTAAGGATCTACGATGCGCGAGACGACATATCGTAAACGGCTTATGATGTGCTTGCTTCCCCCGGACGCGCGCAAGTTGAAAACACAGATCCATCATAAGCGGGGTTACGATAGATGTCTGTGACATCGACTGGAGGTTGCCGGCTCGCCCGAGGAGCGGGGAGCGAACGCGTTTAGCGACGCTGGCGCAGGATTGCGCGGTGCTGCCGAGTCAACTTTGGTGGCGGTTTGCCTTCTTTCCTGGCGGTGCGTTTGGCTTCGCGGATGGCGACCATGAGCTTAGCTTGCTGACGGGTGAGCTCGCGCCGGCCGGCGGATCCGCCACGGCGCCCGATCTCCGCGAAGTACTCGCGCACCTTTGCGGACAGAGTAACGCGTTCATGAGGCATGAATGCATCGTAAGCGGCTTACGATGATTGTGGCAAGCTGAATAGAAAAGCGATTGGTCCGGCCAAGAGGTAGTTTTGACGGCTGCTGATGGCCGCAACGCGGCCCACAGGGCCGCGGCTACAGAAGGCAGAAGAGCTTCAAGATTGCTCGACGATTTTACGGGGCGGTGCAAAGTTGAAGCGTGAAACCGCTCTCGCATTTCGTCAGCTTGCACCCATATTTCAAAGTTCATCCGGGGAAGATTGAGGCGTTCAAGGCCGGGTTCCCGGCGTTCGTTGAGAAGACGGCGAGCGAGGAGAAGAATCTTTTCTATGGGTTCACGGTCAACGGCGATGAAGTTTTTTGTCGGGAAGGCTACACAGATGCCGAGGGTCTTCTCGCCCATCTGGACAACATCGGCGCGCTGCTCGCGGAGGCACTAGAGATCGCCGATTTGATTCGCATTGAAGTACACGGCCCGGCGGCGGAGCTCGACAAGCTGAAGACGCCTCTGGCGCATCTGAAGCCGAAGTGGTTTGTCCAAGCAAATTAGAAAGTAGAAAGTAGGAAGTAGAAAGTTGGGGAGAAGAGGCGAAAAGCAGCGACGACGTGAGGTTTTGCGGATCCGCTCACCAGCGAGCGAGCACGAGCTTCTTGCCCGACTTAAAGAACCCGAGCCGCAGATCGGGGAAAAGCTTCTCGGGCGGGGCAGCGGTCGCATCGGGGTAGGTGAAGCGCTCGACCTTTCCTACCTGCAGACCGGGTGTGAGCGTGAGCACGCGGTTCAACTCGTCCTGGAAAAGCATTTCGTGGCCGCCGGCTGTATCACTGACCCGCGTCGCTTTTATCCAGCCGGTAAAGGTGCCGTCGAAATTGTAGAACAATGTGATCGCGGGGCCAACGGTAGCCTCGTCGGATGTGTCGAGCTTTGCCTGGGGCGACGGTTCCTTCGTTGCGATGTAAACATTTGAGGAGCCGGGCCAAAATCCAAACGCGCCGGGGCCATAGATTTGGACGCTTGTTTCCGACCACTGGTAAGTCGGATAAGCGCATTCGTTGCCGTGGCCTGGGGCGGTGTAGCCGATGGTCTGATCCCCGCGGTCGTTGGGGATCGATAAGCTTGTGTACATGCCTTTGGGCTCGAGATCACGCGGGTAGGACATCTTCCAGGGGCTCTCATTTTCCGCGAGCCGATGATGCTTGCTGCCGTCGGCACTAACCCAGGCGTCGCCGCGCCCGCCATTCTCGCCGACACTGAGAACAAAGCCGCGCCCATCCTTATCGCACCGGCACCAACCGATGATCGAGGGGTTCCAGCGATCGTCCTCCGAAATCCGCGGGACGAGCTTATCCGCCGGGAGGTCCTTCCGCCATTTGCCGGTGCGTGAGAAGAAATGAAGCGTGCGATCATAGTCCCAGATGTCGGTCGTGACCCAGCGACCATCGGGCAGGAACGCGCCATACCATTGCCGGCCCACTCCATCGCGGCGCGGCGGGTGTGCCTCGTTCACCAGCTTTCCTTTCCCATCAAAAAGCCAGCCGTGATGCGGCACCCAGAGTTCGAATCGATCGGGTGTCATCCGGCGGATCACCCAGGCGGCCTGCTTCTCGTACGGGTACGGTTCCAGATCGAATGACTTCAGGATGCGCAAGGGCAGGGCGGTGGCGTTTCCATTGGGAATCCTGATCTCCTTTTCGGCAAGCTTTCCGCCGGTCGCCACGTCGAGGACAAACTGCGGTTGGTCCGTTTGGATGGCGGCACGGACCAGTTCTTCGCCGATCTTGCGCTTCTTCTTCGGATCCTCCTCCTTCCGCCACTCCTCGCGGAACCGGGGGATGTCGTCCTGATATTGCTGCTGCCGCAGGTCCCACGATTCCTGCCAGAGCTTGCGCTGCTGCTCCGGATCCTTTTCGTCCTTCGCGAGGTTATCCAGGCGCTCGATTTCTGCTTCGCGCGCATCCGGCGGGGGCGTAGGTGCCTGACCGTAAAGTGTCGCTGCTACGAACAAGGCCAGAGCACATTGCTTACTCGACACAGGCGCCCTCCATTAATACTCCGATAGCATTCAGTATCATCACTTCTGGTCAACTGCCGGAAGTCGGAGGTCGGCCTGCCAAGCCGTAGCCTTGGCGTAGGCTGGAGGTCGAAAGTAAGAGGTCAGAGAATCGGCAGAGGGAGTTGTTTGATGATGGCATCGAGCGTTTGTAGGTAGGCGCCTACGGCTCGCAGTTCCGCAACTGAATCGCTGGCACGCTCCACGTTTTCCGCGATGACCTCCCCATACATTCGAACGATTTCGTTCACGGCATCACTCATATTCGCTTCGCGGCGCACGAGATCGCGCACACCGGCGGCATCAGTGGCGTCATAGGTTTGAATTGCCCTTGCGATGTTTTCTACCGTCGGCTCATCGACCAAGGTGCGGAACCCAAAGTTGTTCGGCCGCAGTCTGGCGAAGTTGGCCGTGGTGACCATCGGACCGAGGCCCGCTATATCTAGTAACACGACCGCGCATCCCACAGCCATCGCTTCGATCGCCGAGCGCGCTTTTGCAAAAACAATGTCGTAATGTTGCAGCAAGTCCTGAGGTTCATTCGTCGGATTTCCACTTTCAATACCACACATTTCCACCGTTATCCCGCATTGTTGGCAGGCGGCGCGCACTGTGGCAGCGTAGTTTCCCTCAGATGCGCTGTTGCTGAAAACGAGTGCGCGCACAGGGCGTGGAGGCAGCGGTTGGCGCGGCCGGAAAACATCGGTGTCCACAAAATTGAGCAGCAACGGAATTTTTTCGAATGGGATCTTTGCCTCACGAACGATGCGTTCCCGGCACACTTCGTCCACCGCAACGTAACGCAAGATTCGAGGGAACACCGGTGGCATTTCCTGCCAAGGCACAGATCCGTGACAAAAATAGATCGCCGGAACAGCGGGTAGCGATGCCAGCGCTGTCATCGTCTCGATGTGGTGGTGGCCGTGGATAATGTCCGGCCGAAATGGGAGGTCTAACAGGTTGCGCGTAACCGGGACTCCAGCCAGTGCGAGAAGCTCCGCCACTTCCCCGAGATGGGGGCTGTACGCCACCGGCTCGTGCCCGAGCTGCTTCAGTCGTCGTGCGACATCCAGCACATAGAGCTCGGTGCCCGCCCTCCACTTCAGCGTGTTATTAGTCAGAAGAACGCGCACGACTCAATTCCACAGGTATCGGTAGGTCAAGCTCACGCCAGAGCGCTTCCATCAACGGCCTGAAATGCTCGCGATACCGAATTACCCGGCGGTAGTGGCCTTCTTTCACCCGATTTTCGCCATGGGTTTCGTAAAACGGTTGGTCATCAAATCCTGCAGAGAGATTCGCGGCAACGGGACGTAGAAGTTCAGTAGCGAAAACTTCGAGGCCAAACTTTGAAATGGCCGCGTCGATTTCCTCTTTTAATTCCGGGTAATTTTCCGCGGCAATTCGTTTTCGTGTCAGCGCCGATTCATCGAGCTGAAGCCGGACGCATCGATCGCGAATCTCCACCGCTACCGTATCGGGGGGGGCGACGAGGACGAAATCGAAGTTCGCGGTCTTTCGGCCACTTGTGCGATCGGCGGTAAGCACCGCGGCATTTGTGATGTATCGGCAAAGATCGTGGGTTGGATTAAAACCCTCCATCGCGTCCGCCACGACGGCTTGTGTATTATTTTCGACGAGGGCCTTCGATAATTCCCGGGTAATGCCGGTCAGCGCGCCGAGATTTCCGGAAAGCAAAATCTCGTAGGCCTGCGCATCCGTCCAACGGCCGAAGATCGGCGCGGCCTTCGCACCTGCTTTGCGCAGGACCCTGGCGGTCGAGGGCAGCCGTGATCGTTGTCCGCGCCCGGAGCCGTCCGTTAAAACAAATGTGAGGGGCCTGGCTGTCTCAAGCCAATGATGGATGCGAAGTTCGTGACCGGGATGGCCGATGATCAGCGCGGCGTTGCCTTCCAAAATCACGGCGCTCGATTCCGGGTGATTTTTTGAAACGCGCGCTTGCTCGGACATACACGAAACCGTGATGGCGCAGTATACATCAACCCACTCATCTTGCTGCGCGCCGATAGGCCGCGGTCCGCGCATGAACAGCGCACGACGGCAAAAAAAGGACGACTCCGGATAGAGTCGTCCTTTTGTTTGCTGGCCGGTTGGCCGGCAAAGCTAAGATTATTCGCTGGTGGCGGTGGAGCCGTCGGCTTTGCTCCAGAAGAGATTGATCTTGGTAATTTCGGTGAGCTTGTAGCCTTTCCACCAGGCGGTTTCACCGTCGGTGTAAACGACTTTGATGTCCCACTTCTCAGCGGTGGCTTTTGGATGGAATTTTAGTTCAAGGCCCTGGCCGTCCTTGAGGATGTCTTTGAGGACGTTGTCGCCCCAGTCATCGGAAGTGGTCGGACCGACGTAGACTTCTTTGATGTCATAGCCGGTTTTGTTCACGAGAGTGAAATCGAGGTCCAGCGCCGCTTTGGCGGAGACGACCAAACCCAAGAGGAGCGCCAGAAGGAACGAGGTGCGGAGTGTTTGTTTCATGGGGGCAGTTTTATTCGCACGGCGTGGCAGATCAAAGCAAAATCTGCAAGGTCGATATCGGAAAGTGACCCGCCTTCGCGCAAGGCTACGGCGTGGCAAGCAAGTTGGGGGAATCCGCCTTCGCCGAGGAGACTACGGCGTGACAGGGGTCGGAAGTCGGCCTGCCAAGCCGTAGCCTTGGCGTAGGCTGGAACTTTTTTGGCGCTTTGATTCAGAGTAACTCCTGATTATTCTTTTGGCGTGAGCACAGTTCCCGAGATCATCGATGCGGTAAAACGGCTGAACGAAGAGCAGAAGAGTCAGTTCCTGGCCAAGCTGGCCGATATCGATTTTGACGATGCGTGGGACCGCCAGATGGAGGCGGATGCCAAGGCTGGGCGTCTCGATTTTCTTTGGGAAGAAACGAAGCGCGAATTTGCCGCCGGCAAGACTCGACCGTTGGATGTGCAGGGGAGCGCACGCGCCTCGCGTGTTGGCGAAGGCGCCTCGCCTTCGCGGACTCGCTGAGAAAGATCGTTTCGGCGAGGGCGTCGAAACCGACACGCGGGGGCGCGTGCGCTCCCCAGACTGGAAATCATGCGCGTTGACAGGTTGTGTCTGTGAGCGCGAAAACTGGGCTCGTGAATTCAGAATTACTCCTGAGTGTCGGTGATTACGCTCGAGCCGCGCGTGGCAAACTGGCGGACGGAGTCCGGGATTATTTCGAGGGCGGAGCGCTCGATGAGATCACGCTGAGGGAGAACACGGCGGGGTGGGAGCGGCTGAAGCTGTACTATCGCGTCCTCGCGGGCGTTGGAGAGCGCGACATGAGCACGACGGTGCTCGGACAACGAATCTCGATGCCGATCGTGGTGGCGCCGACGGCGTTTCACAAACTGGCTTGTGAAACTGGAGAGATCGCGACAGCAAGAGCGGCGAAGGCGGCGGGGACGCTTTTCATTCTTAGCTCGCTCTCGAATACGGCGATGGAAGCAGTCTTTTCCGAGGCGGCGAATCCGAAGTGGTTTCAGCTCTACATTTACAGGGACCGGGCAATCACAGGCGAGCTGCTGCAGCGGGCGGAGGCGGCAGGAGCGGAGGCGATTGTGTTGACGGTGGACGCGCCGGGACTGGGGACGCGCGAACGGGATTCGCGAAATAATTTTCGGTTGCCGGATGGACTCACGGTCGAAAACCTGACGCCGGTGGGGAAGGGAACGATGCCGGAGGTGAAAGGCTCGGGGCTGGCGGCGTATGTGCAGGAGAATTTCAAATCAGACCTGGGGTTTGATGATCTGGATTGGTTGTGCGGCGCGACGCGGTTACCGGTGGTAGTGAAAGGGGTGTGTCGCGGGGATGATGCGCGGCGCGCGGCGGAGCATGGGGCGAAAGCGGTGGTGGTATCGAATCATGGCGGCCGCCAGCTCGATACCGCGCCGGCGACTTGCGAAGTATTGCCGCACGTGGTCGAGGCGGCAGGCGATCTTTGCGAGGTCTATGTCGATGGCGGGATCAGACGCGGGAGCGACGTGCTGAAGGCGATTGCGCTCGGCGCGCAGGCGGTGCTAGTGGGCCGGCCGATCTTATGGGGATTGGCGGTCGGCGGTGAACAAGGATCGATCAATGTGCTGGAAATCTTACGGCGCGAGTTAGACGAGGCGATGCTGTTGTGTGGATGCACGCGAATCAAGGACATCGGCCGATGGGCCCTAGAACCGTAGGTCTGCCTCTCGCGTGAACCAGGGAGGCGCGGCGAGACCGGCGTTGGCGAGAATAGGGGATTGAGGATCGAGAATAGCGAACTATTCTCCGCATCGGAGCGCATGTGATCGATCCCCATAGCTCATTACAGCGATCGGTGTTTACCAGTGGAAGCGGGTTCTCTTACTTCGCGCAGACGCCGGGATTGCCGCTCTCGCTCAAATGCATGTTCAATGGGCGCGCGCTTTACCGGATCGATCGGGGTGAGTTCTCGGTGGATGAGGGGGGTTACCTCATCCTGAATAACCGGCAGCCATATTCGATCGAGATCGCGTCGCCGACCCAGGTGGAGACGTTTGTCCTCTGGTTTCCGGATGGCTGGCTCGAGGATGTCGCTCGGAATTTAAGTCGGACGGCTGAGGATCTACTCGCGGGACCGAACGGGATTGCCGCCAGCGACACGTCATTTTTCGAGCGGTACACGCGGCACGATGAAATCGTTTCGCCGAAGCTCCGCAGCTTACGGACCGCTTTCAAACGCAGGGAACTCATCCAGGACGATTGGCTCGAAGAAAAACTGCGTGAGCTGCTCGCGGCGATGTTGCAGACGCAGGAGACCGTGAAACATGAGACAGACGCGTTACCGGCACTGCGCGCCTCCACGCGCGAGGAGCTCGGGCGCCGCGTGAACCGGGCCCGCGATTTTCTTCACGCGCATCTCAGTTCAGCGATCAAATTGTCAGATGTGGCTACGGCAGCCTGCCTCTCGCCGTTCCATTTGCTGCGGACGTTTCAGGCTGTATTCAGGCAAACACCGCACCAGTACCTGAGCCAGTGCCGGCTCGAACGCGCGAAGTTTCTCCTCGAGAAGACAAGAGTTCCGGTCACGGCGATTTGCCTGGATTGCGGTTTCACCAGCCTCGGCTCGTTCAGCGCCCTCTTTCATAAGAGCTGCGGAACGTCGCCGCGCGCATGGCGCGCGAGGCGCGGAGTTGTCGAGGAAAATAGCAAGATTCGAGAAGTATATCTGACCGGCCCGCGATAGGGTCGGGTCATGAATACATCGGTTACTCGGAAAAGATTCCTGGTCGGCGGCGGCGTGGCTGCGCTCGGCGCGTTGCTGGGTCGGGGCTTGCTCGCGCAGCCCGGCGTAAGTTCGCCCGCGCCGAGCCCGTCGTCGAAGGACGTGCCGGATTTTCCGGAACACGATCCGCAGATCGATCGGGCGAAAGTGAAACGGTTCGTGATTGCGGGTCATTTCAACCTGGAAGCGGTGAAAGAAATGCTGGCGGCCGATCCGACGTTGATCAACGGCGCGATCGACTGGGGCAACGGCGATTTCGAGACGGCACTCGGCGGCGCGTCGCACATGGGCCGGCGGGACATCGCGGAATTTCTCCTCGAGCACAATGCGCGGATGGACGTTTTCGCTGCGACGATGCTGGGCAGGCTCGACATCGTGAAGGCGGCGATCGCGGCGTTTCCGAACATCGTGAACGTTCTCGGCCCGCATAAAATTCCGCTAATCAAACACGCGGAAAAGGGCGGGGAAGAGGCGAAGGCGGTGCTGGGATTTTTGCGACCGCTGGTCGCGGGAAAGTAAGAATTAAGAAGGAAGAACTAAGAAAACCGACATGAAAGATATTTCGTTAGGCAAGATTGGGCAGATATCGGTGAATGTGCATGACTTGGAGCGAGCCACCGCATTCTACAAAACCAGTTTGGGGATGAAGCATCTCTTCAGCGTGCCGCCGAAGATGGCGTTCTTCGATGCCGACGGGATTCGGCTGATGCTCGGGATTCCGGAAAGGCCGGACCTCGATCATCCAGGCTCGATCCTGTATTTCAAAGTGGCGGATATCGATTCGGCTTACGAAGGACTCGTGGAGCGCGGCGTACATTTCGAGACAAAACCGATGCTGATCGCACCGATGCAGACCTATGATCTGTGGTTGGCGGAATTTCGCGATTCGGAAAATAACGTGCTCGCCTTGATGTGCGAGAAACCAAAATAGGAAGTCACGGTTTCACGTTCGCGAGCTTTTGGAAACGCGGATCGTTGCGGATAGGGTCCCAGTCCGGATCGAGTCGCAGGTAGGCGGGCGTAGTCGCTTCCACCGCCGGAACGCTGAGTGCGTGTTCGAGCAGCGGAATGGCACGATCGAAATCGTTGAATGCGACCCAGGCCCGCGCGACGGTTTCTTCTTCGCGAGGGAATTGCCAGGCATCGTGCCGCGTCGATTCGAGGAGAGAATCCGCGAGAAGTTGAGCTTCAACGCGGTGGCCGAGCCGCGCTTCGACGCCGAGAAGAACATCGCGCAGGAACACGCCATCGTCGCCGTTGGCGCGGATCTGGTTCAGTTCGCGTTCCGCCTGGAGAAGCAACGGCTCGGCAGCCGCGCGATCGCCGCGGTGAAACGCCAGCTGACCCAGCGTGGCGCGCCAAGCGGCGAGAAAGACCGGCGGAAGGTCTTTCCGCTCGAGAGCGCTGCCGACCATTTTTTCGACTTCGTCAAGACGCCGCTGCAAAACAAGAACGAAAAGCCGGACACCGTAGCCGCGATCGACCGGCGAAAAATTGAGCGGTTGGAGAATTCTCCAGGCAGAATCGAGATCGCCCTGGGCCGCATACGTCTCAGCGCGTTGGGCCGCAATTTCGGCGTCGGTCGGCGCGATGGCGTGAGCGTGATCAAACATGGTGCGGGCTTCATCGAACCGGCGCAGACCGCGATAGCCGCGCCCAATATTCACCCAGATATCTTCATTCAACGGATCGAGCCGGGCGGCTTCGTGTTGGACGGCGATCGATTCATCGAGAAGACCCTTCCGTCGTTTAACGTTGCCGATGCCGAGGAGAACGTTGGCGTTATTCGGCGCCCGCTCACGGGCCTTCTCGAGCTGGGTTAATGCGGCATCATAATCGTGCAGGCAATAGTAATTGAAGACGCCGAGCGCGCCGGCAGCTTCGGCGGAGTCCGGCCCAAGTCGGATTGCCGTTTCGGTTGCGGTGCGGGCCCGGGCCAACTGCGCTTCGCTATGGTCCGGGTAAAAATATTTTTGGGATTCTGCGAACGCGAGCGAGCACCAGGCTTCAGCGTAATTCGGATCGAGCTCGACCGCGCGCCGTGAAAACTTGATCGATTCCTCCAGGTCGACGACCCCTTGCCGATTCAGGAGGGCGAGAGCGTGTAGAAATGCGTCATATGCCTCCGGGTTGGTGGTGCCGCGCACCGCGATCTCCTTTTTTTCGCGCCCGGTCAGTTTTGCTTCGAGCGAGGCCGCGATTTTCTGGGCGAGATCGGTCTCAACCTGGAAGACGTCGATCAATTTGCGATCGTAGGTTTCAGCCCAGAGATGGGAATCATTCAGGGCATTGATCAATTGAACGGTGATCCGCACCTGCTCGTTCGATTTCTGGACGCTCCCTTCGAGGATGTTCGCCACGCCGAGCTGCTTCGCGATCTCGCGAAGATCGGACGGCGCGCTCTTGTATCGCTGGGTCGAGGTGCGCGAGATTACTTTTAAATCCGCGATCTTCGAGAGCCGCGTGAGGATTTCGTCCTGAATGCCCTCGGCAAAATAGGCGTTCGCCTTGTCCTCGCTCAGGTTCTCAAACGGCAGAACCGCGATCGATTTTTGCGAAAACGTTGAGGCCTCGGTAGTAATCGCGGATGTCGGTTTTGCTCGGAAAATCTGGTAGCCCAGGAGCGCGGACGCGAAAATTACGATAACGAGAATGAGCGCTGCGAACTTCCGCCGGCTCCATTGCGGGATCTTTTCATCGGGGCTGATATCTTCCGTCCGCTTGATTCCTTCGGGCGTCATTTCGAACGCCCAGGCGATGACGAGCGCGATCGGAAACCCAAGCGCGACGATCGCGACGAACACCTTCATGAACCAGGCGGGCGCTTCGTAGGTCGGAAAAAGAATCGACGCTGCCTGGATCAGCAGCCACGCCACGACCGCGTAGGCAACGGCGACCTTGTAGACGTTGCGCCGCTTTAACTCAGAAAATAACGAAGGATTATTCGGCATAATACTAGGGCCCAACGTGTTCCTTGCCTGCAAGGAGTTGCTGGAACTCCGGGTCTTTGCGGATTGGGTCCCAGACAGGATCAAGTTTAAGGCGCTGGATGGATATCGCCTGCCCAGCCGGAATGGCGAGCAGCTCGCGAATCGCAGCAATTGCGCGCTTCCCTTCACCAGCACGGGCCAGGACTTCGGCGAGACCTGCTGCCATGATTGGTCCGCCCATATGATCGATTGCGATGGGCGACGCACGCGCGGCTGCTTCCGCTATTCGGATACCATCGTCATTTCGTCCGAGCGCAAGATAGACCCAGCTTAGCTGAATCATCGCTATCCGGTCGTCCGGCCGCTCCTGCAGCCGGGCTTCGAGCAGACTGCGCGCCTCTTCGGTTTCTGCGGTCCGGTTGGCGGCATCGCCGGCGAGCACACCAAGCGCAGCGCGGGCCGCAAGCCGTTCGCGGTGTTGCGATGGATCCGAGCTATCGCTCGTCCAATCCTTAAGCGCCGCCGCAAAGTCCCTGCGCACGGCAGCGACGTAGGCCCGTTCGCCAATGACCGTGCCGAGATTGCCAAGGTTCGTCCGCGACCGGACGTTTAGTTCCATATCTTTCGCCTCGCGGGCAGCGGCGTCCAGGTCGCCCTCGCCATTGAGATACACCAAAAGCATGGCGCGGTGTGCCAGGGCCGCACGCGGTTCTAAAGTGAGCGCGCGCAAAGCCATTCGCTTCGCTTCACTCCACTCGCGCATAGTCAGGTAGCTGCCCGCGATATTCTCCCACACACTCACATCCCGCGGGTCGAGCTCCGCGGCTTTATTCAGGTTGGCGGCGGATTCTTTCCATTGACCCTGACGCCGGAAAATGTAACCGCGAAATCGCAGCGCATCGGCGTTGTTCGGCTGAAGCTGAAGCGCGCGGGCGCACTCGTCGAGCGCGTTGTTGTAATCGCGCTTGGCGTAGTAGAAGGTCCCAAGCGCGACGTGCGCTGCCGCAAGGTCAGGAGCGAGGGTCAGAGCGCGGTCCATCGTCGAGCGGACCTGAGCCAGCTCTGCTTCGTCCAAAGGAGCGACAAACCAGTGTTTCCACAAACGCCCCTCGGCCATGCGCGCGGCGGCGAGAGCGAAGTTTGGATCGCGTTGCAACGCCTCAGCGTAGAGTCCGGCGGCGCGATCGAACGCGTCCGCCGTGAGGGCTGCCTGCGCAGCACGAGCCTGCTCTTCCGCCCGCAGAAACAAGTCATAGGCTTCGGCGTCTTGCGTCGGCGCCTTCGCCAGCGCTTTCGCTTCCTGTGGTGAAAGCTTCGCGCGCAGCGCATCAGCCACTTGCTGCGAGACTTCGGTTTCTACGGCGAAAATGTCCTTGGCATCGCCATCGTAGCTCTTGGCCCAAAGGTGGAAGTCGGCCAGCGCGTCGATAAGCTGGACGTGGATCCGCACCTTGTCGCCCGATCGCTGGACGCTGCCTTGCAGGATCTTCGCCACGCCAAGTTCCTGCGAGACGGTCTTGAGGTTGTCTGGCTTGCTCTTGTACTTGGCCGTGGATGTGCGCGAAATCACCTTCAGGTCCGCTATCGTGGCGAGCTTGGTCAGGATCTCGTCCTGAATTCCATCGGCGAAGTATGAGTTCTCTTTGTCGCTGCTGAGGTTTTCGAATGGGAGAACGGCGATTGATTTGTCTGGGGCGCTTATCGTCGCATTGGTCGGCGGCGCTTTGCTCCGAATGATCTGGTAACAAAGGAGGGCTGCGGCAAGCACCGCGACCGTCACGATGAGCGCGGCAAATTTCCGCGGGCTCCATTGCGGGATCTTCTCGTCGGGCGCAACATCCTCCGTGCGCTTTATTCCTTCTGGCGTCATCTCGAACGCCCAGGCGATGACGAGCGCGACGGGAAATCCGAGCGCTACGATGACGATGAGGGTCTGGACGACCCATTCGGGCGCGTGAAACGCAGGCAGGATCGTGGACGCGATTTGGATGACGAGCCAGCCGACGACCGCATACGCGACCGCGACCTTATAAACGTTGCGCCGTTTCAGCTCGGAAAAGAAATTGCCGGGATTCATTCGATGGTGGCGGCGCGCCGCTACGGTGGCTTTTAGCGAAGGAGGCGAAGGAAAGCAGCGCAAATCTGTGTAGAATCAGCGCACATTGGAATGGCAACGATCTCGGAGCGCCGGCAGGTTTTTCGGCAGCTGCATCAATCCGGCTGCTTCGCCCTGCCCAATCCCTGGGACATCGGCACCGCCAAATATCTCCAGCATCTCGGATTCAAGGCGATCGCGACAACTTCGGCGGGCTTCGCGTTTTCGCGGGGAATCGCGGATGGCGCGGTCGGGTGCGACCTGATGCTGGCGCACATTCGTGAGATCGTGGGGGCGACGGACCTTCCAGTGAACGCCGACTTCGAGAATGGTTACGCGGATGATCCGGATGGCGTCGCCGAGAATGTGCGGCACTGCCTGGAGACGGGCGTCGCCGGGTTGTCGATCGAGGACAACAGCGGGAGAGGGGACCAGCCGCTGTACGAAGTAGAGGTCGCTGCGGAACGGATTCGCGCGGCGAAGGCGGCGATCGGTGACAGCGGCGTGGTCTTAACGGGACGCGCGGAATGTTTTCTCGTCGGCGTCGAGGACATCGACGAAGTGATTCGTCGGCTCTCCGCCTACGCGGAAGCCGGGGCCGATTGTCTGTATGCGCCCGGCATCCACGAGCGCGAGCATATCGCGGCGGTCGTAAAAGCCGTCGCGCCGAAGCCGGTGAATCTGCTGATCAGCGCGCCGGGCGGCCTAACGATCGGTGATGCTGCCGCTCTCGGTGTCCGTCGCGTCAGCGTCGGCGGAGCGCTGGCCCGCGCCGCGTGGGGCGGTTTCATTCGCGCCGCGAAAGACCTTGCCGAAGCCGGAAGCTTCGAAGGATTCGCGGGCGCGACGCCGCACGGCGAGCTTCAGGAGTTATTCAAGAACTAGGCAGATAACTGCCGGGTCCTACTGCTTGTCGTAAACAGCCGTGTTAACGATCTTCGCGCCCTTGTCATCGGTCCCGCTGGTGATGACGGTGCGGCTCTTGCCATCTGCTGAGACGACGATGGTACCGCTGACAGTTACTTTCCCATCTTTCTTGACGGTCAACTCCAGTTTGCTTTCTCCCGCCGGTGTATAAGAGCGCGTGTCAGACGTCGGATCGCCCGTGACAGGGTAGTCTTTCCCATCGAACTTTCCCGTCCACTCATTGTGGGTGCTCTTCCCCTGTGCGTCGGTCCCATCCACCGTGACCTTCACCTGATCGCCCGCAGCAGTGTAGACGACGGTTTGGTTCTTCGGCGCCCCAGGCGCGAATTTCGATTTGGCCTCGTTGAGCTTCCACGTGCCCATTTGCGGGCTGGCCAGGCAGACGATGGCTGCGAGACAAAGCATGGTGAGAGTGAGCACAAGCGTTTTCATTTTCATGGATCCGATTGCGCCAGAATCCGACGGCACAGTCAAGGCGGGAGCACGCCGGCTTCCTTGGAGGGAACTTGGGCGCGAAACTTTTACTGGCGATCGGTGGTTTGTTCGTTAAGAATGGCCTCCATGATGAAGCGCGCACTTCTCGGGGTGACTGCTCTGCTTGGTCTTTGCCAGTGGTTGCCGGCCCAGCCGCCCGGGCAGTTGCTTTATGGTCCCGGCGCCCTCGATTCATCCGCCCTTGCGCCCTGGGCTTCGCTTGAAAACCGGAATCAATTCTTTTTCTCGACGGCCTTCGGTTCGATGCGCACGACGCCGGAATTTCTCCCGGCTTTCGATCCTTCGGCGCCGTTGAGCGCCCCCTACGTTTCTACCGCTGACAACAAGAACTCCCTCGACCGCATCGTCGATCTGCGCGCGCCGAACCGCATTCAATTCGGCGGAGAGATGGGTTTCCTCTACGGGAAATCGTCAGGCAGCGGTTTTGGCCGGCAAGATTTCGCCGGCTACGTCATTGGCACTGTGGGCAACGACAAGTTCTCCATCACCGCCGGATATTACCGCCAGGAAACGACCTTTAGCGGTCCGCGCTCGCGGCGCTAACGTCGGCTACTTCGCCGGCTCCGACGCTTTCGGCAGTGCCGTGGCCTGCCAGGCGATGACCTGCCACTTTCCGTTCCGTTTCAGGAACGTGCCGGTGTTAAAATAATTCGCGACCGTTTTCGTTCCGGCTTTATCGATGTTGGCCACCAGGCGGAACGCGACGACCGCGGTGTCGCCGTACTGCTGGACGCGAATGTCTTCCGCGGTGTAAACCGCCGTTCCTTCTTCCGGTTTGGGTGTCGCTGCCGTTTCCGCGCGCAATTCGCGCATGATATCGGCCTTGCTCTTGCGACGACCGAGTGCGGACGTGTAAACCAACTCATCGGCCCAGAAACGATCGTGCATCGCGATGTCGTTCTTGCTGGCGCCGGCAAGGAAATCCTGGAGGAGCTTCGTTAACTCCGCCGCGTCGGGTGCGGTTTGCGCCGGAAGGAAATTCGCGATCGAAAACAGGAGGACAACGGAGAGAAGGATTCGTTTCACGAGCGAAGTAGAAAGTAGAAAGTAGGAAGTAGGAAGTAGAAAAGCCGAAGTCGGAGGTCAGAGGTCAGAGGTCGGAGAATGGATGTGCTCGGGGCGGGGACCGAGACCGATGAAGCGGGCGGGGAGGCGGCGCAGGATCGGGAACCACCGGAAGAGGAGGCCGATGAATGGGAGTTTGTCGCCGCGGCCGGATGATCGGCCGTTGATCCGGCGATGAATGAAGACCTGCATCGTCTGGATTAATCGCACCGGCATTTCCCTGCGCCTCTGCACTTGCTCGAGATCCGCCAGCGAGACCGCTCCCATCCGCAATTTCGCCGCCAGCAGATTCGCGGTCGCGACCGCATCCTGGAGCGCGAGGTTAATACCGACGCCGCCCGCCGGCGACATGGCGTGGGCGCTATCCCCGATGCAGAGCAAACCTTCCCGGGCCCAGTGCCGCAGCCGGTTGATTTGGACCGTGAGCAATTTGATCTTCGACCAGTCATCCAGCTCCGTGATGCGGTCCTGCAGGAACGGCGCGATCCCCACGATGTCGGCGTGAAACGCCGGGAAGCCGCGCTGCCGGACGGCGTCGAACGCGCCTTTCGGGATGATGAAGCCGACCTGGAAATAGTCATCGCGATCGAGCAGCACGAGGAGCTTGCCGCCTTGAAAGAACCCGAGGGATTGCTTCGGATCGCCGTCGCGCTTCGATAGGCGAGTCCAGAGGACATCGATCGGCACGCCGAACTCGCGCAGCTCGAAGTTCCCGCGCGTGTGAGTCATCGCGTGGCGGCCGTCGGCCCCGATGACAAGATCCGCGCGCGCGATCAGTTCGCCAGCGGGCGTCTTCACGCGCACCCCGACGACGCGCTCGCTCTCAATGAGAAGATCCGTCACCTCGTGCTGCAGGTGAAGGGTGAAGGTGGGGAATTTCCTGGCGTGCCCGGCGAGGAAATTCAGGAAATCCCATTGCGGCATGAACGCGATGAATTTGCAGCGCGTAGGCAGGTGCGAGAAATCCGCCATCGGGACAACGTGGCCGTTCATGACCCCGCGCAGCTCCCGTAATTCCTGGTGCGGCAGCTTGAGGAATTCCTCCAGCAACCCGAGCTCGTGCATCAGCTCGAGCGTGGAAGGATGAATCGTGTCGCCGCGAAAATCGCGGTTGAAATCAGCGTGCTTCTCCAGTACCGCCACTTCCACACCAGCGCGCGCGAGTAAGTAGCCGGTCATCATTCCCGCCGGACCGCCGCCGACGATGACGCAACGCGCGCGAAGCTCAGCCATGGAAGAAGTCGGAGGTCGGCCGCCTTCGCGTAAAGCTACGGCGTGCCAAGGAGGTCGGAGGTTTGTTCGGGTCGACGACGCGGGATCCCGAGGCTGTCGAAGATCGTCCGCGTCGCGTCGGAGCGATTGAGTGTGTAGAAATGGATTCCGGCCACGTGGTTGTCGAGAAGATCGTGACATTGCTCGAGCGCGAAGTGAACGCCGACGCGCGTGACCATCTGCGGATCGGTTTCACACCGCTGCAAGGCGCGGAGGAGCTTCGCCGGAAAACGGGCGCCGCCGGCCAGCTCGGCGATCCGCTTGCAGCCGCTCATCGACGTGATCGGCATGATCCCGGCGATGATCGGAATGCGAATGCCGGCCAGCTCGCAGCGCTCGCGGAAATCGTAGAAGTCGCGATTATCGAAGAAGAGCTGCGTGACGATGTAATCCGCGCCGGCATCGACCTTCGCTTTCAGGTGCTCCATTTCCACGAGGCGGTTTGGCGTCGTGGGATGGCCTTCTGGAAATCCGGCCACGCCGATCCCGAATCCGCGGGGATCAGGATGGACGCCGCTTTCGTTGAAACGCCGAATGAACTTCACGAGGTCGCTCGCGTTTTGGAACGCGTCCTTTGATTTGTCGTAGGCGCATCCGCGCGGCGGATCGCCGCCGAGCGCGAGGATGTTTCCGATGCACGATTTCGCGTAACGCTGCAGGATCGATTCGATCTCCGCCTCGCTATGACAAACGCAAGTCAGGTGCGGGATCGGATCGAGCTTCGTCGTGTTCTGAATCCGCTCGACAAGATCGTGGGTCAGATCGCGCGTCGAACCGCCCGCGCCATAAGTCACGCTCACGAAATCCGGCATGTAAGCCTCCAGATCGCGGATCGTCTGGTAAAGACTCTCTGCTGCCTCCGGCGTTTTGGGCGGAAAGAACTCAAAGGAAAACGTCGGCGAATCCGCGCGGATGATATCGCTGATATGCATGATTTAGATCCGACCTTTGTTCGTTTGCCTTTTGCTCACCTTATGATCGCCAATTGCGTTGTCGACCTCGATTGCCTACTACGCCAGTTCATAAACTGGCGTGGCAAATGTTCGTCGCGCATGGTTCCACCCGATACATCGCCGCCACCGAGGTCGTTCGCCACAGGCAAAAATCCGTTACTTCACGTTTGCGATCTTTACGATACTGCCCTTTGCCTGCGGCTCCTTTGGATCCTTCACCACAGTCACGTACAATTCTTTCTCGCCTTCGCTGAACGCGACGTTGGTCGTGCCATCACCCGAGAGAATTTCAAATACGTGTAGAAGCTTGCCCTCAGGAGATATCTTCAAAATCTTACCGC
>Ga0066696_10000092_pt1 | contig 28724 bp, 24 predicted proteins | sample GraSoiAngelo_145_FD_71412 | JGI IMG/M metagenome (GOLD analysis project Ga0066696, IMG submission 71412) | Grasslands soil microbial communities from the Angelo Coastal Reserve, California, USA - 14_1009_05_20cm | ecosystem: Environmental > Terrestrial > Soil > Grasslands | place: USA...
CCAGCAGCGCTCCGCGGACCGTGTCGAGATGCTTCGACTCCGCGGCCCAGTGCGCGACGAGCGCGCATCCCAGGCTGTGGGCCGCGAGCACGAGCGGCCCCCGGGTGTCGGCTACCGAAGCTTCGAGCGTCGCTACCCAGTCGCTCCGACGCGGCGTCTCCCAATCCGACTGGACGACGCGGCGGCAGTCGTTGCGCTCGCGCTCCCAGTACGAGTGCCAGTGCTCGGGTCCGGAGTTCCACAAGCCGGGGACGAGAAGGATGTCGGTCATGGCCCGTCGCTAACTAGCAACCGTGGTGGCGGCGGGTGGATTCGAACCACCTACCTACGGATTATGAGACCGTCGCTCTAGCCGATTGAGCTACGCCGCCATCGAGGGGCGCGGAATCTAGCGGCGGCCCGCACCGCGGTCAAGGCGAGGCGGCGACCGCTTCCGGATCGCGATCCGCGTCGGCGGAGCGGCCGAAGAGGCCGCGCAGCGCCACGTGACCGGAGAGCATGAAGATGAGCCCGAGGAGCACCTGCACGCCGAATTGCAGCATCCACACCGTATTGGCGTAGCCCGCGGCGTGGGCGGCGGTCGAGGATCCTCGCAAGAAGGCGTCGGAAACGAAGAGCGAGAGCCCGATCTGCGTGAAGAGCTGGAGCGTTCCGATCATGCCCGGCCCCGCCGGAATCATGACCCCGACCACCTGCATCGCGAGGATGGTTCCGGCCATCAGCGCGGAGAGGTGGAAGCCGAAGGCCGGGGCGAGGAGCAAGAGTCCGAACGCGCTCAGGGACCAATACACCGCGGTGAGCACGAAGAAGAGGATCGCCTTGGCCCCGGAGCCGAGATGAAGCGCGGAGATGAAGGCATCCAGCATGGAAACCGCAGCGCTCGCGAGACGAGGCGAGAGGGGGCGCAGCGCCGCTCCCACCAGCCTGAGCGTCGTCTCGCGCAAGAAGAGCGCGCAGAGCAGAAGCACGCAGAGTCCGCCGAAGCCGAGGGCGACGAGCAACGATGCCTTGCGCGCCGCGGAGGCGTACTCGCCGCTGGCGCCCGAGCCGAGCGCGCGGAGCGCGATGACTCCGAGCAGGCCGATGGCGATACCGTCCACGATGCGCTCGACGACGATGGAGGCCATGGCACCGCTCCGGCGCAGACGAACCCCCGCACCCGCCGGCGGGCGCGCGATGAGCAGCGGCCGGGCGAACTCGCCGAGCCGCAACGGCAGCACCATGAGGAGCATGAACCCGACGGCGCTCGCCGAATTGAGCCGCTTGAACCCGACGTGCCCGAGGGGCTCGAGGAGGATTCCCCAGCGGACGGTCCGGACGAGATGGATGGCGACCAGCACCGCTGCATACGCGCTCAGACGCGCGACGCTCGCCGAGGCGATCGACTGCCCCACGGCGCGCAGATCGGCGTTGCGCAGGGAAAGCCAGACGAAGAACGCGCTCACGCCGAGTGAAATGACGACCCGGACCGTGAGCTTGAGCGCTCGCATGAGGGCGGGACCGCGTAGCATGCGCGAGCGGTCACGTGCAACGAGCGGTCCGCCTCCTTCGGGCGGAAGTCCGAGGCGCGCTCCTCGCCACGCCCGTCAATGAGGCTTGTCGTCGTGCTCCTTGTCCTCGCGGTCCACGCTGGTATCGGGTGCAGGCTCGCCCGGAACGCAATAATTTCCGGTGAACCATCGGCCTAGATCGACCGCGCGGCAGCGTGGCGCGCAGAAGGGGAACGCGGGATTCTCGGACCGGGGACGGACGAGCGAGCGGCAGGTCGGGCAACGGGGCATCGACGGAATCGTAGCGTCCCGGAAGCCCATTTCAATGGGCAGCGCGATCGGACACACACCTCGACTTCCCATTGACTGCGGCAGACGCTCCGTCTAGACGTTGTATGCATGCGCAATGGGGGGGACCCGTCCATTCTGGTCGTGGACGATGACCCGGACATCCTGCAAACGCTCGCGCTGTGTCTCTCCACCGAGGGCTACCGTATCCTGGTCGCGGCCAACGGTCGCGAAGCGCTCGACGTGCTCGAGAAGGAAAAGCCCTCCGTCATCCTGCTCGATCTGATGATGCCCGTGATGGACGGGTGGCAGTTCGTCGCCGCGCTGGAGGAGCGGGGCAAGCGCGACATGCCGCTGCTCATCCTCAGCGCAGACCGCGCCGTGCAAGGGCACGCGCAGAAGCTGCGCGCGAACGGCCACCTGGCGAAGCCCTTCGACCTCGAGGATCTGCTGGTGAAGGTCGCCGAGCTGGTCGGCCGGAAGAATGGCGGCACCGGCCACAACGCGCACCCGCACTGAGCCGCTTTCAGTTCGCCTGGTAGTCCACCGCGAGCCATCCGATACCACCGCGCCCGTCGCGCACGACGATCCAGAGCGTCCCGGGTCCCGCTTGGAGCGGCGTCAGCCGCACGAGACCCTTGGGCGGCCTCGTCCCCGGCAAGGGTTCGTCGGCGATCGCCGTGTCGAGGTCCGCGCCGGCGAGCGCAAAGAACGAGTAGCGCGGCGACTCGGTGAGCGTGACGGCGTTCCCCTGGAGATCGGTCGTCGTGTACGTCTCGGCCCCGCCCTCGCCTTCAGCCAGGTGGGGAAGGATCCCGATCGGCACCCCGACCGGAAGCGAAGGCCGGCCCCCACCGAGCACCGTTCCGGCGGGAGCTCCGTCGTTCGTCAGCTCGAGCGACGCGATGCTCGGATTGTGGTTCACGCTCCCGCCGGGCGGGCTGAAGAGAAGGACCTTGTCCGCGAACACCGGCCCGTGAGGATCGCCGTCCGCGACGTTCACCGAAAGCTGTACGCGCACGCCGCCGAAGCCCCTGAGGTCGTCCTCCTGCACGGCGGCCTGGATGATCGCGGGCGGGACCTGCAGCGTCCAGCTCGGACCCTCATCGGCGACCATCTGGGCGGCTCCGATGGAAACGTTCTGCACCTCGTCGCAGCGCCGCGAGTCGGTGGGAAAGCAAAGGCTCCCGCTCGCGGTCATCGCCTCCCGGGGAGCGGGGTCGACGGCGAGCACCCGCACTTGCACGGGGGCGGCCTTCCCCGTCGAAAGATCGATGGTCGCCTCGGGGGGTTCCGCCTGCACGGCGAGGACGCGTAGGTCGCGGACGATTTCCGGTCCTTCGAAGCTCGGCGTACAGGCGGCGGATGCGGCGAAGGCCGCGAGCAGCAGGGGTCGCATCAGAAGCTCGCCTTCAGCCCGAGCGTGGGCAAGATGGGAAGTCCCCCGATGTAACCGTCGCTCCGGTATCGGTAATCGAAGAGGTGCACTTCCTGGTTGCGGTGGTTCAGCACGTTCTGCACGTCGAGATAGACGGCGAGCCGCCAGAGGTCGTGGACGAAGCTGTACTGGGCGCGCATGTCGAGCTGGGAAAAGGCGGGAAGCCGCGACGCCCCGAACGTTCCCGCGTCGGCGACGAACCGGCCGCTGTCCGAGTCGAAGGTAGCGCGCTCGACCGGCGCGGACGGATTGCCCGATACCAGCCGGTAGCGCGTCGAGATTTCCCAGGAGGGCGTCGGCCGGTAGCCGGCGACGACGATCAGGTTGTGCGGCTGGTCGAAAGTGAAGGCTCGCCAGCTCTCGTCGGGAAGCGGCAGGACGTCCGAATGGGAGAGAGTGTACGCGACCCACCCGTAGAGCCGGCCGGTGAACTCGTGCCGCAGGAGCACTTCCAGCCCGTAGGAGCGCGCGAGGCCGACGTTTCCGTAGAGCGGATTGTCCACGATGCCGTTCACCGAGGTGGCTGGCACGCGGGAGACGAGCGCTCCGCGGCGCAGATAGAACCCTTCGACGCTCAAGTTCCAGGCCGGGCTGAACCGATGCTCGGCGCCCAGCCCCGCCTGCCAGGAGCGCTCCGGCGTCAGGTCGGGGTTCCCGATCGAAGGATCGATGTTCGCGGGGTTCGGAGCCTGGTGGTAGATGCCGGCGTACGCCTTGATCGCCGTCGCTTCCGTCGCCGAGTAGCGCGCCCACAGGCGCGGATCGAACACGCCGTAGCCATGGCCGCGCCAGAAGAACTGGTCGAAACGGAGACCGGGCACGAGCTGGAAGCGCCCGACGCGCGCGTCCGCCTCCAGGTATTCCCCGATCGATTCCAGCACCTGGCTGTGGTCGATGTGGAGCGGCTGCGTGATGGCGGCCCCGAGGCCGCGCAGCTGCAGCGAGGACTCGACGTCCGCCTCGACGCGGTAGCGGTCCCAGGAGAGGTCGAGACCCGAGCGCCAGGAGAGCGCGCTGCTCGAGCGGTAGCGGCCTTCGGCGCGCAGCGCGAGCTGGTAGTCGACGAGAGTTGCGGATTGCTGGTTGCGGAAAGCGCCCTGCCCTAGCCCGCTCGAGTCGAACGAGGTGGTGATGATCCCGGCCAGCGGCGAAACCGAGACGGAGAAATCGCTCGACAGGGGCCTCATCCATCCGACGCGGAGCTGGTGCGCCCCGGTATGCGTGTCGAGCACGATCGGTTCGGCGAGCTTTCCGCCCTTCTGCACGATGGCGAGGCTGTCGTCCGTACCGAGGGCGAAGAGCGACAGCTGATCGCCGTTCCGGAGGCGGTGATCGATGCGGGCTTGATAGTCCCAGTAGATGGGAGTCACCGCGGTTACGCCATCGCGCGGGTTGTTGGGCAAGAAGAGCGGCAGGAAGAGATCGATGTAGCTGCGCCGAGCGGCGATGGCGCCCTGCGTGTTGTCCCCGAGCGGCCCCTCGACGAAAGCGACGGCCTGCAGGAGGTCCACCGAGAAGCTGCCGTGCAGGGAGGAATCGGCTTTCCGGGTTCCGACGTCGAGCGCGGAGGTGAGGTTTCGGCCGTAGTAGGCGCCGTACCCGCCTGGATAGAAGTCGATGCGGTCGATGAGCTGCTCGTTGATGACCGAGGGCCCGCCGAGGAAGTGGTAGAGGATCGGGATCCGGTGGCCGTCGAGATAGGTCCCCGTGTCCTGCGGCGGGGTCCCGCGAACCAGGAGCAGCCCGGCCAGGAACGGCGCGCGCGCGAGGCCGGGCAGGTTCTGCACGGCCCGGATCGGATCGTTGAGCGAGCCGGGAACGTTCACGAGCTCGTCGTGCTTGAGGGTCCGGACGGTGGGTGCCTCCTTCGTTCGCTCCCCCTCCACCACGGCGGCGAACTCGCCGACCGAAGTACGCCGCAAATAGACCCGGACCTCGGCGGTGCCCCGGGGAGCGACGTCCAGCTTGCGGCGGTCTTCCGCGAAGTCGAGGGCGCCGATGCGAAGGTCGTGGCTCCCGGGCGGGACCTCGGCGATCTCGAAGGAACCCTGCGCGTCGCTCGTCGCGGCGGCCGCGCCGTCGAGCAGGATGTCGGCGCCGGCGACCGCATGGCGGTTTCCCGCTTCCGCGATCGATCCGCGAATGCGGCCCGCATCGAGCACCACGGTCGTCTGCACGCGGCGTTTCTCGATCACGAAATGGTAGACGTACCGGATCCGCACCGGAGCCGGCTGGCCGTCGATCTCGGCCGGCGCGAAGCGGAAGGAGCGGATCGCCGCGACCGCCGCCTGGTCGAAATCCGGCGCCGCGCCCGTCACCACCTCGACGTTCGTCACCCCTCCCGCGGCGTCGATGTCCACCAGGCAGGAAACGTCTGCCGTCTCGCCCCGCTCGAGGCGGTCCTTCGGATAGTCGGCGGCGTGGAATTCGATCAGCTGCGGAGCCCGGGTCAGCTCGGAGGCCTTCGGAGGCGGCGGAGGCGGGGGCGCCTCGCGGACGTTCTCTCCCGCCTGGGCGAGCAGGAGCGCTACGGCGAGGGGCAGCACGGAATGCACGACTTTCCCCGACGCCGCAGCGTGCGGTCAAGGAAGCGCGGGGGCGATCCGCAAGGGAGAAAACCCTGCCGCTTGCAGGTCGCGGGCGGCGCGCTCGAGCACCCCGTCGTCGAATGCAAGCACGATGGCGCAGTCTCCGCCCCCGGCGCCCGAGGGTTTCGCGGCCGCTCCAGCGGAAGCGGCGATGGCACAGGCACGAGACAGCTCGGGGGTGACGATGGCCACCTTCGCCTCGTCGCCGAGCGCGCCCATGGCGGCGGCGGCACGGCGGACCGCATCGAGCGCCGCCTCGCGCGGCTCCTGCGATCCTGAGCGCGCCGCCGCTTCCAGCGCGTCGCGCAGCGCGTCCCGCGCGGCCGAGATCGCGCCGCAGCGAGCGCGGTACCGCGACGGATTGCCCCGCGCGAACTCCAGCACTTCGCCGACCAGGGCGCGGCTGTCGGCCGGCGCTCCCGTGTAGGCGAGGAGCAGGCGCAGATCGGGAGCGAGCGGCAGGCGGCGGACGGAGAAGGGCGGCGCCCGCAGCACCTCGCGGGGATCCTCGCCGATCCGCAAAGGACGCTGCACCGTCACCTCCAGAAGTCCGCCCAGCGCGCAGGCCGCGACGTCCGCGCCGCTACCTCGGGCGCCCTGCTCGTCGAAATGCGCGGCGGCAGCGAGGGCGGCGATCTCTTCGCCAGCAACCGGCCTCTCCTGCGCGGCGCAGGCTGCACGAACCGCGAGGACGGAAGCCGCGGCGCTGCCTCCGAGGCCGATCTTCTCGCCGTCCAGCGCGAAGTCGTTTTCGTAGAGGAGCGCGAATCCGCGCTGGGGGCGGTCCTCGGCGGCGCAAAGCCTTGTCGCGACACCGGCGGCGCGGGCAGCGAAACGGACTTCGTCCGCGATTCCCCCGGCCCAGCGGATACCGTCCGGCGTCAGCTCTCCTGCCACGAAGGAGCCACTCGGACGGTGGACGATCTCGATCTTCTTCGCGGCGAGCGGTCGCAAGGAGGCGTTGAGGAATCGATCGACTCCCACGAGCAGCGCGGCGCCACCGGGTTCGAGAACGGCATACTCGCCGGCGAGGAACGCCTTTCCCGGCGCGGCGAGCTTCACCGGTCGCCCTCCACGACCCGTGCACCTCCGGCAGGCGCGCAGACGAGCACGTCGCGCACGCCGGCGATCGCGCGCAGCGTACTTTCCACGCGCGGCGCGTCTTCCGGTGCGCAAAGCGCCACGACGTGCGGGCCCGCGTCGATCGTCGCCCAGGCCCCAAGCCCCCCGTCGCGCAATCGGCGCAGCGCCTGAAGGCAGGAGACGGTCGGCGGCTCCCAGTAGAGGATGGGGGGATTCGCGGCCAGCGCATCCGCGTGCATGCGCAGCGCGTTGCTCTCGGCGAGCGCACCAAGCGCGGACAGGTTCCGGTCGCGCAACAGAGCGCGCGCCTCGAGGTAATCCCGCCGGCACTGCGCGATGAAGGCGGCGTGATACGGGGAGGTGTCCTGCGAACGCTTCATGCCGTCGCGCGAGCCGACGTCCTTCTTGCCTTCGCCGCACAGCGCGATGACGGCGCGAATCGGCAAGTGCCCGGGGGGCGCGACCTCCTCGGCGAACTCGTCTTCCCAGACCGCCCATCCGCCGGGAACGCTACGCGCCGCCGAACCCGACCCGCGCCGGGCGAGCGCGGACAGCTCCCGGGAGGTGTGCTTCTGCCCGGCCGCAGCGCAGGCTGCCACCGCGAGAGCCGCGAAGCCGCTGGCGCTGGAGGCGAGCCCCGCCGCGGTGGGAAAGGAATTGCGCGACTCGATGCGGGCGCCCTCGCCGATGCCCGCGGCGTCGAGCAAGAAGCGGGCGCGGCGAAGTTCGCCCTCGCCCGCCGCGCGGCCATCGAGTACCAGCGAGTCGCTCGGAACGCCCAGCTCGACGGTCGTGGTGGTGAAGAGACGGTCGAGCGCGATGCTCAGCGAAGGCGATTCCGGCAGTAGCAGCGCCTCGTCCCGCTTCCCCCAGTATTTGACGAGCGCGATGTTGGCGTGGGCGACGGCGGTAGCCCGCCTCACGACGCGATCTCCGCCACGAAGGACTCGAGGCGGGCCGACGCGACCGCCTCCGAGAGCGCCGCGGCATGACCACGATCGCGCGCAAGCCCGATGGCTGCACCGCCGCCTCCCGCTCCGGTGAGCTTGGCCCCGAGTGCGCCCGCCTTGCGCAAGAGGCCCACCAGATCGTCGAGCTCGGGACAGGAGACGCCGAGAAGGCGGAGGACTTCTTGCGCCTGGTCGAAGCGCGCGCCGAGATCGAGGAGATCTCCGCGCTCGATCGCCGTCGCTCCGCCCCGCGCAAGCTCGCCCAGCGAAGCCAGCATCGGGTCGTACACGTCGGGGCGGGCGGCGCGCCTCTCTGATAGAGGCAGGACCGTCGAGCGGGTGCCGCGCGCGATGCCGGTGAGAGCGACGCAGAGAAAGACCGGAGCGCGGAGGCGCACCCGCTCGATCCGGGGAGGCTCGCCCCGCCGGAAGAGGATCACGCCTCCGTTCGCGGAGATCGCCGGGTCCACGCCGGACGGAGCACCATGGAAATGGCGCTCGAACCCGAGGGCGAGGTCGGTCGCGCGCTCGTCGGTACACGCACGCCCGGCGAGCTGCGAGAGGGCGCGCGCGAGGGCGACTCCGACGGCCGCGCTGCTGCCGAGGCCGGCGCCGAGCGGCAGCTCGGTCTCGATCTCCGCGCGAAACCGCGCCGGCGCGCCGATCCTCTCCGCCATCTCCAGGGCCGCCTCGAGCAGCTCGGGCGGCGGAGAGATTCCCTGGGGGGAGCGGACGGCGATGCTGGCGTCCGGAGACTCCGCGATCTCGATGCGGACGCCGCGATGCAAGGCAGCCGCGAGGGCCGGATGCCCGTACACGACGGCATGCTCGCCGAGCAGCAGGATCTTTCCGGGCGCCGAAGCGCGCGCCCTCACGGAGGCGGCTCCAACTGGGCAATCCAGCCGCGCAGCGGCTCCAGCACGACCGGACGCGACGAGCGCAGACCCTGGATGTCGCGGGCGCCTACCAGCAGGCAGGCTGCTCGCAGCGCCTCGATGGCGCCGCGCAGCTCCGTCCTCGCCGCCTCCGCTCCTCCGCGCTGGTGGGCGCGCACCATCGGCAGCGCGAAACCGGCCAGGTCGGCGCCGAGCGCGAGCGCGCGGGCCGCGTCGAGGCCGCTGCGAACGCCTCCGGAAGCGATCACCTGGACGCGAGGTCCCTTCCTCCGGCCGAGCACCTCCACCGCGGCGCCCACGCACGCGGCGGTGGGAATGCCCCAGTCGCTCAGGAGCTGTCCGAGTCCGCGCGCCGCGTCGTTCTGCGCACGCAGCTGCTCGACCCGCGTCCAGCTGGTGCCGCCGGCGCCGGAGACGTCGATGGCGCGCACGCCGCGCTCGCGGAGCTCGCTCACCACCTCGGGTCCGATCCCGCAGCCGGTTTCCTTGACGACGAGCCGCTCGCCGAGCTCGCCGGCGACCCGGCCGATGGCGTCGAGCTGTCCGGTGAAGTCGCGGTCTCCGCCCGCCTGCACCAGCTCTTGCGCCGGATTGAGATGGATGCAGAGGCCGTCCGCACCGATCAGCTCGATGAGGCGCAAGGCGGCATCCGCCCCCCGCTGCACGAGCTGCTGCGCGCCCAGATTGGCCAGAAGCCGCGGCGGCCGCGCCGGCCGCACGTCGAAGGTGGGCAAGAGGTCGGGACGGTCGAGGAGGATCCGCATCGATCCGACCCCGAAGGCGATCCCTTCCTCTTCCGCCACGCGCGCCAGATCGCGGTTGATCTGGCCGGCGCGTTCTGTCCCGCCCGTCATCCCCGTGATCATGAACGGGGCCCGCAGGCGCCCTCCGCACAGCTCGGCGCCGAGCGCGATGTCGGAGAGGTTCAGCTCGGGCAGCGCACGATGAACCAGCCGGACGCACGAGAAGAGCGGATCGGTCTCTTCCGGCTCGACTTCCGGTCGAGCGACGAGATCGAGGTGCTCTGCCTTGCGATGGCCGAGATCGTCGTGCATCGGCAGGGTCTAGCACAGCAAACGACGGCTCGTGGCACGAGGCATGCACCCATCGCTCCGATTACCATCGCGCGGGTCCAGATTGGGACCCCTATCTCTGGCGTAGCGAGCTGCAAGGTGCGAGGACGAGGGCGATGGCGGTCTTCCGCGACGTAACGGGAAGGCGCGGGGCGGCGGTGAAGCTCGCCTCGGTGGTGGGCGGCGTGGTCGCCACCGCCGCGCTCGGGGTGTTCCTCGTCAGCGTGTTTCCAGCTCCATGGACGCGGCGTGGAGCAGTCGCGCCCGAGCCGGCCCCTCCGCCGCGAGCGGGGGCCGCGGCGCCGGCCCGCCCCCTCGAGTCGAGGGCGCGCGAGGCGGAGTACCGCAAGGAAGAGCAGCGCCTGCATGCTCTCCTCGCGCAGGCCCAGGCAGCGCAGCATCGGAGGCGGGCGTCACCGTCCTCCGAACCGGTCCTGGCGGCATTCGTCGTCAACTGGGACCCAGCCAGCCTGCGGTCGTTGCAACAACACGCCGAGCAGCTCACCCACGTGATGCCGGAATGGATCCGGCTGCAGGCCAACGGGCAACTCGTCATCGAGGAGGACAACAGGGTCCTGCAGGTCGGGCAAAGGCTCGAGGTCGTCCCCACCGTCACGAACTTCGCCGGCGATGCCTTCTCGCGGCAGGTGGCGCGGAGCGCGCTCGCCACCGATGCCTCGCGCCGCGATCTCGCTCGACGGCTCGCTGCGCTCTGCGAGGAGCGCGGCTTCGCGGGCATCAATCTCGATCTCGAGAATCTGGACGCCGCGCTATGGACGCAGGTGGCGCAACTGGTGGAGGCCGCCTGGGGCGAGATGCACCCGCGCGGGTTCCTCGTCACCGTGGACGTTCCGGCGGAACCGCGCGGCGTTCCCGTCGAACGCCTGGCCGCCTCGTCGGACTTCCTCGTCGTCATGGCGTACGACGAGCACGCCTCGAGCGACAACCCGGGGCCCATCGCCACGCCCGAGTACGTCACCCGCGCCGCCGGCCAGTACCTGCGGCGGGCGCCCGCCGACAAGATCGTCCTCGCGGTCGGAGCCTACGGATACGACTGGCCCCTGGACGACGACGGCGACGCGGCCCGGCCCGCGGAGGAGCTTTCCTACGTCCAGGCGCTGGAGACGGCGCGCGAGAACGAGGTCCCTATCGAGTGGAACGCGCAGGCTCGTTCGCCGGCCTTCGATTATGACGACGACGACGAGACGCCGCCCGTCAGGCACCAGGTCTGGTTCCTCGACGCCCCGGCTGCGGCCGCGCAACTCGAGGCGGTGCGAGGGCTGAGGCTTCGCGGCACCGCGGTCTGGCGGCTCGGCGCCGAGGACCCGAAGCTCTTCGATCTCTTCGCGCGCCCGCCCGCCCCCCGCGTCTTCGACGAAGCGGCCGCGCGCGAGCGCCTCGACGGGACCATCCCCAATGCTCCCGACGACGTGCAGCTTTCCGGCGACGGCGAGCTGATCTCGCTCAAGGCCGCACCGCAACCCGGCCGCCGGAAGGTGACCTGGGACCCCGGCGGCACCGTGCAGCGCGAGGACTACTTGCAGTACCCCTCGGGTTGGATCCTCGAGCGCAAGGGCGGAAAGCCGGCGGGCCGCGTCGCCATCACCTTCGACGACGGACCCGATCCCGTCTGGACGCCGCGCATCCTCGACCTGCTCAAGTCGCGCGGCGTGCACGCCGCCTTCTTCCTCATCGGCGAGAACGCGCAGGCTCGTCCCGACCTGGTGCGCCGCGAGTTCGCCGAGGGGCACGTCATCGGGAACCACACCTTCACCCATCCGGATCTCTCGCGCGTCTCGCCGCTCCGCTTCGAGGTCGAGTTGAAGGTGACCGAGAAGCTGCTCGAGTGGATCACCGGGCGCCAGCCGAAGCTCTTCCGGCCGCCGTACCATTCCGACGAGACGCTGGACGAGCCGGCCAACGCCCAGGTCATCGCGCGCGCCTCGGGGCTCGGCTATCTCACGCTCGGGCAGAACATCGATCCGGAAGACTTCGCGCAGACCGATCCGCAGCAGATCGCGACGCGCGTGCTTGCGCAGGCGAAGAACGGCAGCGTGATCCTGCTCCACGACGGCGGCGGCAGCCGGGCCGCGACCCTCGCAGCGCTGCCTTTGATCCTCGACGGACTCGCCCGGCAGGGCCTCCAGGTCGTTTCGCCCGAGGAAGTGACCGGGATGTCGCGCGAGGCGCTCCTGCCGCCCGCGCCCCGAGCTCCCATCTCCGCCCTCGTCGAGGGGGCGGACATGGTGGTCTTCGGTGTCCTCTCCGCTCTCGCGCGGGTGCTCGGGCCTGCTTTTGCCTTCGCCATCGCGCTCCTCGCCCTGCGGGCCTGCCTGCTGGCGGTGCTCGCACCGCTGCAGGCGAGGCGGTCGCGCCGGCGGGTATTCAAGCCGTACGGCGGGACGGTGACGGTAGTGGTCCCGGCTTACAACGAAGAGCAGGTCATCGCCCGCACGGTCGAGACGCTCCTGGCACAGCAGCCGCCGGTTCTCGAAGTGGTCTGCGTCGACGATGGCTCGAAGGATCGCACCCTGCAGGTCCTGCGCGAGCGCTTCGAGCACCATCCTCGCGTCCGCATCCTGGCGAAGCCAAACGGCGGGAAGTCGAGCGCCCTGAACCTCGGATTCGCGGAGGCGCGCGGCGACGTCGTCGTCGCGCTCGACAGCGATACCCTCTTCGCGCCCAGCACGGTCGCGCTCTTGACGGCACCGTTCGAAGACCTGCAGGTCGCCGCGGTCGCCGGCAACGCCAAGGTCGGGAACCGCGTCAACCGCATCACCCGCTGGCAGGCGCTCGAGTACGTGACCGCGCAGAACCTCGAGCGGCGCGCCTGGGACCTCGCCAGGGCCGTTCCGGTCGTCCCCGGCGCTGTCGGCGCCTGGAGGCGGACCGCCGTCCTCGAGGAGGGCGGATTCCACGAGGATACGCTCGCCGAGGATACCGACCTGACGCTGCGACTCATCGCCCGCGGCCATCACGTCGTCTACGCCGAGAACGCTCTCGCCTACACGGAAGCCCCGGAGACCGTCCGCTCCCTCCTCAAGCAGCGCTTCCGCTGGACCTACGGCGTCCTGCAGGCGTGCTGGAAGCACAAGAAGCGCCTCTTCCATCGCGGCGGCGGCGTCCTGGGATGGATCATCCTGCCCACCTTCGGCATCTACCAGTTCCTCGTCCCGCTGGTGGCGCCGGTCGTCGATCTACTGCTCGTCCTCTCGCTCGTACGCGGACGCGGGCTCGCTACCGCGGGGTATTACCTGCTCTTCTTCGCCCTCGATCTGGCGCTCTCGGCGGTGGCGGTGCTGCTCGAAGGGGAGGATCTGAAATTGCTTCTCGGCCTCTTCGTGCAGCGGATCTTGTACCGGCAGATCCTCTGGGTGGCCCTGGTGAAGTCGCTCTGGACGGCGCTCGCCGGATTCGCCGTGGGATGGGGAAAGCTGGCGCGGACCGGAACCGCACAAGTCGGGACGGCGCGCCGCGCATCGCCTTGAGCAGAGCGAAGGTCGTCGCTATACGAGCGTCATGCGGATCGCCCTCGGCCAGATCAACGCGACGGTAGGGGCTTTCGCCGAAAACTCCCGGGCAATCGTCGAACAGAGCGAGCGGGCGGCGTCGGCAGGCGCCGACCTGGCGGTGTTCCCCGAGCTGGCGCTGTGCGGGTATCCGCCCAAGGATCTCGTCACGCTGCGCGAGTTCGTGGAGCGACAGATCGCGGCGCTCGAGCAGCTTGCCCGGGCACCCGTCTTCTCGCGCGTTCCCGCGTTGGTGGGATTCGTCGAGCCTCATCCGGGCGAAGGCGCCGGTCTCTACAACGCCTGCGCGCTGCTCTCGGGCGGGAAGATCGCGGCCGTCGCCCGCAAGACGCTCCTCCCCAACTACGACGTCTTCGACGAGGCCCGGTACTTCGATCCCTCGCCGATGGTGACCGTCCTCGAAATCGGCGGGGTGAGCGTCGGCATTTCCATCTGCGAGGACCTCTGGAACGACAAGTTCTTCTGGCAGAAGCCCCGCTACCTGCGCGATCCCATCGAGGAGATCAGGGCGAAGGGCGCCCAGGTCCTCGTCAATCTCTCCGCCTCTCCCTACGCCCTCGGGAAACCGCAACGGCGGCGCGAGATGCTCTCGGCAGCGGCGCGGCGTCACGGAATGCCGATCGCGCTCTGCAATCTGGTCGGCGGGAACGATTCCATCGTCTTCGACGGGAACTCGATCGCCGTGTCGGCCGCCGGCGAAGTGGCGGTGCAGGCGACGGGCTTCGAGGAGGATTTCGCAATCGCGGATCTCACGCCACGCCCCGCGTCGAAGCCCGTATCCACGGCAGGCGCTCCGCTCGGCGAACAGCCTGCCGACACGTCGCAGAAGCCCACCTCCATCGTCAGCCCTGCCCTGGCGCCGTCCGGTCCTTCCGCGCTGGCCGTCGTCTCCGCGTACGAGCTCGATCTCTCTGACGCGGGCTGCGCCGAGCTCGCTTCCGCGCTGACCCTCGGAATCCGCGACTATGCGCGCAAGACCGGCTTCCGCTCCGTGGTACTGGGGCTTTCGGGTGGCATCGACTCGGCGCTGACGGCGGTACTCGCCGCGCGGGCGCTGGGGCCGGAAAACGTCACCGGCATCGCCATGCCTTCGCGCTACACGGCGGACATGAGCAACGAAGACGCCAGGATCCTGGCCGAGCGGCTGGGTATCCATTTCCACACCATCGCAATCGAGCCCATTTTCTCCGCCTACCTCGCGGCGCTAGAGCCCATCTTCCGCGGGCGCAAGCCCGACGTGACCGAAGAGAACCTGCAGGCCCGCATCCGCGGGATGCTGCTCATGGCGTTCTCCAACAAGACGGGCGCGCTGCTCCTCAGCACCGGCAACAAGAGCGAGCTCGCCACCGGCTTCTGCACGCTCTACGGCGACATGGCCGGCGGACTGGCGGCGATAGGCGATCTCTCCAAGACCGCGGTGTATGCGCTCTCGCGCTGGTTCAACCGGCAGGGCAAGGAAGTCATCCCGGCGCGGATCCTCGACCGTCCTCCCACCGCGGAGCTCCGCGAGAACCAGACCGATCAGGACACGCTTCCCCCTTACGACCAGCTCGACGGGGTCCTGCGCGGCCACGTCGAGGAGCACCTCGGCGTCGGCGAGCTGACCGCTCGCGGACTGTCATCCGACCTGGTCCGCCGGGTCCTCAAGCTCGTCGTGCGGAGCGAGTACAAGCGCAGACAGGCGGCCCCCGTCCTCCGCGTCACCGCGCGGGCTTTCGGGGAGGGCTGGCGATTCCCCATCGCGCACGGCTACCTCCACTGAATCTCGAAGCCGCGTGAAACTTTTCGGCCGCGTGGCGTGTTCCAAGGTCAGGAAGTAGGCTCTTGGTAGGGGCTGGACGGTCGCTCGGCGGCCTGCTCCAGGCTCGGGGAGCCCGGCGGTGAATTGCAATGCGCCTTCCGGCATCCAACGGAGCGGAGAAAAGGACATGCGAACGCAGCTAAATAGCCTGATCCTGGCCGCTTTCGCCGTCAGTACGCTCGGCGGCTGTATCGTGCAGCGCGAGGTTGTCCGCGAGGACCCGCAGGCGGCCCTCCCGACGCCTCCCCCTCCCCCGAGCGACGAGGCGGACGCACAGCCGTACGCCCCGGTCGCGGCGCCGGAGCCGGTTTCTGGAGAAGTGGACGAGCAAGTCTTCGTCGACCGCCTCTCCCCGTACGGTCGCTGGGAGTACGTCCCTGACTACGGCCGCGTCTGGGTACCTGCCGCGGCGGTAGGCTGGCGTCCCTACTGGGACGGCCACTGGGTGCTGACCGAGTGGGGCTGGACGTTCGTGTCCGACGATCCCTGGGGTTGGGCGACCTACCACTACGGCCGCTGGGGCTTCATGGGCGGCGTCGGCTGGTTCTGGGTTCCGGGCCGGGTCTGGGGACCCGCCTGGGTCAGCTGGAGATACGGCAACGGCTACTGCGCGTGGGCGCCCCTCGGGCCTCGCGGCTACGTTTACGGATATTCGTCTCCCGGCTGGGTAGCGGTGCGCCAGGAGCACTTCACGCAGCCGATCGTTCGCTACGGCGTCGCCGATTCGCGCCAGGTCGCGCCCATCGTACAGCGCGCGCAGCCTCTGCCGGCGCCGCGCGGCCGTCCCGCGCCGGGCATCCACTTCGGGCCTCCCGTCGCCTCGGTGGCGGCGGCAACGGGTCAGCCGATCCGTCCGGTGAGAGCAGCCTCGGTGGTACCGCGGTCCGCCCCGGGAACGGCTCCTGCGACGGCTTCGACGCCTGGACGCTCGGGGGGAAACGCTCCGCCGGCGCGACCGGCCCCGTCGGAAGGGACGGCGCGGTCGCGCCCCTCCGCTGCTCCGTCGGCTCCGTCTTCGAATGCCCCCGCTCGAGCCGAGCCGGGCGGTTCCTCCGGATCATCGTCCGGCAGCGGCCGCGCCCAGCCATCGGCGCCTTCCAACGGGACGCCGCGCGCGGCTCCGGCTCATGGCGGTCCCAGTGGCAGCTATCGCTCGCGGACTTCCGAGGAGTCGGCACCGCGTGGCGCCTGGGTAACGCCGGCCCCTTCGGGTACTCCGCGCTATGGCGGCGGACCCGCGCCGAAGCCGTCGCCGGCCCGCGCGTCGTCTGCCCGGCGCGGCAATCGCTCTCGCTGATTTCCCTTCCGCGCAGTCCCCAAGGGGCTGAATGTCTCCTTCCCGCGCTCTTCGCCGCGGTGTAGAGAAAGCGGCCATGCGCCTGCGCGTCTGTGCGGCCGCGGCCCTCGCTTCGCTGTGCGTCGCGGGAGCCGGCTGCGACTCCGTGTCCTGCAACTCGATCACGCCGGCCGCCGGAAGCCTCTGCCTGCCAGGCGTCGTCCAGGCAAACCAAGGTAGCGCGATCGAGGTCCGGGAAGAGTGCGGACTGTGCTCTACCATCCCGAGTTGCGAGACCATCCTGCGGGACGGCGCCGTCTTCCTCACTCTCCATTCGCAGGTCTGCAGCGATGCCCCGCAGAACTGCGCGGCCCAGGACTGCCCCCAGCGGGTGGTGAAGTGCACGCTGCCGGCGCTCGCTTCCGGCACGTACCCGCTCGTCGTCACGGGCAACCAGAACTACGTGCTGAGCGTTCAGGAGGGCGGGCAGTCGAGTTGCAAGCTGCCCGCGATCACGCAGCAGTAACGCCACGGGCCGCGATGCCGAGCGTTCTCGAGGTCCAGAAGGTCGCGGTGATCGGCGCGGGCACGATGGGTACCGGCATCGCGCAGGTGGCCGCGCGGGCGGGCTACCGGACCGCGATCTACGACGCGGCAGAGGGCGCCGCACGGCGTTCGGTCGAGCGGATCGGTGAGGCCCTCTCCCGCGCCGTCGAGCGCGGCAAGTGTACGGTGCAGGATCGCGACGAAGCCCTCGCGCGGCTCTCCACGCCTGCGGATCTGGAAGGCGCGGCGGGCGATGCGGACCTCGTCATCGAAGCCGCGCCCGAGGATCTCGCGCTCAAGCGGGATCTGTTCGGGCGCCTGTCGAAGGCGGCGCGCGGAGACGCCATCCTCGCCTCCAACACCTCCTCGCTTCCCATCAGCGCCATCGCGGCCGCGGCCCGCCATCCCGCCCGCGTGATCGGACTCCACTTCTTCAATCCCGTGCCGGTGATGAAGCTCCTCGAAATCGTGCAGGGCGAGCGCACCGACCCGATGGTGGTGACCGCCTGCCGCGCGGTGGGAGGCCGCCTCGGCAAGGAAGTGGTGGTGGTCCGGGACGCCCCCGGCTTTGCCACCAGCCGCCTCGGCATCGCGCTCGCCCTGGAGGCGATGCGCATGGTCGAAGAGGGAGTGGCGAGCGTCGAGGAGATCGATCGGGCGATCGAGCTCGGCTATGGCCACCCGATGGGTCCCTTGAAGCTCACCGACCATGTCGGGCTCGACGTCCGGCTCGCCATCGCCGATCACCTGCTCGCGGAACTGGGCGAGCGCTTCCGGCCGCCGCAGATCCTCCGGCGCATGGTGCGGGCGGGAAAGCTAGGCAAGAAGACCGGCGAAGGATTCTACAAGTACTGACCGCGGCTGGTCAGGCTCGCGCCGGAGGAAGTAGCGCCACGAGCCACTCCGGGATCCACGAGGCGACGCGCCCATCGATGCGGTCGCGATTGCGCTGGTACCCAACCGCCGAGGCGATGATCGAAAGCCCGAGCAGCGTCAGCACGAACGGGAACAGCTTCGAGTGCTCGAAGACGACGAAGGCGAGGTGACCAAGGTAGAGGTTCACGCCGATCGAGCCGAACACGAGCAGCACGCGGCGGCGCAAGAGCACGCTCGCGACGATGAAGCCGGCGTTCAGGGCGCAGTACCCGAAGCGGGCGAGCTCGCTGTGGCTGTCCATCGAGGTGATGGCGCCCCAGAAAGCCGTCATCCCGAAGAGGTACAGCCAGAAGGCGTAGTCCTCCTCGGTGCGGTGATCGACCTGGAAAGCGATGAAGAGCATCGCGAGCCCGAAGACGATGGAGACCTGCCGCATCAAGTCACCGTTCCACGGCGAGGCGTGGAACAGCGCCGGAAGCACGTCCATCGACATGAACCAAAGCACGAACGCGATCGGCGCGACCAGGAAGGGGAACTTCACCTTCCGCAGCGCGAAGAGCCCGGCGAGCACCGTGGCCGCCTCCATGGCGAACCAGCCGCCCTTGATCCAGGGGAAGAACCCGCGATAGTTGCCCGGGTCCGCGTCCATCCACACTCCGGTCCACCGCTCGAGCCCGTAGACCACGAGCGGTGTCATGCACACCGCCACCGTGTAGAGGAGGCCGCCCGGGATCCGGGTCTCGCTCGTTGCGTACAGTGTCCTTCCGGCGAAGACGAAGCAGACCGCGTACAGCGCCGAGATGATGAAGATCCCCGCCCCGCCGAACGATTCCCAGCCGAGATTCATGAGCCAGCCCATCGCGGCGACCACGATGAGCGCCCCGAGGTAATAGGCGACGTTGATGCCGTTGAATCGTCCGTGCGAAGGCCCGCGCTCCCGCTCGCCCAGGAACGTCCACAGCTCGGCGGCTTGCTGTGGATCGACGATGCGCTGCCGCACTGCCTCGTCGAGATCCTCGCGCTCGATCTGCATGCCTCGAGGATCCGTATCCCGCCGGTGAGGCGTCAAGCTCCAACAGGCGCGGATCTCCCACCCGCACCCACCACCCACGCGAAGAGGATCACGTCGACGAGAGCAGCTCGGGAAGCCTGCGGGCGAACTCGCCCTTCGCGAGCACCTGGTCCGCGCCCGCTGCGCGAGCCGCCTCGATGATCTCCGTCTTCTCGTGGCCGACGTACCCGATGACGACCGTCGCCGGCTGCGCCGCCTTGACCGCGCGCACCGCCGCGATGGCGTCGAAATGGCGGGCGTCGAGATCGATGAGGAGCACGTCCGCTTTCTCTTTCGCGACGTAATCGGCGGGCGCCGTCCCCCGGGGAACCCAGGAGATCGGCTTCCCCTGCGCGGCGGCGTTGACCTTGGAAGAGAACATCAGGTCGTGGATGGCGGCGACGATCTTCATGCGCAGACTCCTCCCCCCGGCCGCGAACCGAACGGCAGCCCGAGGACGGTGGTCATCCTGCCATCCTCCAGCTCGACCTTGGTACCCGGCGCCATCAGCTCGCGGTGCACGTAGCCAAGGAGGACCGCGAAGCCGTCCATCTGCAAGGCGGAGGTGACCCGGCCGCGCTTGCCCTGCGCAGCCCGCTTCGGGTCGAGACGCATACCCACCGGCGGCGCGTTGCCCGGCACCTGCAGCCGGACGAGGTTCCACGACACCCTGCCCCGGAACGTGGCCATGGCGATGACCTCCTGGCCCACGTAGCACCCCTTTTCGAAGGAGATCTCGCGATCGAGGCCCGCTTCCACCGGAGTCGATTCTTCGTCCAGCTCCGTTCCCCAGGCTGGTAGACCGATGGCGACGCGATACGCCTCTACCGCGGCGGGATCCGCGGCAGGCAGCGCCGCGCGGAGCTCGGCGGCGCGCGATTCCGGCACGAGCAGCTCCAGCCCGAGCGGCCCGGGCACACCGGTCACCTCCGGCAACCGCCGCAGCGGCTCTTCTCCCGGGCAGAACAGGAGCCGCCGAAGGCCACCGGCAGGAGACATCTCGCAGTCCTCCATGATGAGGAGGCGGTCGAGATGCGCCTTCAGCGCGTCGATCCGCTCCGGCAGGGTCACGACGACGATCTCCTCCGGGAAGCGGAAGATGGTGCCCTCCGCGACCAGCTTTCCCTTGCCGTCGAGGAAGCTGCCCGCGACGCCGCCGCCAAGGGGCGCGGCGGAGATGTCCGCGGTCTGCATTCCTTGGATCCACTTCTCGCGTTCCGGCCCGATGACGCGAAGCGCCGCGGCGGGCCCGCCGTCGAGGAGCCCGTAGGGAGCGTCTGGCATGGGATCCGGCGCCGTCCCGTGCGAGGCCGTGTAGGATGTCCGTGTGACATCGGCCAGCGAGGGCGCCTGTGCAAGCGCCTGGCCGGGCGCAGCCGCCTGCGGATCCCGGTCTTCCGTGCTCTTGAAGGTGACGTTCGGACTCATGCGGTTAGACTCCGGTGCGGCCTACGGGGAGGCCTCATGAACGGGAAGCCGGACGAAAGTACGCTGAGCGCCGCCAACGACGACCTCCTGCTCACGCCCGAGCGGACGGCTCGCGTGGCGGCGTCGATCGACGACCCGTGCGACGAGGGCGGCTTCGACCAGTTCTGCCGCGACAAGAACGGGAAGCTCTGCCGCTTCCACGAGAAGTACTGCTACGCGCCCGACTACCCGTGCATCGACAGGCTTCGCCACTTCCTCGCGGTCAGCTTCCTCGAGGAGATCGCCGAACGCAGGGCCAAGGAACGCGGCAACGCCTAGCGGCAGCGTTCGGTCAGCGGATCGCATCCAGCGCCTCTCGCAACACGTCGTCGGGAAGGAGCGGAGCGACGCCTCCGCCTCCGACGATGTTCACCACTCGCCCGGCCGCGCCGCGCACCACGCTGCCGCCGTGGGACACCCCCGGAATCAGCGAGGCGTAAGTGCTGATGTCGAGATGCAACGGTCCCCGCACCGCGCCCTGTGGCTGTGCGACGAAGCGGTCGATGGCGGGCGCGTCGACGAGCTCCTGCACCACCCAGCTGCCGGGCTCCTCTCCGCGGGCGGCGCGCAGCGCGAGGCGGAACCCGTCGGGCTGGGCATCGCGACCGATGACGACGCTCTTGCCGCCGTAGTCGTGCGATCGCTTGAGGATGACGCCGTCGCCGTCGCCGAGCTCCGCGTCGGTGACCTCGTCGAGGAGCCGGGTCCACGGCACGAGCGATTGCGCGGCATCCTTCTCCTCCGCGGTCAGCGCGGTTGAAGAGCCTGCGGAGAGCGAGAGCTCGGCGAGCAGACCCTTCGTCTCGAGCCATCCGTCGACGCGGTTCCAGATGCAGTAGCGGACCGGATCGAGGAACGCCTGCGCGAGGAAGCTCTTCGGTTCGACGTAGCGGGCGAAGATGTGCCGGTAGATGGCGCCCTCGCCGTCGAGGACCACCTCGGTCGGCGTCACCGGGCGCGCATCGCAACCCCGCTCGCCGAACCTCACGGCGAGACCTTTCATCTCCGGTAGCTGCGGATCGCCTGCGCGATGGAGAAGCTGGACGCGCATCGGCGGCTTGCGCCCGTTCCCGCGCGCGGCCGCGAGAAACGACTCGACGACCCAGGCCGCGTTGCTCTGGACCTTGGCGAACAGGTCGCCCCGTCCGACAGCGGTCAAGAACCCCCGTGCGGCGGCGTCGGAATAGACGGGCATCGCCGGAATGGTGGCGTTGACCTCCAGCGCCCGCGGCCGCCCATCGGCTTTCACGAACCAGTCGACCCGGCCCAGCACCAGCTCCTCGGCCTCGTGAGATCGCAGGCGGAGCGCCTCGAGCTCGAGGGGCGAGAGATGCGAGAACAGCAGCCTCGCTTTCTCGGGGCGGCGGTCGATCAGCTCGCGGGCGACCTTCACCAGGGCCGACACGACGAGCTGCGAGGCGCGTCCGAGCGCCGCGAACTCCTCGCGGGGCAACGCGACCGGCGAGAGCACGAGCGGAATCGGATCCGTGCCGCGCAAGAGACCGGCATTGCCGGCCTCGCGCTGCGCCTCTTTCGCGAACGCATCGCGCCGGGACGCTGACATGGCGGCGATCCGCTCGTGTGCCGCGGCGTTTGCCGAGGTGAGCTCGAAGAGGTGCACGCGCAGATCCATGCCGCGAGACCATAACCGAGGGCGGGTCCGGACGCAGGGCGCCAGGACAGGCGGCTTCAGCTTTCGTCAGGCCGGCTGCGCTGCTTCGGCAGCTTCGGGCGTCGGGTCCGCCGGGACGAGCACAAGCTCGGTCACCTCAGGACGCGCACCGATGCGGATCATCGGCATCACGGTGCCGGCTCCCCGATTCACGTACAGAAAGCTGGTCCCCGCGCGGTAGAGGCCGGCGACGAACGGAGTGATGAACCGCGCGAGCGACAGCGACCGGTGCAGCCAGAGCATCGCCACCTGCCCGCCGTGCGTGTGCCCGGAAAGCTGCAGCTGGACGCCTGCCCGCTGCGCGACCGGCCAGGTGTTCGGCTGGTGGGAGAGCAGGACGGTGGCCGCTCCCTGCGGCCGCTCGCGAAGGGCGGCGGCGAGGTCGAAGCGTCCCGACCAGGGGTCGTCGACACCGCACAGCCACAGGTCGTCGCCGCCGCGTTGCAGGACGAGCCCTCGATTCCGCAGGACCTGGATGCCCTCGTTCTCCAGCGCTTTCTCGACGGCGTCGGCGCCCGCCCAGAAATCGTGGTTCCCGAGGATGGCGTAGGTGCCGTAGGGCGCCTTGACCGTGGCGATGGCCTCTGCGGCCTGGCGGGCGAAAGCGTGGGAGTTGTGAACGATGTCGCCGGTCACCACCAGCAAATCGGGCGAGAGACGTGCCGCGCGCCGTGCGATGCCGCGCAGCCGCTGGGCCGTGACGTGACGGCCCGAGTGGAGATCGGAAAGTTGCACGATGCGCGCTCCCCACCAGCCCCGCGGGAGCCCCGCGACGGGAACCTCGACGCGCTCCTTGCGGAGAACGCGGGCTCCGAAAAGCGTCCCATACGCGGCCAGCGCGAACGGCGCGAGCGCGAGCCACTCGGGCATCGCACCGGTGTCGGTGACGAGTCCGGCGATGGCCCAGAACAAGAGGACCGGCAGGTAGAAGATGCTGCCGAGCCAGAAAGCAGTCCAGGTCGTCTGCACCAGCGCCGCGACGATGCGCGGCAACCGCACCCGCCGCTTGCGCCGCAGGACCTCGAAGGCCATGGGCACGTTCAGCAGGAGGAGCACGCCGGGAACGGAGAACGAGAGCCAGCGGACGTCGTGGTCGCTCAGGTAGCGGCAGAGATCGGCCGCCGCCACCACCTGGGGAAGGAGCGTCAGCGCGAGCAGGGTGAGGTAGAACCGGGCGCGACGCATCTTCCTACGGTAACCGACGTTCGGGGCCCGTGCATTCCGCTCGGCAGGCCGGAAGAGCACCTCGGTAGGGGCAGGTACGCAAGGAAGCGGGCGGAAGCAGGGAGAGAGCACGGTCTCGACAAGGGCAGCGCATCCGTTCCGGCGTTTTCGGCGAGGCGCGCCGTGCGTAGGTTCCTGCCCGTGACGTGGCAACCCTGGCTCGGCGCGGTTCCCTCGAAGAGTGCGACCACCTTCCGGGTATGGGCTCCTCGCACCAACGCGCTGTCAGTGCGCGTCGTCGACGGCCCGACCGCCGCCCTGAAGGCAGACGGCGAGGGATATTTCTCGACCACCGTCGAAGGCGTTCGGCCGGGCGCGCGATACCTGTACCGGTTCCCCGACGGCCGCGAGCGCCCCGACCCCGCCTCCCTGGGGCAGCCCGACGGCGTCCACGGACCGAGCGAGGTCGTCGATCTGGCGGTCATCGCGCCCCGCTCGCGAGGACCCGGAACGGAGCTGCAAAGGCTCGTCTTCAGCGAGATCCATCTCGGCACTTTCACTCCGGCCGGGACCGCCGATTCGGCTGTCCGGCACCTGCGCGATCTTCGCGGGGCAGGCTTCACCGCGGTCGAGGTGATGCCCGTCGCCGCCTTTCCCGGGGCGAGGAACTGGGGCTACGACGGAGTCCTTCTCTTCGCGGCGCACGCTGCCTACGGAGGCGCCGCGGGGCTTTCCCGTTTCGTGGACGGCGCCCACGGGCAAGGGCTGAGCGCCTTCCTCGACGTCGTCTACAACCACTTCGGGCCCGAGGGGAACTACCTCGGCGAATTCGGCCCCTACCTCACCTCGCGTCACAAGACGCCCTGGGGCGACGCCGTCAACTACGACGGCGAGGACTCGGCGCCGGTGCGGCGCTACGTGATCGAGAGCGCCCTGCGCTGGGTGTCTTCCGCGGGCGGAGGCTTCGACGGCCTTCGCCTCGATGCCGTGCACGGTATCGTCGACGAATCGAAGGTCCACGTGCTGCGCGAGTTGCAGGAGGCGGTGCAGCGCGAGGCGAAGGAGACGGGCCGCACCATCCACGTCATCGCGGAGAGCGATCTCAACGAGGCGCGCCTCGTCGAGCCGATCGAGAAAGGCGGCTACGGGCTCGACGCCGCCTGGGCCGACGATTTCCACCACGCGCTCCACACCGCGCTCACCGGAGAGTCGAAGGGCTACTACCGGGATTTCGCGCCGCCGCTCGTCGACCCGATCGACGCGGCTGCCGTCGCGCTTCGCGAGGGCTGGTACTACTCGGGCCGCCATTCCGAGCACCGCGGCCGTCCGCACGGAACTCCCGCCTCTCATCTTCCCGGTCGCCGGTTCGTGGTCTGCGCGCAGAACCACGACCAGATCGGCAATCGCGCCCGCGGCGAGCGGCTGGTGGAGCTGACTTCGCCGGGCGGCCTGCGCGTCGCGGCGGCGCTGGTCGCGCTCTCTCCCTCCCTCCCGCTCTATTTCCAGGGCGAGGAATGGGCGGCGCCGGAGCCGTTCCTCTACTTCGTCTCCCACGGCGATCCCGCGCTCGTCGAAGCGGTGCGCAACGGCCGGCGCGAGGAATTCAAGTCGTTCGACGACTTCGGCGGCGAGGTCCCCGACCCGCAGTCCGAAGAGACCTTCGCGAAGAGCAAGATCGACTGGGAGCGGCGCTCGTCGCGCGAAGGGCAGGCCGCGTTGCACTGGCACACCGCGCTGCTCGGGCTGCGCCGCGAGCATCCGGCGTTGCAAGACGACCGCCGGGAAGCCCTCCAGGCCCGCGTCGAAGGCCGGGCGCTGATTCTACGCCGTTTCAACCAGGGGAAGTCCGTTCTTCTCGTCACCCTCTTCGCCGAGGAGCAGGCCGCGGTCGACCTGGGCGACGGAAGCTGGCGGATCCTCCTCGACTCCGGCGCACCCTCTTTCCGCGTGTCGGAGGACGCGCTCCCCGCGCGCCTCGAGGGAAACGTGCTTCGGCTTTGCGGTCGCCACGCCGTGGTGCTGGAGCAGACCGCATGATGCAGGCTCCGGATCGCGTCCGGGTGATTCCCTTCGGGACTTCCGCGGGGCGTCCGACGCTGAACCGGGGCGCCTCGGCGCTGGCCATCGCCACCGACGGAGCCTGGGTCCTCTGCGACTGCGGGGAAAACGCGCAGATCACCGCGCTCAAGGCCGGCCTCTCGCTTTCGCGGCTCGACGCCGTCCTCATCACGCACTTGCACGGCGATCACTTCAACGGCCTGCCCGGCCTCCTCGGCACCATGGGCCTCGAAGGCCGCGAGCGGCCCGTCGTCGTACTCGGGCCTCCCGGAATCGCGGGGGTGCTCGAGATGCTCGCCAAGGCCGGATCGATCGGGACCGGAGCCATGCCGGTGAAGATCATCGAGATCCACGAGGCCGGAAACCTCGCCTGGCCTCTCGGGACCGAGAGCTTCTTCCAGGTCGCCTTCCATCCCCTGGTGCACCGCGTGCCTACCTTTGGCTACCGCGTCTCGCTTCCCGAGCGCCCCGGGAGCCTCGACGCCGAAGCGGCGGTGGCCGCGGGCGTCCCGCGCGGGCCGATGATGGCCGACCTGAAAGCGGGACGGGTCATCGAGCTGCCTTCGGGAGAGCGGATCGAGCCGGGACGATTCGTGGGTCCCCGCCGCCGCGGGCCGATCGTGGCGTACGTCCTCGATTGTGTTCCTTGCGAGGGCGCCGTGGTGCTCGGATCGCTCGCCGACGTCATCGTGCACGAGTCGACCTACGAGCACGCCCGAGCGGACCTCGCCCACGAGCGCGGGCACACCACCTCCGTCGAGGCGGCCCGCATCGCCCGCGACGCGCGCGCAGCAAGGCTCTTGCTCACTCACTTCAGCCCCTCCGTCGAACCAGAGGCGCTCGCGGAAGAGGCCCGGGCGGTCCATCCCGGCGCCATGGCCGCCTCCGATCTCTCTCCGATCGAGGTAGGTCCGGTGGAGGTGGAACAGCCCCTCTCCGCCCCAACCACCCCGGCAGGTTGACCCCCACCCGGGCAGGTCCGGTACACCCCGCGCAACTCATCGAGGTGACTTGTACATGCGCGGGACTCTGAAGCTTTTTGCTGTTCTGGCACTTCTCTCCGGCTGCGCCCAGCAAGCGCGCAACCCCGTCGTCGGCAATGGAAGCTGCCGCTGCGGACCGGGTCAGCTCTGCGTTCGTGAAGTCTCGACGACCGACGCCCAGGGCATTACCTGCCGCGACGCGCACGCTGCCGGATGCACGGCTTTCGCCTCTGCCGAGAGCCGGTGCTGGCCGAGCGCCGACGTCGCCGGCCTGTGCCTCTGCACGAGCGACACCGCGGTCGCCGCGGCGAAGTAGCTTCAGCTCCGCACGAACTCGGCGTGCAGTGCGCGCACGCACGCGTCGGACGCGTCGCGCGGCACCAGCGCCGAAATGCGCAGCGGTGAAACCAGGACCGCTCGCGGCTGGACGGCCAGCGCGCGTCGCGCTCGCTCCAGCGCCTCGCGCGAGGCGCCGATTCCCGACCCGACCACCGAGACCTGCGCGAGTCCTTCCTCGACGCGAGTGCCGCTCGCCGCGCGCAGATCGCGCAGGAGCGCCGCGAGCCCGTGCACGTTCTCGAGCGGGACCACGGCCAGCCGCGCCGACGGCCCGTCGCACCACAGCTCGCGCGGCCAGGCTCCGTGGCGCTCGAGGATGGAACCGAGGGCATTGGCGTCCTCGGCGGCGACGACGAGCAGATCCTTGTCCTGCGTCACACCGCTGATGCGCAGCTCGCGCGGCTTGCCCTGGACGATGCGCGTGCCGGGCCCGTCGGCGAAGGTGCTCCGGGCGTGGATGACGATTCCCTTGTCGCGCGCGAACTCCACCGCCTGCGCGTTGAGCACTTTCGCGCCGGCCTGCGAGAGTTCCTGCATCTCCTCGTGAGAGAGCTCGGAGAGCCGCTTCCATTCCGGGACCACGCGCGGGTCGGCGGTGTAGACGCCGTCGACGTCGCTGCAGATCTCGCAGACCTCGGCTTCGAGGGCCGCCGCCAGCGCTACCGCGGTGGTGTCGCTTCCGCCGCGCCCCAGGGTCGTCACTTCCCGCTCGCGCGAGACGCCCTGGTATCCGGCGACGATCACCACCTTGCCCTTGCGCAGCTCGTCGTGGATGCGGATGGGGCGCACCTCGAGGATGCGCGCGTTGGTGTGCGCGCCGTCGGTGATGATTCCGCTCTGCGATCCGGTGAAGCTGACGGCCGGAACGCCCCTCGCGTCGAGGGCCATCGAGAGCAGCGCCATCGAGATGCGCTCGCCCGCGGTGAGCAGCATGTCGAGTTCCCGGCGGTGCGGATCGGGGGAGACCTTGCGCGCCAGATCGAGCAACTCGTCGGTCGTGTCCCCCATCGCGCTCACCACCACCACCACCTGCGACCCTTTGTCCCGGGTGGCGGCGATCCGCTCGGCTACCCGGCGGATCCGCTCCACGTCAGCGACGGAGGAGCCGCCGTACTTCTGCACCACGATTCCCACGGCGGCGCAGCATAACGGAATGCAGGGGCGTGCTGTGCGTTCGTACTCGCTGCTCGACGGCGTCGCGCTCGGTCGATCGTCCCCTTGACAGGCGCCCGCCCTGCTCTAGATATTCCGCGCCCGCCCCGTTAGAAATCGCTCAATTCAAGGAGTTGCAGCTCATGATCGAAGTCGAGCACCTGGTGAAGAGCTACCGGGAGCTGAAAGCGGTCGATGATGTCAGCTTCCAGGTGCAGTCGGGGGAGATCCTCGGCTTTCTGGGCCCGAACGGCGCCGGCAAGACCACCACGATGCGCATCCTCACCGGAGTCCTGCCGCCCACCAGCGGCAAGGCGAAGGTGTGCGGATTCGACGTCTTCGAGAATCCCATCGAGGTGAAGAAGCGCATCGGGTACCTGCCCGAGAACCCGCCCGTCTACACCGACATGACGGCGCGCGCCTATCTGCGGTTCGTCGCCTCCATCAAGGGCGTTCCCCGCAAGGCACGCGAGAGCGAGATCGAGCGGGTCGCCACCAAGACCAGCTGCACCCAGTTCCTGCACCGCGTGATCGGCAACCTCTCCAAGGGGCAGCGACAGCGCGTCGGCCTTGCGCAGGCCCTCCTCGGCGATCCGGAAGTGCTCATCCTCGACGAGCCCACCGTCGGTCTCGATCCGGCACAGATCATCGAGGTGCGCGAGCTCATCAAGTCGCTCGCGGGCAAGCACACCATCGTGCTCTCCACCCACATCCTTCCCGAGGTGACCGCCATCTGCCAGAAGGCGCTCATCATCGCGCAGGGACGGGTGGTCGCCTACGACACGCTCGAAGGGCTGCAGCGCGCCCACGCGGGCGCCGTCACGGCGGACGGCTCGCCGGGCCCCATGCCGTCGCTCGAGGAGATCTTCCTCAAGCTGACGTCGCTCTGATCTGCCTTTTCAACTTCTCACCGCCGCCCAGAGTCCATGAAGAACGCCATCGCCATCGCCAAGAAGGAGCTGAACATCTACTTCGCGACCCCCATCGCGTACGTGATGTTCAC
>Ga0066696_10000108_pt1 | contig 27465 bp, 18 predicted proteins | sample GraSoiAngelo_145_FD_71412 | JGI IMG/M metagenome (GOLD analysis project Ga0066696, IMG submission 71412) | Grasslands soil microbial communities from the Angelo Coastal Reserve, California, USA - 14_1009_05_20cm | ecosystem: Environmental > Terrestrial > Soil > Grasslands | place: USA...
GGTCCGCGTGATCGCGATTGACCCGAACGGAGAGGTACCGAAGTGGTCGTAACGGGGGCGCCTCGAAAGCGTCTTGTCGGGTAACCGGCACGTGGGTTCGAATCCCACCCTCTCCGCCAATAACAACTCTTTATTTAACAAGAGTTTACTGGTCGCAATTCTTAGCTGTGTGCCAGTTTTGTGCCAGACATGCCGGGGAGATGTGTCAGCCCTGGCTACCATCGGTGTGCTCGATGAACAGCGTCGGCTGACTCCCGATTCTGCGAGCTGACTAACAACGTCCCTGATCGGACAAGGAGGGCCAGATGGCCAACGACGCTCCCGCCACACGCGTCGAATCCGCTGGATTCGACGACCTCATTCCAATAGCGCGCCGACTCAACACAGCGTCAGACGACCTCAACGCCGCTCTCAAGCGCATCGAAGGCCGGCTAAACGACTTGGGAATTGGCATCGATCGCTTCGTGCCGATCCCAGACACGCGCGAAGTCGTGAGTGATCCCGCCGAGCATCGTCCAGCCACACGAACAAGCGCGCGTCACGATACGAATCCATAGTGTGCGCCACGCTGCCGAAGGCCCGTTTCGCAGCGAGCCTTGCCTCCTCAGCGGATAAGCCTTTGCGCCCGATACTCGTCTTCGAGCAGGCCAAGATGTGAGCGTATCTCGCGCTCAAGGTGCGATTGTGTGCGCGCAGAGCGACAGACGTCCGCCAGTCTCAGGAGGAATCGTCGCCACCATGCCATGACCCATGGCCTCCTACTCGTACCGGAGAGCCTCCATCGCATCAATGTGCATTGCACGCCGGACCGGCGCATAGCACGCTGCCACTCCGATCGCCGCGAATAGCAGGGTGGTTCCGGCAAACGTGAGCGGGTCGATTGGGGGAATTCCGAAGAGGAATGCCTCGAGGATGTGGCTGGTAGCACCTGCGAGAATCAATCCGATGGCCGAGCCGATCAGCGTCAGCGATAGACCTTCCAGCAGCACCATGCGGACGACGTCGGTTCGTCGCGCGCCCAGCGCAATGCGTATACCGATCTCACGCGTGCGACGCGCGACAGCATACGCGGTCACGCCGTAGATGCCGATCGCGACCAACAAGAGGCCCACAACCCCGAGGCCGCCAGCGACCGATGCGACGATGCGCTGTGGCGCCAGGCCGAGCGCGACGGAGTCTTCGAGCGTCTGCTCGGTCATGATGGGCACATTCGGATTCATTGATCCCAACAGCCCTCGAAACTGATCTGCGATGCGTTGACCGCGCGTCGTCCGCGCGATAATCCTCACATTCGAGACGTACTGTTGTTGTAGCGGCACATACACGGCGGCGCGCGCGAATCCATCGACGAGGCTGCTGGACTGGATGTCCCCCGCCACGCCGACGACGAGCATTGGCTGCATCGGGCCAGTCGGTCCGTGTGGTCCCCGCGTTGGCTGCAACAAGACTCTGCCGACGGCATTCTCGCCCGGCCAGAACTGCTGCGCGGCCGACTCGCTGACAATGGCTACGAGCTGTGTTCCAGCTCGATCGCTCGGAGAGAAATCTCGTCCCACCCTCACCGGCGTCCGGAGCGTCGCAAAGTAACCTGGTTCGACGACGTTCCAATCTACGCCGACGAAACGTCCGTCTGAGGTCTGCAGGCCAGGCACGGCCAATGCTTCACGCCTGACCTCGAAGCCTCCTGGTACTCCAGCGGCCATCGACGCGCTCTGTACGCCTGGCAGCGCGCGGACTCGATCAATCAGCTCTCGAATAAAGAGCGGTCCCGTCGTGTTCGTGTACCCGGCCTGTGCCAAGTCGACTGACGCGAGTTCAACAGCGTGCGCATCGAACCCGGGATCGATCGACGCAGCGCGCTGCAACGCGCGCATGAACAAGCCGGCACTGATGACGAGTACCAGGCTGAGCGCCACTTGACTGACGACGAATGCGTGACGAAGGCGCAGTCGTCCTACGAGGCCCGAATCATTTCGGAGGCTCGAGAGGATGTCGGTTTTCGACGCTGCAAGGGCTGGAGTCAGCCCGGAAAGAAGCGCCGCCGCCAGCGACAGGCCGACGGTGTACGCAATCACGCGGCCGTCGAGAGTGAGCGCGAGGTCGACAGGAAACGGCAGCATTGGTAAGCGCGAGGCTAGGACCGACGCCATCACCCGGGCCAGTAGCAGACCCGCCGCTCCGCCAAGCACGAAGAGCAGCACCGTTTCCGTCAGGAGCTGTCGTACCAGCCGTGCGCGTCCGGCGCCAATCGCGAGGCGCAACGCCATCTCCTGCCGCCGGGAGACCGCCCGCGCCAGCAGCACACCAGCGACGTTCGCGCACGCGACGATGAGCACGAGCGACACAATGACCGTCAGTAGCATGAGGAACGCGACGATCGGGCCGCCGTTTCCCGGAATCGGCGACGAGGCCAGGAGCCGCAGTCCTGTTCCTCGGTTCTGGTCAGGGTACTCGCGCTCGAGCGTCCGGCCGATGACGTCGATCTCGGCAGCAGCTTGCGACAACGATACGTCAGGCTTCAGCTGCGCGCCGATCAGCAACCAGGCCGCCGCACGATCCGCGAGCATCGCCGCGCCTTGAGGCATGAAGGCCGCCGCCATGTTCATCGGCACCCACACATCGAGCGCACGGACGCCTGTGCCGTGGAATCCCTCCGCCGCCACCCCGATGACCGTGAACGGATGACCGTTGATCGTGACCGCACGGCCAATGATGCGCGGATCCTTGTTGAAGCGTCGTGCCCAGAAGCGATACCCGAGCACGACAATGGGACTTGCCTCGGGCTGACTACTGTCGGCGGCGCCGAAGACACGTCCGGCGGCCGGCACTGCGCCGAGCACGGTGAAGTAGTTCTCCGTCACAACGCTGCCGAACACGCTCTCAACCCCGGCATGGGCGCCGACGACACCCAGACTCATCGCTTGGGGGAACCGCGAGTAGGCGTACACACCATCGAGGGTCGCGGCGTGGTCACGGACGTCGCGATAATTCAGATACGAACTTGGCCCGAAGCCGCCACGATTCCGACTGCTGCCAATATCAACCAGACGGCCGGGCTCGACCACACCCGCAGCGGATTGGAACAGCAGCGCGTTGCCGATCGTGAACATCGTCGTGTTTGCGCCGACACCAATGGCGAGCGAGAGCGCGGCGGTCATCGTGAACAGCGGGTTGCGTCGAAGCAGCCGAGCCGCGTGTCGCAGATCCCGCTTGGCGTCGTCGAGCCACCGGAATGACCGCGCGTCGCGGTGTTGATCTTTCGTGTGTTCGACGCCGCCGAACGCGCGCCGCGCGGCGAACCGCGCCTCGTCCGGCGTCAGGCCGCGGCGGCGATGCTCGTCTTCGAGGAGCGCAAGGTGCGCGTCGATTTCACGCGTCAGATCTGGTTCGGCCCGCTGCGGCCGAACGACGTTGATGAGCCGTTGCAGTAACCGTCGCATGGCGCCCATCCTCTATTACTATTACTCGCAGCGTAACGCGACCAGCGCGGCCGTCCGTCGCGGTCGTCGTTGCCGAAGCCGCGGCCGGCGACGATCCGCACGCCCATCACGTCGAGATAGTCGCGGCTCACGAGACGCGCGTCCGGCCCGACCGGCGTCGGCGGCCGAACGGGATCCGGAGTCCGCCAGAGACCGCCCGCGGTGTCGCGCAGTCCGACGAACGGCAGCTGATTCGCGTACGCCGCGCTCCGCACGCCGGCGACGGATCGCAGGCGTGACGTGAAGTCTTCGGCAAACGCTTTCATCTGCGGCGCGGGCCGCTGCGCGCCTGGGAGGCTCACCTGGAACGTCATGACGTGTGACGGGTCGTAGCCGGGCTCGACGTTCTCGAGTTTAACGAAGCTGCGAATCATGAGGCCCGCGCCGACGAAGAGCAGCGTCGCGAATGCCACTTCGGCGACGACGAGCACGCCGGGCATGCTGAGCCGTCCTCGAAGCGACGTGGTGGACCAGCCCGTCCGGGTCGCCGTGGCCTCGCGCAGCCGGCCAGCACTCTCAGCGCGAAGGCCGAATACCGGCGCGAGCCCGAACGCGAAGCCGGTCGCCGCGGAAATCGCCCCGGCGAATGCGAGGACCGGTCCGTGCAGACCGACTGCGTCGAGCCGTGGGAAGCTCGTCAACGTCGTCCCGAGATCCTGACGCGGAAGACTCGTCGCAAGCGTGCGGAACACGTCGATGAAGCCCCACGCAAGCGTGAGGCCCGCCGTGCCTCCGGCGAGGGAGAGCAGCACGCTTTCAGTCAACAGCTGACGGACGAGGCGCCCGCGGCCGGCGCCGAGCGCGGCGCGCACTGCCATCTCCCGCTGACGCGCCAGCGTTCGAGCGAGCTGGAGGTTCGCGACGTTCACGCACGCGATGAGCAGCACCAGGCCGACGGCGCCTGCGAGCACGAGCAGCGCGGACCTGACCGGGGTTCCGATGCGGTCCTGCCATCGCACGCAGTCGAAGTGCGGGCGATGGCCATCCGCGTACCCGGGCTTGCCGGCTGCGCGCCGGAGTCCCGACGCGATCGTGGCGACTTCGTTGGCCGCGGCCTGCGCGTCACGCCGTCGGCGAGCCGTGCGATCACGGGGACGCGGGCGAATCCGCCAGGCGTGAGCCTCGACACGAGCGGTGTCCACATCCAGGCATTGTCGTTGGGATAATGAAATCCCTCCGGCATGACGCCGACGACCGTGTAGCGTTCGCCGAGCGCGATTCGTCCGGCGAATCGATCGCCGTTGAAGGTCAGCGTCCTGCCGATCGCATCGGCACCGCCGGCGAAATACCGCTGCCACGCATGGTAGCTGAGCACGATGACGTGCGTGCCCTGACCTTCGTCGGACTTGTCGAGCCATCGGCCGAGCAGCGGAGGGACGCCGAGCATCTCAAATGTCCCGGTCGATACGGGAACGATCGGCTCGCGCACGCTGTCCGAACTTCCGGCGACCGTGACGAGGGCGATGCCGTACGCCGCGAGGTGCGAGAAGGGGCGCGCGCGGGTGCGGAGCTCGAGGAATTCTCCGACGTCCATGCCTTCATCCCGGAGCGGACGATGCTCGGGCGATTCGGCGGCGGGGACATCCTCGTACGGAAGGACCAGCCGATCCGCGCGCGGAAACGGCAGCGGGCGCAGCAGGACGGCGTCGACGACGCTGAAGATGGCGGTGTTGGCGCCGATGCCGAGCGCGAGCGTCAGGACGGCGACGCCGGTGAAGCCGGGATTGCGCGCGAATGATCGCAGGGCGTAGCGGACGTCCTGCCGCAGCTGATCCAGCCACACGAACGAACGCGCGTCGCGATGGAGGCCCTTCGCGAATTCCACTCCGCCGAACGACCGCTTCGCAGCGTGCTTCGCATCGTCTGCCGATAGACCTCGACGCCGATACTCGTCTTCGAGCAGCTGCAGGTGCGACTGAAGTTCGCGGTCGAGATCCGGCTCCGCCTTCGCAGGGCGGCACGCGTTCAAGAGTCTCAGGAGAAATCGCCGCAGCGAAGGCAAGGCGCCCTACTCCTGTCTGAGCGCAACCAATGGATCGACTCTCGTGGCGCGAGAAGCCGGCACGTACAACGCGACAAAGGATGTGCCCGCCAAGAGTGCAGCGACCCCGACGTACGTCACCGGATCGGTCGGCTTGACCGCGAAGAGCAGACTACCAAGAAAACGTGTCGTCAGACCGGCGACGACGAAGCCGACTGCCAATCCAATAGCAATCATGGCGCTCGCTCGGCCAAACAACAGCCGCAGAATCTGGCCTGGGGTTGCCCCAAGTGCGATGCGTACTCCGATCTCGGCCGTTCGCTGACTCACGGCATAGGCCATGACGCCGAACACGCCAATGACACTCAAGGCGAGCGCAACCGCGGCAAAGGCACCGATGAGAAGCGCTCGGAACCGAGGCTGGGCAACGTTTTGGGCGGTTAAGGCGTCGAGAGTCGTGAACCTCACCGGCACGCTCGGCACCAGTCCCCGCGCTTTACGCCTCACGGTTTCCGCCAGTAACATGGGATCCGTTGCGGTCCGAATGACGAAACTGAGCGTGGCGCCGTTGTAGAAGTGCTGCAGATACGGCATGTAGCATTCCGGGCGCGATTCGTCGGCAGGGCCGGCCTGGCGCACGTCGCCCACAACACCGACAATGGTCATCGGCTTGAGCGTATCGAAGGCGCAGACGATCTTGTGTCCGATGACTTCCTGCCCCGGTAACGCCTGGCGCGCGAGTGTTTGGTTGACGATGGCCGTCATCGGTGCATCGCGCACGTCACGGTCGCCGAAATCACGGCCGCGCACGAGTGGAATTCCGAGCGCGGTAAACGTGCCCGGCGCGACAATCGAATTGACGTTGCTGCGTCCGGTCCTCATTTCGTTGGGCCGTGGGACGTAGTCGATCCAATACGCACCGGTCGAATCCACGCGGCCCGGTGCGGCCATGGTGGCACCGGCGGCTACGACGCCAGGCACTTTGGAGATGGCTGCCAACAAATCTCGAAAGAAGAGTGTGGCGGGCTGGCGCGGGTCGGGCGTGGCGACCGTGGCGTCGACGACCAATACCCGCTCCGGCTGGAAGCCCAGCGGGATGTTCTGAAGCGCCAGGAAACTTCTGATGAGCAAACCGCCGGCGGCGAGGAGAACGACCGACGACGCGAGTTGCACAACCACAAGACCTTCTCGCGTACGACGCATCCCATTCCCGTCAACCGATCGCGTTCCGCCTTGCCGAAGGCCGCATTCGGGTTGAACGTGCGATGCCTGAAATGCAGGCGCGAGAGCCAGAAGCACGCTCGCGATGACGGATACCACTAGCGTGAAGAGAAGTACTCGCTGGTCGATCGCGACTTCATCAAGCCGCGGGACGTTGCCAGGAATCAGGGCGACCAGCGTCTTCAGGCCGGCGAGGGCGAGGGCGAGCCCCAGCATGCCGGAGCAGAATCCATGCACCAGTCCTTCGACGAGCATCTGACGCACGATGCGTTCGCGGCTCGCTCCAAGCGCCGCCCGGACATTCATCTCCTGAGTACGGGCTGTCGCGCGCGCCAGAAGCAGCGTGGCCAGATTGGTGCACGCGATCAGCAGGACCAGGACCACGGCGGCTAGCAAAACGTAGAGCATCAGACGGACATCGCCGACCAACTGATCGTGCAGCCGCGTGACGATGACATGTCTTCCCGTGTTGGTATCCGGGTATTGCTGCTCCAGCCGTCTGGCGATGGCGGTCATTTCCGACTGCGCGTGTTCCAACGTGACTCCACTGTTGAGGCGTGCGACAGCACGGAAATTCTCACCACCCCGCCGGAGAGGATTCGCGATGTCTGGAAGAGGCAAGGGAGCCCAAACCTCCGTCCCTTCCGGGAATGCGAAATCAGCCGGAGCCACCCCCACAATCACGCATGATCTGTTAGCGAGGCGTAGGGTTCGGCCGATAGCCTCGTGAATCCCGCCAAAGTGACTTTGCGCGAAGGCAGCGCCGACAATCGCGACGGTGGGCGGTCCCGGTTTGATCTCATTTGTATCGAACCATCGGCCGGCAATGGGCTGCACACCAAACACGCGAAAGAACGCGCCAGATACGCGGCCGACTCGCGCGTACTCAGCCTGCTCACCGACCATTACCGACGCCGCTCGCCCGAAAAAGTACGCCATGGCGTCAAAGGAGCTGGCCTGGCTGCGCCAGTCCTCAAAGTCGGCGTCCGCGATCTGCCCGCGAATAGGGCCGGTTTCGCGGCCAACCACGGACGTGGACAGCGTGACGATACGCTCCGGATTCTGATATGGGAGAGGCTTCAGCAGGACGGCGTTGACGACGCTGAACACGGCCGTGTTCGCGCCGATACCAAGGGCCATGATCGCAAGGGCGAGGAGCGCAAAGCCGGGACTTCGTCGCGCGGCGCGAAGTGCATACGCCGCATCGCGCCTGATATCATCGATCCACACGAACCCGCGAGCGTCACGATGGCGATTCTTGGTGTGCTCGACGCCACCGAACGCCCGCTTCGCGGCGAGCTTCGCTTCTTCCGCGGACAAGCCTCGGCGTCGAAAATCGTCTTCGAGCAGCTGAAGGTGTGAAGCCAGCTCCCGGTCGAGATCTGGCTCGGCACGCCACGGGCGGAACGCATTGACCAGCCTGAGAAAGAATCGGCGGAGCGATGCCACGGTCAGCCCTCGTTCAGTAGAAGCTTGTCAACCAGACCCGCAAGCCGGCGCCACCGTTCGGTCTGTTTTTCCAGACCGCGGACGCCTGCCTTGGTGATGGTGTAGTACTTCGCCTCCCGGTTGCTCTCGGTTCGCTGCCAGGTGCCCTTGATCCAACCCTTCTGCTCAAGTCGCACGAGGGCCGGATACAACGTGCCTTGATTCAGCGTGAGCGACGGTTGGGCAATCTGCTCCAGCCGAGCCGCCAGTCCGTATGCGTGCTGCGGCCCCATCGTGTGCAGCGCGCGCAGGACGATCAAATCCAGCGTCCCCTGCAGAAGTTCCACGCGCTCCTTCGATTCACTTGCCATCCCAGTGATCTCCACGCGGGAGGCTACTTGCCTCGCACTGGCTTGTCAAGTGAAGTCGAGAGATGGGCGCTTTCAATCCGGCCTAGCTCAGGCCTAGCTCGGCATCACGCCCTCGCCTCCTATTGACATTCGATAGGAACCTGGCGGCATTCGCGCTCGTATAGACGTTCGATAGCAGGGCGACACATGAAGGACACGCGGACGGCATTGCTGCAGGGCACCCTCGATCTGTTGATCCTCAAGGCATTGTCGACAGGAGAGCTGCACGGCTTGGGGGTGTCGCGACGCATCGAGCAGATGACCGGCGGGACGTTCGCCCCTCAACCCGGGTCGCTGTTTCCGGCCCTTCACCGGCTCGAGGAGGCGGGGTGGCTCGAATCGAGCTGGGACGCGTCGGAAAACAATCGCCGGGCGAAGTTCTACAAGCTGACCCGCGCTGGTCGCCGGCAGCTGGGGGAGGAAACGGAAGCCTGGCAGCGAATAGCGATGGCAATGACGCGCGCCCTGGAGGCCTGAAGTCCTCGTCGCCGGAGGGAGACCGACCATGACACCGCTGCGACGACTGATCGCGTTCTGGCGAAATCTGTGGCGTCGAGAGCATCTCGACCGCGACCTCAACGATGAGCTCCGGACCGCGTTCGACTCGCTCGTTGATGACCACGTTCGTGCCGGATTGTCGCGCGAGGAAGCACAGCGTGCTGCAGCGCTCGAATTTGGTCCGATCGAAAGCGTCAAAGACCGTGTTCGAGATGCGCGTGCGGGCGCCTCACTCGACATACTCCGTCTCGACCTCCGGTACGCGGCGCGGTTGCTGCGACGTAGCCCGCTGTTCACAACGGTGGCGACGTTGTCCCTCGCCGTCGGCATTGCCGCGACGACGACGATCTTCACCGTCGGAAACGGTCTGCTCTTCCGTGCGCCTTCCGGCGTGCAAGATCCGGACACCCTCGTCGACATCTTTCGCGCGGAGGAGGGCGTGCCGATGGGAAACTTCACGTCCTCGTACCCCTATTTCCTCGACGTGCAGCGGAGCGCCACCTCGCTTTCGGGCGTCTTCGCGTACGAGCTGGAGCCACGGCCAATCACGATCGGGTCGGCTGACGGCACAGAGGTCGCGTTTGCGAATCTCGTGTCGCCCAACTACTTCACCGTTTTAGGTGTCCGGTCTGCCGCCGGTCGACTATTCACGGCAGCAGACGATTCGACATCCGAAGAATCGATCGCCGTGCTCAGCTGTCGATTCTGGCAGCGTCGATTCAACGGCGATCGCGCAATTGTTGGCGCAACGATTCAGGTCAACCGATACCCCTTCACGGTTGTAGGCATCGCAGATGAACAGTTTCACGGCGTCAACCTGCTGTCACCGGAAGTCTGGCTGCCGATGTCGGCGATTGCTGTTGTGCAACCCGGGACGCGCCGGTTGACGAATCGTGCGCTGCTCGATCTCGGGATGGGTGGTCGGCTGAAAGTTGAGACATCAAGATCGCAGGCCGCCGCCGAGCTGGATCAGATTGCACGACAAATCGAGGCGGCGTATCCGACCGAGGAGCACGGAATCCGGCTGCGCGTCGGTCGGCTCTCATCGATTCCCGGCGCGCTGACGACCGTCGCGACAGGTTTGTTCATGCTGCTGCTTGCCGTCGTATCGACCGTGCTGATCATCGCCTGCGCCAACGTGTCGGGCGTGCTCCTCGCTCGGGCGGCGCTTCGGCGCCGCGAGATGGCAGTCAGGATCGCAATTGGGGCCGGACGTCGTCGTCTGATTCAACAATTGCTCACCGAGACGATGCTGCTAGCCGTGCTCGGAGGCGCAACAGGCCTCGCCGTCGCTCGCGCAGCGACATCGCTGTTGCTCGCGGCCCTGCCGCCATTCCCGGTACCCATCGACATCTCAGTGCCGCTTGATCGTCATGTCGTGGCGTTCGCCGTGCTGGTTTCGGGCATCGCTGCGGGGCTGGCCGGTCTGGCGCCGGCGCTGCATGCGTCGCGCGCCGACATCATCGTCGCCTTGAAGGACGAATCGCAGGGATCATCAGATCGGCAGAGGCTCCGGAGCGCGTTCGTTGTCGCTCAAGTGGCGTTCAGCTGCGTGCTCGTCGTCATCGCCGTCCTGCTGGTGCAGGCGCTCCAGCGGATCGCCGCAACTCAGGATTTTGATCCGCATGGTGTGGAGGTAACGTCGATTGACCTCGCTACCGCGGGGTATGCGGCCGGCGGGACCTTTGCGCGAGATCTGGTGGATCGGCTGCGCGCGCACTCAGCCGTAGAGTCGGCGACGTTGGCACAGTGGATGCCGGGCCGCGGCGGGACCGATGTCGCGGTCACCGTTCCGGGCGTAACGCCACCCGTAGGTGAATCGTCTTTCCTGGGTACCGCAAACGCAATTGATTCGGACTTCTTCCGAACCTTGCGCGTGCAGCTTCGGGCCGGACGCGATTTCAACGCATCCGACACCGCGGACGGCGAGCCGGTGACCATCATCAGTGCGACCACGGCGCGTTACCTGTGGCCAAATCAGGAAGCCGTGGGTCGGTACATCACCTGGCACGAGCGGCGCGGCGGCACAACCGATATCGTGACGATGTTAAGAGTGGTCGGCGTCGCTCCGGATCTGAAGTCGCCGTTTGGCAGGCCACGTAGACGCGCAACACCGCGAGATGCGGCGCCGACGACAGATGTCCGACCGGCTGCCGCGCCTCCTGTGCTGATGATGTACGTCCCGCTGCGGCAACGGTTCACGCCGCGGTTCTCGATCCTCGCGCGGGCACGCGGTGAACAGCCCGTCGGTCAGGAGATCCGGCGTCTCGTGAAGGCGATGGACATCAACCTGCCGATGATGACGCCCCAACCACTCGACGCTGACACTGGCCCTGTGTATCTTCAGATTCGCGTCGCCGCATCGGTCGCAGGCGCCGTCGGCTTGATCGGGCTGGTGCTTGCCGCGATGGGCGTGTACGGTGTCGCCGCGTACTCCACGCAATCTCGCACGCGAGAGATTGGCGTCCGCCTGGCGTTAGGTGCCCAGCAGGCTGACATCGTCCGAATGGTGCTGCATCACGGCATGACGTTGGTGACTGCTGGAGCAGCTGTCGGCCTGGCGTTGGCGCTCGCGGGAGGGCAATTGCTTAGCTCCCGGCTCGCGGGCGTCGAGCCGTTCAGTGCCACTGCTTTTTCGATCGTCGCCGCGCTCTTCTTGTCCGTTGGCCTTGCGGCTTGCTACCTACCGGCCCGACACGCGACGCAGATCGATGCGATGGAAGCGCTCAGGTACGAATAATGCCATGTTGCCCTGCGTGTACCGCCCAAGACGCTGACGCAAACATTTCTGATCCCGGAGCTGCAATGGGCGGTTCGGTGCTGTTTGCCTGCGAGTCCACTATCGTCGGTGTCGACATTGACGCCACGAATGCGACCGCGACCCTGGCCCGCCGCGTGAGGACAGGCGCGCGCTTTTCGATACGTCGTTCAGGGGACCCGCGTGGTCATTCGTGACGCAGCGCTGCGAGCGGATCCACGCGAGCGGCCCGCCAGGCGGGCACGTACGCGGCGATCTGGGCGGCAACAGCCAGCAGGACGACAGCGCCGATGATGGTGGCGGGATCGGCTGGCTTCAACCCGAACAACATCGACTCCACCAAACGCGATACTGCCCACGCCGCCGGCAGCCCAATCGCGATGCCGATGACCACGAGCCGCGTTGCCCGGCCCAGCACCAGGCCCATCACGCGCGAGCGTTGCGCGCCGAGAGCCATCCGAATGCCGATTTCTTTCGTGCGCCGCGCAACGCTATACGCAAGCAGCCCGTAGAGCCCGATGCACGCGATTGCCAACGCCAACAGACCGAATCCGCCCGCGATTGTCGCCATCATGCGCTCCTGGACAATGGTGGCGTCGACCTGCGTGGAGAGCGCGCGAACCTCGATCGGCGCGCTCGGGAGCTTGGGCTGCAGCACCTGACGAACGCCCGACATCACTTGCCCGATCGGTGCCCCAGCGCGAATCTCCATCGTGGTCGGGAAATCGCCGCTGAGCTGTGTGTACGCGACATAGACCGTCGCCGGCGCGGCGGCGCGCAGACCGGCGGCGTTGGTGTTCGCCACAAGTCCCACAATTTCGAGGTCGCGGCGCTGGCCGCGCACCGTCGCCGAGAGATGCTGCCCCACTGCCGTCTGGCCCGGGAAAAATCTCTCCGCGAAGCGTTGGTTCACGATGGCCACGGCAGGTCGATCCGCTCCATCTTGGTCCCTAAACTCGCGCCCGGCCAGCAACCGTATTTGCATCGTCTCGAAGAAACGAGATCCCGCGCCGACGAAGAACGCGTTGTCGCGCTCCGGAACGGGCTGTCCGGCAGGTACCGCCGGCTCGCTCCAGATCGATCCGCTCAACGGTGTGTGCGTGGACAGGCTCGCGGACACGACGCCGGGCACCCGACGCACCTCGTCGAGCAGCACTCCGGGAAGCGCGCTGCGACGTGCGCCGAGATCCACCAGCAGCACGCCACGGGGCTGAAAGCCTGGATCAACGTCGTGCAGGTTCTGGAGCGTGCGGACGAATAGGCCGGCGCCAACCAACAGCACGAGCGAGAGCGCCACCTGCGCGGTCACGAGCGACGGCAACACGCGCGAGCGCGAACTGCTCGTCTGCATTTCGTCCTTGAGCACAGGCGATGGATCGACGGCGGTTGCCTGCAGTGCGGGAACCACGCCAAAGACGAGCGCCGTGACGATCGCGACGATGCTGGTGAAACCGAGGATGTGAACGTTCGGCGTCAGATCGAACGCGACTGGAGACGATCCGAGGGCAATCATGCTGACGAGCAGCCGACCGGAGCGCCACGCGAGCAGGATGGCGACTGCGGCGCCCATCAACGACAGCAGGCCGCTCTCGATCACGAGCTGACGCACGACGCGTCCGCGGCTCGCGCCGATAGCCAGTCGGACCGCGATCTCACGCTGCCGTGCGGATGCGCGGGCCAACAGCAGGCTGGCGACGTTCGCGGACGCGACGAGCAGCACGAGCACCGCGACCGCCATCAGCAGGAGCAACGGCCGCACATACAGCGTCCGGAGATACGTCCAGCCTGTTCCGCCAGGGGTTAGCTGGAATGTCGCCTCGATCATGGCCTTTCGCCGTGACGCCGACCAGTGCGGCGCGATTAGTGGCTCCGCGATCTGCGGCCACACTGTTGCGAGGCGCGCCGTTGCCTGCGCGGCGGACACGCCGGGCGCCGGCCTCGCGACCACGCGCAGCCAGAAGTTTCCAGGACCGAGAAGCGGCGCCGCTTCGGGACTCACGCTGGGCAGTGCCGCCACCGGGAGCGTCATATCGGCTATGGTCCCGACGTTCGTGCCGACGAACCCGCGAGGGCTCACGCCGACGATCGTGACCGGAACGCCGTTCACCAGGATGGTCTGGCCAACAACCTCGGGCGCGCGCTCGAATTGACGCGCCCACCAGCCATCGCTGATGACGGCCACGAGCGGCGCGCCGCGCTGGTCATCGTCGCGCGCGAGCAGCCGCCCCATCGCGCGGTTCAAGCCGAGCGTCTCGTAATAGGCGCCCGTGACGAACGCGCCGGGAACTCTGACGATAGAACCCGGCGCGCCAACGTTGAAGACGAACGCACTGAACCCGGCTACGCCGGAAAAGATCTCGGTCCTGTCAGCGAGCGCGCCGACGATCGGATACGAGAAGCTCTCGGCTGCAGGTCCGCGCGCCTCCGGCGTCCGGAATTTCAGCTGCACCAGGTCCTGCGGGTTCGCGACCGGGAGCCATCGGAGCATCAACGCGTCAATCAGGCTGAAGATGGCGGTGTTGGCGCCGACGCCCAGCGCCAGCGTCAGCACGACGACAAACGTGAAGCCTGGAGTCTTGACGCACATCCGGAAGGCGTAGCGAACGTCTCGGGTGATCTCGTCGAGCAGCGCTCCATAGCGGTAGGTCCGCACGCGTTCCTTCGTTGGTTCGATCCCTCCGAGGTCGAGAATGGCCAGACGACGTGCGTCACCGGGCGGCGCGCCATTGCGCACCTTGTCGGCGGCGGCCATGTCGAGAAAGGCATGGACTTCGTCGTTCAGATCGCGCTCGGCGCTGTTTCGGTAGATGAGCCATCGCAGAACGGAAACAATACGATGCAGGACGGTCATGCATCCTCCGGGCTGTGACGCATATAGGGTGCGCCCCTCACTCGCACCGGAGCGCAACCATTGGATCGACCTTGGTGGCGCGGCGGGCCGGCACGTATGACGCGATCAACGTCACGACAAGCATCGCAACGACGGCGATAGCGACGTGAGCCATGGGGTTCACAGGTAGCGTGATCGGTCGTTCAACTTGGGTCGCGGCAACAATCGCGAGCGCGCTGGCCGCGTAGCCCTTCACCCAGAGCGCAATCGGAACGCCCACGATGAGCCCCGCGGATACGAGGCCGAGCGCGCTCGTCAGCACCATCCGGATCACGTCACGACTGGTCGCGCCAATCGCGATGCGAAGGGCGATTTCCTTCATGCGCCGCGTCACGGTATAGGCCAACAAGCCGTACAGACCGATCGCCACGAGCACCGCCGCGAGGGCTCCGAATAACGCCGAGAGCATCGCGATCAGCCGCTCGGGCAGAATGGACGCATCCACTTGCTCGGCCAGCGTCGAGATCCTGGCCACCGGCACGTTCGGCAGGACGTCGCGAACGGCGCGCCGCGCATTGGCCGCCAGAGACATCGGCGGCACGTCGGTGCGCAGCACGAAGATCGGGTTCGTGAGGCCGCTGCCCTGAAACGCGTTCATGTAGATGATCCGCGGCGGCGTCTCGTGCACATCCCAATACTTCGCGTCGCCCACGACGCCGACGATCTGGAGGGGTCTCGCCTGGCCCTCGATTGTGAACTCACGCCCCAACGGACTGCTTGCGCCGAAGTAGTAGCGCGCCATGGCTTGGTTCACGATCGCTACGCGCGGGCGCCCCTCGTCTTCGGGCGCGAAATCGCGGCCAGCGATGAGCGGAGTGCCGAGCGTCTCGAAATACCTCGGCGCCACGGTGTTTAACGACACGCGACGGCGGTCGTCTGGACTTTCTGTAAAGCCTTTCACGTTGATGAACTGACTGCCAGCGGCGCCGGAAATCGGCGTCATCCCGGCGAGAGTCGCTGAGCGGACGCCGACCATCGAGGCCAGCCGGTCCAGCACCTGTCGAATCAACGGTCCCATCTGCCTGGGCTTGTAGCCGCTGCGTGACCAATCAAGGGTGACTTGCAGAATCGAGTTCGTTTGGAAGCCCAGGCCGACCGTGCGGAGGTCCGTCAAATGGCGGACGAACAATGCCGCTGCGCTCAAAAGCAACACGGAGAGGGCGACCTGCGCGACCACCAAACTCTGACCAAAGCGTCTCCAGGGTTTGGTCTCTCCAGTGCCGCCGATCTCACGTAGCGATGAAGAAGGAGCGGAGACGAACGCGTGCCACGCTGGCACGGATCCAAATAGCACGCCCGTGACAACAGCTGCTCCCGCCGCGAACAGCAGCACGTGTAGATCGAGATGGACTGGAATCTGAAGGGGCTGAGGCATCCCGACCGGCGATCGTCCCGACGCGATGATCTTCACCAACGCGTGGGCGCCCACGTACGCGAGCGCGACGCCACACACGCCCGCGAACATCGAGAGCATCAACGACTCCGTCAACATCTGTCGAACAATCCGGAATCGCCCCGCCCCCAGAGCCACGCGCACGGCCATCTCTCGCCGACGAGCTAAACCGCGAGACAGCAGCATGCTGGCGACGTTGATGCACGCAACAAGCAGCAGCAAACCGACCACGGCCATTGTCAGCAGCAGCGAAGTGGCAAAACGATCGCGCAGCACCGAAAGGCCGGCGCCGGCGGGCTCGAGATCGATCGTGACGCCTCGCCATTGCACATCGTGCATGCGAGCTTCGAGCTCGGTCAGACGTGCGCGATCCAACACACGCATCTCCGCCTGTGCCTGCTCCCGCGTCACGCCAGGCTTCAACCGTCCGACGATCGCCCCACCCAGCGACCCGTTCATCAAGCGACTTGGCTTGCGAACCAGTGGCTCGATGGCCACGGGCATCCAGAGCGCCGGATCCATGCCGAGCAGAAGTCCAAAGAACTCGCGCGGCATCACGCCGACGATTGTCACGGGGACATCGTCGACAATCAGCGATGCGCCCAACACGGCGGGATCGAGATTGAAGCGGCTTTGCCAATACGACCAACTGATCATCGCTACGGCCGCCGAGGGAGACCCGATCTGGTTCTCTTGTGGACCAATCACGCGGCCGACCGCTGGCTGCAGGGCAAGCGCGTCGAAGAAGTTGGCGCTCACATACATGCCGTCCACGACCTCGGGCCCGGATGTACGGCCGGTCACCTGGAAGCGATCGCGTGAAACGGCGATGAGATCCGAGAACACGTGATTCTGATCGCGGAAGCGCTCGTACTGCTTCCACGAGTAGCTGTTGAGGCGCGGATCGCGGGGATACTTGAACAGCGGCTCGACGAGCTGCCCCGGCTCGCGCACAGGCAGCGATCGCAGCATCAACGCGTTGATGACGCTGAAGATTGCCGTGTTCGCGCCAATGCCCAACGCCAGCGTGATCACGACAATGGCGCTGAACGAAGGACTTCGAGCGCACATGCGCAGGGCGTAACGCACGTCTCGCGCGACCTCGTCGAGCCAGGCGCCGTAGCGAGCGGATCGGACGCGCTCTTTCGTCTGCTCCACTCCCCCGAGATCGAGTACCGCGATACGCCGCGCATCGACAGGCGCCGCTCCGTCGCGCACGTTATCCGCCGCGGCCATGTCGACGAACGCCTGCAGCTCGTCATCCAGGTCCTGCTCGGCTCCGTTGCGGTGGACCAGCCAGCGGACTATCGAGGCCAGGCGATGCAGAAGTATCATCCGTCCCTCAAAGCGCGCTCGCAGCGGCGATGGAGGCTTATTCCTGCTGCAGAGCGATCATCGGACTGATGCGCGACGCACGACGCGCGGGAACAAAACACGCCAAGGCGCCCACCGCCAAAAGGGCAATGGATGTAACGGCGACGGCAGCGGTGTAGTCGGGCTGGAAATCGAAGAACAGCGTGCGCATCACGCGCGCGGTCATGGCCGCGAGGACCAAACCAATCGCCAGGCCGGCGACCGTCAACGTCAGCCCCCGTCTGCTAAACGAGAGCAGGATATCCCGTGATCTCGCGCCCAGCGCCAAGCGTACACCGATTTCATTGGTCCGCTGAGTGACAGCATACGAAAGGACACCGTACAGTCCGATCGACGCAAGCAGCAAAGAGAGCAGCGCGAAAGCGCTTAGCAGCACCGTATTCTGCGACGGGACGGACAACTGCCGCGTCACAATGTCTTCGATGGTTTGTACGCGGGCGATCGGCTGGTTCCTATCGACTGACCAGATTGCCTGACGAACCGCCGAAACAATAGAGGTGGGATCGAGGGCAGTGCGGACCACGATGCCGCTCGGTTGATCTCCGCTCTGGTCCGCTTGTTCGTGCACGCGATAAATTGTTGGTTGCAACTGTTCCGCCACACCGCGATCGCGAATCTCCTTGACGACTCCGACGATCGTGTACCAGTAACCCTTCGGGCTCAGGTTTCCGAACTGCAATCGCGCGCCAAGCAGCGATCGTCCCGGAAAATGCCGATCCGCGAAGGACTCATTCACAACTGCCGCAGGTGCGTCCGAGCGTTGGTCTGACGTTTCAAAGAACCGCCCTTCTCGCAAACGGGCTCCGACCGTGGCGAAATAGTCGCGCGTCACCACACGCGAGAGGGCGACCTGTTCGACGGTCTCGTTGCTGGACTGCCCCGCGAGCCGATAGTACGTCGCCTGGTCGTTGACCGTCAGTGGGATTCGGGAAATGGCGTCAGCGCTGATCACGCCCGGAATCGCTCGGATCTTCTCCAACTCGGCGTTGACGAACGCCACGCGCTTCTCAAATTCCCGATAGCGGAACAGCGGTGTGACAAACGTCAGCACCCTGTCGCTGCGGATTCCAAGATCGAGCCTCGACAAATGCTCAAAGGTCTGCAGCAAAAGACCGCCGATTGTCAGGAGTACAACGGCAAGAGCCGTTTCGGCGATGATGAGGGAATGTTGAAACGAATAGCTGCGGGTTCCGGCACTACCACGGCCGCCGATGCGCAGTCCTTCCTCCAAAGCGAGTCGCGAGCCACGAATGGCCGGTGCCAATCCAAACGTGACTCCGGCAGTAATGGCGATCGCCGCTGACACTGCCAAGACCCGCCAGTCGAGTGTCAGGTGCACGGCAGCCATCGTCTGCGGAACCAACGTCTCAAGGAACCGCATGACCGGGATGGCGAGCGCAAGTCCTGCGAGAGCTCCTAACCCGGCGAGCACGAGGCTCTCGATCAGAAACTGCGTGATCAACCGCCCGGGCCCTGCACCCAATGCCGCGCGCACCGCGACCTCGCGTCTGCGCACGGCACCGCGCGCAAGCAGCAAATTGGCCAGGTTGACGCACGCGATCAACAGAACCGCCCCGGCGGCGCCAAGAAGCACAATGAGAGACATGTATGTCTTGCCCGCTAACTCCTCGCGTAGTGGAGTCACCACGGCTGAACGCGCCAGCGGCACATGTTGCGCCGACAGACGCAGGCTCAGTGTCGCCATCGCTTCTCTGGCCTGATTGAGCGAGACACCAGGCTTCAGCCGCGCAACGCAGTGAACGTCGTGCCAGCCCCAGTTATTCAACATCGCGGGTGAAAATGATGTGGGCATCCAAATATCCACGTCCCGCGCGGGCATGAAGTAGAACTCGCGCGGCATGATGCCGATCACCTGGTAGGAACTGTCGTTCAGCGTAATCGTGCGGCCCAGGACATCGGGCGACGCGCCAAAGCGCCGCTGCCACAATCCGTAGCTGATGACGACAACGCGGGAGCCTCGCGTATCTTCGTCTTCAGTGAACACGCGGCCCAACAGGGGTTGCGCGCCCAGAACGCTCCAGAAATTGCCACTGACTTTGCGGGCCGGCAGCTCTTCGGGCTCACCATTACCGGAGAGTGCGGCGTCTCCAGGCTGACTCGCGGCGATGTCCGTGAACACCGTGTTGTCGCGCCTCCATTCGTGCCACTCCGGAGGCGTGGAAAAGAATTTCGGCTTGCCACCGGTCCGGCTCGCGTCGTCCCAGATCATGACGAGACGGTCGGCATCCGCATAGGGCAGCGGTCGAATCAATACCGCGTCCACGACACTAAACATCGCAGCATTCACGCCGATGCCAAGTGCGAGCGTCGCGATCGCGATGCCCGAGAATGCCGGATTGTGTCGGACCTGACGCAGTCCGTAGCGCACATCTCGCCCGACCACATCGAGCCAGGCACCATAGCGAGACGCGCGCACGCGCTCCTTCGTCTGCTCGACTCCGCCAAGGTCAAGGACTGCCAGTCGCTGCGCCTCGGTTGCGGAGGCTCCGCCGCGCCTCCTGTCGGCGGCGGCCATATCGGCAAAGGCCTGCACTTCGTCGTGCAGGTCCTTTTCGGCTCGGTCCCGACGCACGATCCAGCGCAGAATCGATGCGAGGCGATGCAGGAGCGTCATGCGCCCTCCAAGACGCTGGTTACGGCGAACGAGACTCGGTTCCACCGCTCCCGGTGCTGTTCAAGCTGCCGTCGCCCCGACGCTGTGAGGCGGTAGTACTTGGCGCGGCGATTGTTCTCGGTGGGCCGCCACTCCGCCTTCAGTTTGCCGTCCTGTTCCAGACGATACAGCGACGGGAAGAGCGATCCTGGATTGACATGGAAATGATCTCGACTGAGGACCGCAAGCCGCTGCGAGATGCCGTAGCCATGCATCGGCTCGCGCGCGAGAATCGTCAGGATCATCAAGTCGAGGGTGCCTTGCGGGATGTCCAGCTTTTCCACAGCGCTCCTTTAGGGAGTCAAGATGATGGTGATGGCGCATGATGCCGCAGCTCATTTAGGGTGTCAAGATGATGACTTCGACACAAGCTGAGCCGGGGCCGGAGACCGGGCGGCGCGATTCGAGCGCGTCGGGGAGAGATCGCCGTCGCACTATGTTTGACATTCAAATGGAACAACAGCTACGCTCTATTCGCATGGCTAATAGAGACCCACAAAAAACGGATGTTCTGCAAGGGACGCTCGATCTGATGGTCCTGCAGACGCTGGCGACAATGGGGCCATTGCATGGCTACGCCATCGCGGCGCGCCTGGAGCAAGTGTCTTCTCGATCGCTCCAGCTCAATATGGGCACTCTCTATCCGGGCTTGATGCGTCTGGAGCAGCGCGGGTTCGTACGGGGGAAATGGGGAATGACCGAGAATAATCGGCGGGCCCGTTTCTACGAGATTACCGCCACAGGGCGCCGGCAACTGTCGGCAGAACGCGCCGAGTGGGATCGAACGGTCTCGATCATGAACGCGCTCTTGAACGAAACACGATGAATCCCATGCGCTCAATCGCAACGCTGCGGGAGTGGGCCCATCGCCTCGCGGGCACGATAGGCAGAGGCCGGACTGATCGAGACCTTGAAGAAGAATTGCGCTTTCATCTGGACCTCACGGCCGAGGAGGCGCTTCGCGGTGGGACCTCAGCCGAAGGAGCTGGCCGAGCCGCAACGCTGGAAGCGGGCGGCCTCAGTCAGAGCGTAGAGGCGCTCCGAGATCAGCGCGGTCTCTGCTGGATCGCCGACTTCGTGCAAGATCTGCGGTACGCCGCGCGGACGCTACGCCGGAGTCCGGGATTCTCGGCGGTCGCCGTACTGCTGCTCGCCCTCGGGATCGGCGCCAACGCGGCGATCTTCACGCTGATCAACGCGATCATGCTGCGGACCCTGCCGGTGCCTGAACCCGGCCGGCTGGTGCAGATCGCGCGTTTGCTCGACGGACGGCCGGGCGTCGTTTCATATCCGCTGTTTCGATACTTCCACGACAACATCAGGTCGATCGCGAGCGCGTTTGCCCAGGTCACCTCGAACCTGCTGGTCGCGATCGACGGTGACGAAGACTTCGTCACGGCGGAGTACGTCTCCGGCTCGCACGCGCTTGTGCTCGGGATCGCACCGGCGGCAGGCCGTCTGCTGTCCCCGAGTGACGACGAGCCCAATGCCACCGCCGTCGTCGTCATCACCGACCGGTACTGGTCGCGTCGGTTCGGGCGCAGTGCCGCGGTGCTCGGCAAGATGATGACGGTTCGCGATCGGCCGTTCACCATCGTCGGCGTGACGCCAGCCGCATACCAGAGCGCACGTGCGGGAAGCGCGCCCGACATCCTCCTGCCGCTCTCGGCGATGATGACGCCACAGCAGCGCCAATCGTCGGACTTCAATTTCCTCAACATGCTGGCCCGCCTGAAGCCAGGTGCGACGGTCGACGATGTGAACGCCGAGGCGCAGGTGCTGTTCGCGTCGTTCGTGCAGGCGCAGGCCAATGCACTGTCAGAGAAAGAGCGCGCTGCCGTCCTCCGCCAGCGCGCCGTTGTCCTTCCGGCGCCGGACGGGTTCAATCCCATCCGCGACACGATCGCGATGCCGCTGCTCCTGCTGATGGGCATCGTTGGGTTGATCCTGTTGCTCGCGTGCGTCAACCTGTCGGGGCTGCTGCTTGCGCGTGCTCCGGCACGGTCGCGCGAGGTCGCCATCCGGCTGGCGATCGGCGCGGGCCGCGGGCGTCTCGTTCGCCAACTCCTGACCGAGAGCCTCGTGCTCGCGTCGGCCGGTGGAGGGGCAGGACTTGGGCTCGCCGCGTGGTTCAGTGGCAAGCTGTTTTCGGTGTTCGTCGACGGGCGCGACGTCGTCCTGCCGATTGGCCCCGACTGGCGCGTGGTGGCGTTCACGTTGGCCGTTTCAGTCGCAGCGTCGTGCACGGCCGGCCTCGCTCCGGCTCTACACGCGGTCAGAACGAACGTCAACCCCGCGCTGACCGGCACGGGTACGGCGCGCAGGCGCCGCCTGAGCGAGTCGGTGGTCGTTGCGCAAATCGCGGTGTCCATGGTGCTGCTTGTGAGCGCCGCGTTGTTCGTCGGGACGTTGTTGAAGCTGCAGGCGGCCGATCGCGGGTTCACCAGCGACGGCTTGCTCGTCGTCGGCCTGCGAAGCAGTCGACCGTATCCGCCGGCGCGGATCGCGCCGGTTCGCGACGCCATCCTCGGGACGCTGCGATCGCTGCCGGGTGTGCAGTCGGCCAGCGCCGCGCAGCTGCTGCCCGTCAGTGGGCTATTGTGGGATCGTCGTGTCGCCGTCGAAGGGTATTCGTTCGGTCCGGGCGAGTCTGAAACCGTTGGATTCAATGCGATCGCGCCCGGCTACTTTGCGACGCTGGCCACCCCGGTCGTGGAAGGTCGTGAGTTCACCGATCGCGACACCGGCGCCTCCCCAAGAGTCGCCGTCGTCAACGAGAGCTTCGCCCGTCATTTCTTTTCTGGCGGCTCAGCGCTCGGCAAGCGCGTCACGAGCGTGGACGTCACGTACGAGATCGTCGGCGTCGTCGGTGATGCGAAGTATCAACGGCTCAGGGATTCGGTCATCGAGACGCTGTACATCCCCTGGACGCAGCGTCCAGGGGAGCAGCCGACGATCTTCAACTACATCGTCCGTGTGACCGGCGGCGACCCGATGCGGCTGGCGCCGTTGCTCGACCGTGCGGTGCGGAACGCCGACAGCGGACTGCACGTGCGCGCGGCTATCGCCTACGACACGATCATCGACCGCTTGATTTCGACGGAACGCATCATGGCGGCGCTCGGCGGGATGTTCGGCGCGCTGGCCCTGCTCGTCGCCGGCGTCGGGATCTTCGGCGTGCTCGCGTTCCAGGTTGCGCGGCGGACGCACGAGCTCGGCGTCCGGATGGCGCTTGGCGCCACGCGCACTAATCTGATGCAGTGCGTCCTCCGTGACGTGCTCTGGATGCTCGGTCTCGGATTGCCGTTGGGCGCCCTTGGGGCATTCGGGGCGACCGGACTCGCAGGAACGCTCGTCTTCGGCATGACGGCGCACGACCCGCGTGTGTTTATCGTCGCCGCTCTCATCATGTCAGCCGGTGCACTCGTCGCCGCATGGGTACCGGCGCGGCGTGCCTCGCGCATCGATCCGATCGCCGCGCTTCGGCACGAGTAAGAGCCGACGCCGATTTGCGCTTGGTGAGCGCCGATGTTGAACACGCGACCGCGGCATCCCCTCCGCGCGGTTTTGTTTGTGGCGGCCTCGATGCCGCGGGAGCGGGCGCAGTCGATCCGCGGTGATTGGGGATTGGTTTAAGTCTAGAGCTGGCCCCGGATGTCGCAGTCGGTTCTCGCAACGGAATCATTGATCTCAAGGCGACCTTAACCGCAGCTAGTCCTGCCGAAGCGTCTGCAGCGGATCGACCCGTATCGCGCGCTGTGCCGGGACATACATGGCGGCAAGCGCGACGGTGAGGAATACGGCAACCACGACAGTCAGTGTGAGCGGATCGCTCGGCGTGATGCCGAACAACAGGGTGCCGAGCAAGCGACCGACTCCGATGGATCCGAGCACGCCTGCGCCGAGCCCGATCAGAACAGGCGTGAACCCCTGTGTGATGACGAGGCGCCGAATGTCGCTGGGCAGAGCGCCCAGCGCGAGGCGAATGCCCATCTCGTTCGTCCGTTGGGCCACCGAGTACGACACGACACCGTAAATACCAAGACTCGCCAGGAGCGTTCCGGCAGCAGCGAAGAGCAGCACCAACGCCATTTGAAACCGGCGTTGCGCCACGGAATCCATCACGACGTCGTCCATCGTCCGGAACCCTGTCAACGCCAGTTCGGGATCAAGGCGCCGAATCACGCCTCGTACTGAGGACGAGATGCTCACCGGATCCGCCGTGGTCCGGACGACGACGACGAGATCCATGCTGTTGACGCCAGGGGGAATGACGCTTTGCCAGTACGGCAAGTACATCGTCGGCGAAGGAGGACGATCCAGACTGACGCCGTGGACATCACCGACGATGCCGACAACCAGGATGGGTGGCCGCGCTGGAGCGCCGATGTGAAACTGCTTGCCGACAGGATCCTCGCCGGGCCACAGATGCTCGGCCGCAACGGTGGACACCACGGCGATGCTTCTGTCGCGGTCCGCCTCGGTAAAGTACCGCCCCTGCCGCCACGGAATGCCCATCGCGCGGAAGTAGTCGGGATTGACGGGTCGAATATCACCTAGGATGCTCTCGGAGATGGCCGTTGAGCGTTCCGGCCACAACGCCGCGTTCCCGCCTTCGCCCGTGAGCGGCAACTTGTTGGATACGCCGGTTGCGACGACGCCTGGCAGAGCCTGCATCTGCTCGAGGGCGGTTCGAATAAACGTCGAACGAGAGAGCGGCGTCGAGTACCGCTGAATCGGCAGACTCACATCGATGGTCAGGACGCGATTCGCCGCGAAGCCACCATCGACTTGCAGGAGTTTCCAAAAGCTGTGCACCAACAGGCCCCCGGCGATGAGGCAGACGGCGCTGACGCCGACTTCGCAGGCCACCAGGAGTGCACGCAGCCGGCCCGTCCTCTGCGCGGACGTCACAGACACTGAGCCGGATTTGAGTGCGTCAATCGGGTTCAGGACCCCAAGGCGCCACGCGGGCAGCACGCCGACCATCACACCGGCCATCAGTGACACCCCCAGAGCAAATGTCAGCACCCGTAGATCAATTTGGACTTCGTTCACACGCGGCAAATCGGCCGGTGCGCTCGATACAATCGCGTGGAGCGCCCAGTATGCGGCAACGACTCCCAGGACGCCGCCGATGAGCGACATCAGGACGCTCTCGACCAGCATCTGTCGCACGAGTCGCCCCAGGCTTGCGCCGATCGCGCTTCGAATCGCCATCTCGCGTCGCCGGCTTAAGCTTAAGGTTCGCGCGAGCAGGAGGTTCGCCATGTTGACGCACACGATCAGCAGCACCGCACCGACGGCTGCCCACATCAGAGTCACGCCGCTTCGCACACGTCCCGCGACTTGATCGGCTAGCGGAACAACGTCCGCCTGCAGCGTGGCCCCGGGCGGCCGCTGAGGCAGCGTCTCTTGCACCGTATTCAACGTTGAGCGCGCTTGTGCGACGGAGGTGCCAGGTTTCAGTCGTGCAATGCACGCGAAGTTGTAGCCGCCACCTTCGAGTTCTCCTGGCGTGGGCCCGAGGGGCTTCCAGATCTGCGGCGCCGAGGTCGTGGCGATGGTCATCGGGAATAACTCGCTGACCTTCGGAAACGAAAACGGCGGGAGGACGCCGACGATTTCGTACGGCTCGTCATTGAGCGCGATCGTTCGCCCAACAACCTGGGGGTCCGCATTGAAGCGGCTGCGCCACAAGTCGTCACTCAAGAGCACGACATGGTCGCGACCGGGCTGATCTTCTTCGGGCGCGAAGGTGCGTCCCACCCGAGACTGAACGCCGAGGAGTGAAAAGACGTTCGCGGACACGCGCATCGTCTGCAGTCGTTCCGGCTCTCCCACGCCCGTGAGGCTCATGCGCAGGCCGCCGATCACGGCCACGTCTTCGACCGACTGCCAACTGCGTCGCCATTCCTGAAAGTGCGCCAAGTTGACTGGTATGGCGCGTGTCGTTCCGCCGAAGCGTACGACTTCGTGGACGGCGACCAGTCGGTCAGGTTGTTGGAACGGGAACGGACGGAAGAACAGATGATCGACGACGCTGAAGATGGCGGTGTTCGCGCCGATCCCAATCGCCAGTGTGAGGACGGCGATGGCGGCAAAGCCTGGGCTCTTCCGCATCATCCGCAGCGCGTACCGCACGTCCTGGACGATTCGCTCGAGCCACATCCAGCCCCACATCTCGCGCATCTCCTCTCTCAAGTACGTGATGCTGCCCAACTGCCGTTGCGCGGCGTGCGTCGCTGCAGCGCGCGACAGACCACGTTCTCCGTGTTCTTCGCGAGCAAGGTCGAAATGGATCTCGAGCTCTCGGGCGAGGTCCTCTTCCTGCTCGCGCCTGGCGCGCCACGGGTCAAGCCAGCGCGGGATTCTCACCTTTACTTGTCATTCGCCAAAACGCCATCGGGCGGAGCCGTTGCGGTACTCGAACGGATTGAAGGCTGTGGAACGGACGTTGTTGTGCACGCCCTGTTGGCTTGGTGCTCTTGAGAAACGGAGAAGACCGCAAAGCGCGAGCCGCGAGTACTCCCGAAAACATTGCGTGGATTCGACAGTCAGAGAAGGGACGTGGCACTTACGCCGCGCGACGCTCGTATCGGTGATGGAGACCACCGACTTCGGGAATCGCGACGATCCGTCCGTCGCTTGCCGGTTGGACTGGTCTGCCGCCAGGCGCGTCTTTGTCCAATGCGAGATGCGTCCGACTTCTGTGGTAGAAGTCGACAACCCAACACCCATAGTACTGAGTTACGAGAACTCCGTTATCCGTGGCATCCATGGTTCGGTCGTGCCGTCACGATCTACGAGGTGCTCGTCAAGCAGGGGCACTCTGTCAGTCGGTGCGGCCTCGAGGAGGAGCGGCATCGTTTATCGCTAGAAGTCCCAACGTGGATGTTTGAGCCGGCGGCGTGTGGCCGGCTGCGCGTGATGGCCGTGCCAGCGGTCAACTGCGACGCCTTGAGAGCATTGCAGACGTTGCTGCGAACGACCGCGCGCTCGGATCCTGGCGATGTGGCTAGAAGCGCAGCATCGTTCCTTGCCTGTCGCAGGAGGTGCTGATGCGCCGATCCGTGAGCCCACCGAGACTCTCGTAACTCTCGTTGTTTCGTCCCCACGCCTCGCGTCCGTCGTTTCAGACGCTGCCTTCCGAGATCCAAGAGAAGACGATCCGGTTGCTGGCGCGGCTGCTGCGCGGGCACGTCGACGGCGTCGTCGCCGCCGATTTGACGCGGGAGACGCACGATGAGTGACAAGATCAAGCCGCAGCATCTGGCACGGAAAGCCATTGTGTATGTGCGGCAATCGTCGGCCCATCAGGTGCACCACAACCTCGAAAGCCAGCGGTTGCAGTATGCG
>Ga0066696_10000115_pt1 | contig 26797 bp, 21 predicted proteins | sample GraSoiAngelo_145_FD_71412 | JGI IMG/M metagenome (GOLD analysis project Ga0066696, IMG submission 71412) | Grasslands soil microbial communities from the Angelo Coastal Reserve, California, USA - 14_1009_05_20cm | ecosystem: Environmental > Terrestrial > Soil > Grasslands | place: USA...
ATGCTCTTCGAGGAGTTCCTCGCCGGCGAAGCCCGTCGCAAGACTCTCTCGCTGCCGTTCCGGAAGAACGGCGCTCGCAAGGCATATCTGCACGGGCACTGTCACCAGAAGGCGCTCGGGACCATGCCCGACGTCATCGCCGCGCTCCAGCTCGTGCCCGGCCTCTCCGTGGAAGTGATCGAGTCGAGCTGCTGCGGGATGGCGGGCGCGTTCGGCTACGAGGCGGAGCACTACGACGTCTCGATGCGCATGGCGGAGCGGAGCTTGCTCCCGGCAGTCCGCGCCGCGCCGCCCGATGCGCTCATCGTCGCCGACGGGACCAGCTGCCGGCACCAGATTGCGGACGGAACGGGCCGGCGCGCGGAGCACGTCGCGCGGATCTTCGCCTCCGCGCTGACATAGTGCCCCGACCGCGGCACTCGCGATCGCACGCAACTTTTGCGCGAGTCCGCGATTTACGCGCAAAAATCGGCGATCGCTCGCAGCGCGTCCGGGTGCGCCACGACGCCGTAGTGGTTGGCGTCGACCTCGACTGCCTGCGCCGAAGGCACCGCGGCGAGGAATGCGTCGCGCAGCGCGGCTCCGACGATGAAACCGGTGCCCGGCAACAGGGGGCGTGCTGCTCGCACGAGCAGCACCGGCATGCGGAGCCATTTCCAGAAATGGCCGGCGTCGTGGGTGCTTCCATAGACCGCGTCCTCGAGCACCGCCTCCTTGGAGGTCCTGGAACGTACCCCGCCCGGGACCTCTTCTAGATCGTAGAGATAAGCGGGTCCCCACACCTCCCACGGGACCGCCGCGCCGATCTTGCGGATGGTTTCGCAATACACCTCGGCGCTGGGAAAGACGGCTCCCAGCCGCTCGACGGCCGCGCGGATGGGCGGGATGGCCGCCGCCTCCGGCACCCCGACGCCGTCGATGAGGACCAGGCGGCGGATGCGGCCGGCATCGATCGCTGCGACTTCCATAGAGACGAAGGCGCCCATGGAATGCCCGACCAGGTCGAAGGACTCGAACCCGAGGAGGCGCGCCGCCGCGAGGACGTCCTCTGCGTGGCGCCGCCAGCCGTACGTGCCGGGAGCGGTCGGCGGGCTGAAGCCCCGGCCCCGCAAGTCCAGGGCGACGACGGGACGGCCCCGCGCTACCAGCGTGCGCGCGACGGAGTCGAAGCTGCGCGCGTTGGCGGAGAGGCCGGGTACGCAAAGCACGGGAACGCCCGTCCCGGCCCCATGGCGGAGAGCCCGCATCGTGCCGGAGGGAAGCTGCAAGTCGAGGGAGTCGGCCATCTGGTGTTGCGATGCAACATCCATGATAGTGCCCGCGGAGGAAACGTGCTCATCAAGAAGTATGGCAACCGCCGTCTCTACGATACCGTCCAGAGCCGATACATCACGCTCGAGGAGTTGGGCGGGCTCATCCGGGACGGCCAGGACGTGCGCGTCGCCGACGCCAGGACCGGCGAGGACCTGACCACCGCCACCCTGGCCCAGATCATCATCGAGGGACGCGGTGCGGCGCGCCTGCTGCCCGTTCCGCTCCTCGTGCAACTCATCCGCATGGGAGACGATGCGCTGGCGGAATTCCTCGGCCAGTACGTGACCTGGGCGCTGGAAGTGTACCTGCAGGCCCGGCAAGGATTGCAGACCATGGCTCCGTTCAATCCGCTGCTCGCTTTCGCTCCGGGCGGTCTTTCGCGTGCGTTCGGGACGGGCGCGCCGCCGCCCCGGCCGGCGCCGCCTTCCGACGAGGTTGCCGAGTTGCGTCGCGAGATCGAGGACCTGAAGAAAACCGTGAAGAAACGCCGCCGTTGATGGTGCATCGCAACATCCATCTTGACAGCACGTCGGGCCGCGTTATGTTGCGCTGCACAAGAGAAACCGGCGGTGCGCAGGGCCCCGCCGAAAACCAAGGAGCAGACCATGGCGGAGTTCAAGGCGCAGGTGGAGCAGGCGGCGAATTCGTTCGAGAAGGCGGTCTCGGAGCAGACCACCAGGTTCGAGGCGGCGGTCTCGGAATGGACCAAGCTGCAGAGCAAGGGGTTCGCGCAGGCGAACGCGATCTTCGAGGACTTCGCCCGCGTGGCCCGCGAGCAGATCGCTTTCGCCGATCAGCTGGGCGGCGAGTGGCGCAAGGTCGTTCTCGCCTCGGCGAAGAGCGCCAGCGAAGTTCTTGCGCCAAAGGCGTAGAGTGACCTTTCCTGGCCAGGCGGCGGTGGCTGCCTGGCCTGCAGGTCCCTGGCTCGCTTACTGCATCGGGCCTCCACGGGCGCCATCGCCCATTACCCGATCGCAGGAGGGGTTCCCTTGGCTGCAAAGCTGGAAGGAAGAGTCGCGCTCGTCACGGGCGCGTCGCGAGGACTGGGACGTGCCATCGCGCTGAAGCTCGCGGAGGAAGGCGCTCGGGTCGCGCTCAACTACCGCAGCGGTGAGCTCGAAGCGCGACAGGTCGCGGACGAGATCATCGCGCGAGGCGGGACGACCTTCCTCCTCCGCGGGGACGTGAGCGTGAAGGAGGAAGCGCGCGCCCTCGTCGCCAAGACCATCGAGCACTGGGGACGTCTCGACATCCTCGTCAACAACGCCGGGATCACCCGCGACAAATCGCTCAAGAAGCTCACCGACGACGACTGGACCGAGGTCATCGCCGTCAACCTGAACAGCGTGTACTACTGCACGAGCGCGGCGATGAAGGCGATGTCCGATCAGAAGTTCGGGCGCATCGTCAACATCAGCTCGTTCGTCGGCCAGGCGGGGAACTTCGGCCAGACCAACTACTCGGCCTCGAAGGGCGGCATCATCGCCTTCACCAAGAGCGCCGCCATCGAGCTCGCCAAGTTCAACATCACCGTCAACGCCATCGCTCCGGGCTTCACCGAGACCGACATGCTCGCCAAGGTCGCCGAGCCGGTCAGGCAGCAGATCCTGGCGAAGATCCCGATGGGCAGATTCGGCAAGCCGGAAGAGATCGCGAAGGCCGTGGCGTTCCTCTGCACCGACGGCGACTACATCACCGGCCAGCAGATCAACGTCAACGGCGGCGTCTACATGTGAAAGAGGGAACCGTGCCCTTTGCATTCGATTTGATGGGAAAGTTGCGCAAGGCCCGCGACCAGGGAATGGAGTCGTGGGCCAAAACAGCCATCCAGCTCACCAGCTCGGAGCCGTACGCGAGAGCGAACTACCTGCTCTCGCAGCCCTGGCTCATCGCCGCAGGCATCTTCCGCAAGTCGCGCGAGAAGGCGATGTCGCAGGTGCTCGCCCAGCTCAACATGCCTTCCCGTGAGGAGGTGCTGGGGCTCTCCCAGCGCCTCACCCACATCGAGATGGTGCTCGACGATCTGGGCGCGGCGATCGAGGCGGCGCGGTCCGCACCCGCCGAGCCCGAAGCTCCCCGCGCGGCGCAGGGGAACGGTGCACGCGTCCGCCCGCTCGCGGCCGGAGAGGGATGAGCATGGCCGGACCCCAGGGAGTCTCCGGCGGCTTCGCTGACGCCTTCGAGCGGCTTTCCCTCGCCGCCCGCAACGCGCTCAAGGTCAGCACCACCCGGGCGACGATCGGCACGACACCGCGCCAGGCCATCTGGACGCTCAACAAGGCGACCCTCTATCGCTACACGCCGAAGCTGCCTCCCGAGGAGCGCCATCCGGTGCCGCTGGTGCTGGTCTTCGCGCTCATGAACAAGGCGGCGATTCTCGATCTGCGCCCCGGCAACAGCTTCGTCGAGCACATGCTCGGGCGCGGATACGACGTGTACCTCATGGACTGGGGAACACCCGGACCGGAGGACAGCGATCTCGGGCTCGAAGATTACGTGCTCGAGTACCTGCCCCGCGCGCTCCGGAAGGTGAAGGCGGTCTCGGGATCGAGCTCCTTCACCGTCCTCGGATGGTGCATCGGCGCCATCCTCTCGACGCTCTACGCCGCGCTCCGGCCGGACGACGGGATCGAAAACCTCATCCTCCTCACCGCGCCGCTCGACTTCGCCAACAAGGAAGCGATCAAGCTCTCCCGCATGACCGCGGAGCGCAATTTCGACGTCGATCGCATGCTCGACGCCCACGGAAACATGCCGGCCGAGTTGCTCGACTACGGCGCGAAGATGCTCAAGCCGGTGGAGAACTTCATCGGCAGCTACGTGCGGCTCTTCGACAACCTCCACGATCCGAAGGTCGTCGATTCCTGGCACGCCATGAACACCTGGGTGTCGGACGGCATCCCGATGGCGGCCCGGACGTACCGCCAGCTGGTGGTCGAGTTCTACCGCGAGAACCGGCTGATGAACGGCACCCTGTCGCTGCGGGGCGAGAAGGTGGATCTCGGCCGGCTGCGCGCGAACCTGCTCGACGTCATCGCGGAGGACGACCACATCACGCCGCCTTGCCAGTCGGAGACGGTGGTCGAGAAGGTGGGCAGCGCCGACAAGACGTTGCTGCGGGTTCCCGGCGGCCACATCGGAATGATGGTGGGCGGCGCGGCCGCCCGGTCGACGTGGCCGAAGATCGAAGGCTGGCTTTCGGCGCGATCGAAGGGGTAGTGCGTTCAGGAGCCGCGAATGAAGCTGGCGATGCGGGGAGCGATCTCCTCTCGCCAGCGCCTTCCGCTGAAGACTCCGTAGTGGCCCGCGCCGGACTGCACGTACTCTTGCCGGCGTCCCGCGGGGATCGACGTGCAGAGATCGTGCGCCGCAAAGGTCTGGCCGGCGCCGGTGATGTCGTCCTTCTCGCCCTCGATGGTGAACAGCGCCGTCGCCTCGATGGCCGTGGGGCGGACCGGCCGCTTTCCGCGCCAGACCATCTCGCCGCGCGCCAGATCGTGGCGCTGGAAGACGCTGGCGATGGTCTGCAGGTAGTACTCGGCGGGCAGGTCCATCACCGCCAGGTAGTCGTCGTAGAAGCGCCGCACGACCTCCGCGCTCTCTTCGTCGCCCGCGAGGAGGTCGCGGTACAGGCGGCGGTGGGCATCGGCGTGGCGGCCGACGTTGAGCGAGACGAACGCGGTGAGTTGCAAGAAACCCGGATAGACCTTGCGCAAGAAGCCCGGCTCGCCGGCCGGGACGCGCTGGATGGCCGTCATCTCGAACCAGCGCAACGAGCGGGTGGTCGCGACGCGGTCGACCTGCGTCGGGTTCTTGCGCGCGTCGATGGGCCCGGCCATGAGCGTCATGCTCCGCGGCGTCGCGGGATCCCGATCCTCGGCGAGGAGCGAGACGGCCGCGAGGACCGGAACGCTCGGCTGGCACACCGCGATGACATGCACGTCGGGTCCCAGGGCCTGCAGGAACCGCCGCACGAGATCGACGTAGTCGTCCAGATCGAACCGGCCCGCCGAGAGCGGGACGAGGCGGGCATCGATCCAGTCGGTGAGGTAGAGGTCGTGATCGGGCAGGAGCCGCTGGACGGTGTCGCGCAAGAGCGATGCGTGGTGGCCCGAGAGCGGAGCGACCACCAGCACCTTCGGGTCGCGGCGGCGCGCGTCGCGCTCGAAGTGGACCAGATTGCAGAACGGCGTGCCCAGGCAGACCACTTCCCGCACCGCGACGGTACGGCCGTCGATCCCGGTCGTCTCGAGCCCGAAGGGCGGCTTCGCGTAGCTGCGCGTCGCCCTCTCGAGAAGCTCGCTCGCCGACGCGACCGACCGGCCGAAAAGCGTTCCCGCTCCGGGGAAGGCGGGGTGCGACCAGAGGGCCTGCACCGCCGAGGCCCACGAGTTGACCGGAGCAACCATCGCGCGGCCGAGGCTGTAGGAACCGTACATGGCGAAACCCTAGCCCAGAACTGCGCGCGCCGGGCATTCGTCGCGCAAGACTGTCGGGTGGCCGCCGTCTTGCTTGGTTTGCGTCGAGGTCGCCTGTCCAAATCGCGAAGGATTTGCCGATGAAGCCGTTCGTGCTGAACCGTCAGGGACGTCTCGTCTTTCCCTCGAACTTCTTCCCCGAGCTCGATTTCAGCGTCTTCGACACACTCGAGCAGTTCGAGTCGGTGATCGAGCGCGACTTCGAGACCAAGGCTCCGACGGGGTCGGACATCCTCAAACGTGTGCAGTCGGCGGCGTATCCGACCCGCCTGGAGCTCTTGCGCGATCTGGCCCTCAATCTCCTCTGGGTGAATCGCTACGCGATCACCATGTACGTGAAGCGGCCGGCGCGCTGGCAGGACGTCCCGCGCACGCGCGACGACGTCTTCCTGCCGGTGCTCACTCCCTGGGAGGAGGGCGAGAAGAAGGTGGCCGCGGTGGAGAGCGCCTACCGCTCGCTGCCGGCGCGCTGGGACGCGAGTCTCGAGGACGCCATCTTCGACGCGCTCTTCGGGCTCTTCCGCCACCGGCGCCACCAGGCGACCGACCTCCCGGCGATCCCACCCACGGTGAAGGAGGCGCTGAGCGATCCGTCGAACCGCACCTATCACCTGCGCCAGCACGATCCGGATTACCCGGTCCATTCGACGCAGGCGATTCTCGATTGCGAAGGTCCGGTGCCCGAGCTGGAGGCGCTCAGCCGGTGGGCGATGGTGCTGCAGAACCAGCATCCCTGGGAGCGGGCGCAGTCCCGCCTCGCGCCCCTCTCGGAGCTGCGCGGCGACGACTTCGTCATCCTCTACCGGCCTCGCTCGCCCGAAGTGATGGGCTTCATCGAGCGGGTGCGGGCGGGCCGCCCGCGACCTGCGCCGCGCCCCGCGAGGCCTGCCAGCCCGCCAGTGAAACCGTACCCGCCGCTCCAGGTGGCGAAGCGCTTCGCCGTGCAGCCGCGCATCGAGGCGCTCGCGGCGGTGAACGGCGAGCACGAGTGCACCAACGAGGACCTCATCCGGAACACCGCCTTCAACTGGTCGCCCATGTCGGCCGAGGAGATCCGCGAGAAGACCGGGATCGAGTCGCGCCGGTACACCGAGCGATCGCTGGAGGAGATCTCGCTCGAGGCGGCGGAGATCGCGCTCGCGAAGTCGGGCCGCAAGCCGGAGGAGATCGGGGCAGTCCTCTTCTGCTCCTGCACCAGCACGCGCCTCATCCCCTCGGTCGCGACCTGGATCTCCGGCCAGCTCGGCATGCTGCAGACCCATGCCTCCTGCGACATCGTCGCTGCCTGCGCGGGCCTGCCCTACGGACTCTCGGAGGCCGTGCGCCTGCTCCAGGAAGTCGAGAGGCCCGTGCTGCTCGTCTGCGCGGAGAAGTTCTCCGACAAGATCGGGACGGTGCGCACCTCGCGCATGATCTTCGGCGACGGCGCGGCCGCGCTGGTCGTCGGCCCGGCGCCCCTCGGAACGCAAACCGACGTCGAGGTCCTGCAGACGTACGCGAGCGGGCCGGTGAGCGAGGTGAACTCGATCATCTGGCCGAACCCCGAGTTCGACAACAACATCACCGTCTTCGGCCCCGAGGTGAAATCGCTCGCCCAGAGGTACCTGAAGCAGATGATCGGAGAGCTCTCCGAGCTCCCGGGTCCGGACGGGACGGGAAGGCTCCTCGACGCCGTCGACCTGGTCGTGCCGCACCAGGCAAACAAGACGATGGTGAGCAAGATGGCCGCCGCCGTCGGTCTCGCGCAGGACCGGCTCTACTTCAACATCGAGCGGGTGGGTAACGCCTCCTCGGCGAGCATCCCGCTGGCGATTCGCGACGCCGTTCGCGACGGCGTCATCGACCGCCCGATGCTGATCTTCGCCCCCGGTTTTGGCGCTGGCGCCGTCGGCGGGTACGCGGTGCTGCGGATCGATCCGGCGATCGTGGCGCTGGAGCAGCCTCTTGCGGCTCGAGCGCCGGCCGCAGCCGCTGTGGAGCGGCCCGTCACCACTTCCTCGGAGGACGTGCGCAAAGCCTTCGGCGACTGACGGGCGGGAAGGCCCGCAGGATTTGCACCGGCCCGGAGCGAAGCACCGCGAAACGGACGGCACCGGCGATGCAAGGTGGGCATCGGGAGGAGCGATGACCATGCGGACTGAGACGATGACATGGGCGGGGCCGTTGCCGGACGAGATGGATCCGACCGCCGAGGCGATGTGGGAGGGGCCGATGACCTTCGCCGGCCACTGGGCCGCAAAGAGCGCCGCCGCATCCCCGCCGTCGAACGGGATCGATCCCATCGTCTGGGCCGGCCCGCTGCCCGCCGAGGCGCCGGTCCAGTCCTTGTTTCTCGAGAAACGCCGGCAGTTCACAGCGGCGGCACGCTGAGCGAGGATGCTCGGCGCCAGCCGGGGAGGCGCCATGGCGCATCCGATCGTGGGGCTCGGTCGCGTCGGAGTAGTGCAGGGCGAGGAAGCAGCTCGCGCCGCACGGATTGTTCGCGAGATCGCTCGAGCGGGGCAGGCGACCGTCGCGGTGCCGATCCGTCTCCAGCCTGGAGAGCCGGTCGAGAATGCCCTTCGCGAGGCGAAGGTCGACAGCGCCTGGCTCGGGCCCGCGCCGTTGCGCGACCGCGCTGCGTTCGCCCGGGCCTGCATCAGGGCGGGAGCGACGCACGTCGGGCCGCCCGCCGACGTACTCGCGCAGCTTTCCGATCGAGAAGGGATCGCGCGGCTCGCGGCGCAGATCGGGGCACCGCTCGCGGTCGAGAGCCATTCCCGCGCCCGTCTCTTCGAGATCGTCGTCGCGCGCGACCATCGCGGCAGCCTTCGCGCGCTGGGCGTCGGCGATGCCTCGTTACGATTCGATGGGCGCGCGGTGCTCGTCGAGTCGCCACCCGCGCTCCTCACCGAGAACGAGCGCAGGGAGGCTCGAGATCTCGCTGCCCGCGCGTGCGAAGCGACGGGCTGGACGGGAATCTGCGCGGTGCGGCTTCTCCTCTTCCCCGCCGGGTCCACGTCGCGCTGGTCGCTTGCCGGCCTCGATTGCTTCGCCGACGCGGCGCCCGCCATCGAAGCGGTCGCGAGCGTCGATTTCGTCCGACTGGCGTTCCAGATCGCAGCCGGGGTTCCGCTCGGCGACCGCTCGCCGGTCGAGCAGGGCCATGCGTTCGCGGCCCGCATCATCGCTCGCGATCCCGAGTCGGAAGCCATTGCCCGGCCTGGTCCCGTCGAAGTCCTCGCGATGCCGTCGGGCCCTGGGCTGCGGGCGGACGTCGAAGTCCGGCATGGCCAGAGTCCCGAGGGACCAGGGAGCGTGCTCGTCACGCTCGTGAGCCATGGCGCCGGCAGGGAAGAGGCGTCGCAGCGGTTGCAAGAGGCGCTCGCCGAAGGCGATCTGCTCCTGCGCGGCAGCGGCACCTCGAAAGCATGGCTCCGCGCGCTCGCCGGCCGGCCGGAAATCGCCGCCGGCGAGACGTCGATCGGCCTCCTCGATCGGCTCGCCTCGTCGGGAAAGCTGGTCGAGCCTCGTCGTGAGGCGGCGCTGCTGGCCGCGGCCATCGAGGCGTACCACGCCGAGGAGGATCTGGAGCGGGCCCGCTTCCTCGCCGAGGCCAGGCGCGGCAGACCGCGCGTCGGTCCCTCTTCCGGCCGCGCCGTGGAGCTGACCTGTCTCGGACGCCGGTATCGGCTGGAAGTGCGCCAGCTGGGTCCGAACGAGTACCGCGTCGAGAGCGGGCTCGAGGCCCCGGCGGCCGTGCGGCTGGAGCGGCTCGGCCGCTTCGAGCAGCGGCTCGAGTGGCAAGGCCTTCTGCATCGGGTCTTCCTCTCGACGGACGGGCTCCGTCAACTCGTCCAGGTGGACGACGTCGCGCATCTCGTCTCCCGCGAGCCGGCCGGGATCGTGGCGGCGCCGATGCCCGCGGTGGTAGCGGCGATCCAGGTGGAGGTCGGACAGCAGGTGGCGCCCGGCGATCCGCTGGTGCGCATCGAGTCGATGAAGGTGCAGGTGGAGGTGACCGCCCCGGCTGCCGGGACGGTGCGCGAGATCCTGGTGGCGGTGAACGGCCAGGTCGATGCGGGCGCGCCGCTCTTGCGCCTCGATCCGCCCGCGCAACCGCAAGGGTCCGAGCCGCGCGACTCACCGCTGTCGCTGGGCGGCGAGAGGGATCCCGCCGGCGCGGAACCGCGAGCCGGATATCTCGCCGCGCTCGCACGGTTCCAGCAACTCCTGCTCGGATTCGACGTGACGCCGGCCGAGGCGCGCGGGCTCGCGGTGCGCTGGCGCGAGCTCTCCGCCGCTGCTCCGCGCGACGATGCCGGAGTCCTCCGAGCCGAGAACGCCGCGCTCTGCGCGTTCGTGGATCTCCAGTCGCTCTTCAGCCGCAAGGCGCCCCTCGAGGGCGGCGCGGCGCCGCCCCTCGAAGAGCTCTGGCGCTACCTGCACGAGCCGGAAGCCCGCGGCGCGGGGCTTTCCCCGGCGTTCGTCGCGCTGCTGCGCCCGGCGCTCGCGCAGTACCGCGTCTCGATGGATGCGCCGGGCCGCGATCTGGAACTGGCCCTCCTCCGCATCCAGAAATCCCGGGAGCGGGTGGGCGAGCAGCCGGGACCCATCGCGTCGATCCTCGAGCGCTGGCTCGCCTCGGACGATCCGCTGCCCGCCGAAGGCGGGACTTCGCGAGAGACGCTCGACAGGCTGGTCGACCTCGGACACGAGCGCTTCCCGGCAGTCGCCGATCTCGCCCGCGAAGCGCGGTACCGGAATTTCGACAAGCCGGCGCTGGACCGGGTGCGCGCTGAAACGTTGGAGCGGGCGCAGAGCGATCTCGCGCGCCTTCCCGATTCCTCCGGCGACGAGCGGGAGGCGATCCTCGACCGGCTGGTCGCCTGCACGCAGCCGATTTCGACGACGCTCATCTCGCATATCGCCGCAACGGAATCGCCGGCGCTCCGGGCCCGGCTCGTGGAAACGCTGGTCCGCCGCTATTACCGGTTCCGGGCGCTCGAACGGGTGGCCTCCTCCGACGTCGAGGGCATCCCGTGCGCGTGGGTGGATTACGAGCTTCGCGGCGTCCGTTACCGGCTCTTCGCCTGCTCGGCTCCGGCCGCCGGCGTCTCGGAGGGTGCGCGCAAGCTTGCGCGGCTCGCGAGCGACGTGCCCCAGGAGCGCGAGATCCTGCTCGACCTGTACCTCGGAGAGCAGGGTCCGCGGAGCCCGCCCGACCAGGTCGCCGATTCGCTGCGGGACGTCTTGCTGAAGACGTCGTTCGCCCGTCCGCCGCGACGGATCTCGATGGTGGTGGCAGGCGGCCTGCGCGAAGGCCGCAGGCAGTCTCCGCAGCACTTCACCTTCCGTTCCGGTCCCGGCGGCTGGAGCGAGGAGCGCCGCTTCCGCGGCGCGCACCCGATGCTGTTCGAGCGACTCCAGCTCGCGCGGCTCGCGAAGTTCGATCTGTCGCGGCTGCCTTCGGCGGACGACCTCTACCTCTACCGGGGCGTCGCGGAATCGAATCCCAAGGACGAGCGCCTCTTCGCCATGGCCGAGGTCCGCGATCTCACGCCGGTCCGCGATGCGGCCGGCCACGTCATCGAGCTTCCCGAACTGGAGCGCATCCTCCACGAGGCGCTCGGAGGGATGCGGGTCCACCAGGCGCAGCGGGCGCCGCACGAGCGGATGGAATGGAATCGCGTGCAGCTCACGCTCACGCCGCCCCTCGATCTGCCGCGCGAGGAGGTCGAGCGCATCGCCGCCCGGCTCGCTCCGGCCACCGAGGGCCTGGGGCTGGAGATGGTCTCCTTGACCGCGCGCGTGCCCGATCCCGGGACCGGGCAATTGCGCGAGACACTCTTGCGCGTCGTCGCACCGGGCCAGGGCCTCAGCATCCGCTGGGACGAGCCCACCGAAGAGCCGCTGCAGCCGATGTCGCAATACCAGCAGAAGGTGGTCCAGCTTCGCCGCCGCGGGCTGGTCCATCCCTTCGAGCTCGTACGGATGCTGGCGCAGCCGGCCGGAGTCCACGCCGCCGCGCCGCCGGGCGAATTCGTCGAATACGATCTGGACGCCTCGAACGCGCTGGTTCCCGTGCAGCGGCCGCCCGGAAGCAACACCGCCAACGTGGTGGTCGGCGTGGTGCGCAACTTCACCAGGCGGTACCCGGAAGGCATGGAGCGGGTGGTGCTGCTCGGCGATCCCGGCCGCGAGATGGGATCGGTCGCCGAGCCCGAATGCCGGCGCATCGCCGCCGCTCTCGATCTGGCGGAGAAGCTCCGGGCCCCGGTGGAATGGTTCGAGGTGTGCGCGGGCGCGAAGATCTCGATGACGAGCGGCACCGAGAACATGGACTGGGTCTCGCGCGTCCTGCGCCGGATCATCGAGTTCACCCAGCGGGGAGGCGAGATCAACGTGGTGGTGCTGGGAATCGCCGTCGGCGCGCAGCCGTACTGGAACGCCGAAGCGACCATGCTCATGCACACCAAGGGGATCCTGGTGATGGCCCCCGGATCGACCATGGTGCTCACCGGGAAGCAGGCCCTCGAGTATTCCGGGAGCGTCTCCGCCGAGGACAACGAAGGCATCGGCGGCTACGACCGCATCATGGGCCCGAACGGCCAGGCGCAGTACCGGGCGGGCAGCGTCTCCGAGGCGCTGCAGATCCTGCTTCGCCATTACGATCACTGCTACGTCGCGCCGGGGGAACGGTTCCCGCGGCGCGCGGAGACGGCCGATCCGCGCGATCGCGACGTGCGCGACGACCCGCACGGTCCGGAGGGCGGCGCGGGTTTCGCGACCGTCGGCGAGATCTTCAGCGCCGAGCACAACCCCGATCGCAAGAAGCCGTTCGAGATCCGCAAGGTGATGGGAGCGGCGATCGATCGCGACTTCCCGCCTCTCGAGCGCTGGCGCGATCTGCGCGGCGGCGAGACGGCGGTGGTCTGGGACGCGCATCTGGGCGGCTGGCCGGTGTGCCTCATCGGCATCCAGTCCCGGCCGCTGCCGCGGCTGGAGTTCGTGCCCGCCGACGGTCCGGAGCTGTGGTCGGCGGGAACGCTGTTCCCGCAGTCGTCGAAGAAGATCGCTCGCGCGGTGAACTCCGCGAGCGGCAACCGGCCGCTCGTGATCCTCGCCAATCTTTCCGGCTTCGACGGATCGCCCGAGTCCATGCGGCGCCTGCAACTCGAATACGGTGCCGAGATCGGGCGCGCCGTGGTCAACTTCCAGGGGCCCATCGCCTTTTGCGTCGTCTCGCGCTACCACGGCGGCGCTTTCGTCGTCTTCGCCCGGACGCTGACGGAGAGCATCGAGATCGCGGCCATCGAAGGAGCGCGCGCCTCCGTGATCGGCGGCGCGCCGGCGGCGGCCGTGGTCTTCGCTCGCGAGGTGGAGACCCGGACGCGGAAGGATCCCCGCGTCCTCGCAGCGGAGAAGAGCGCTTCGCGGGGACACGCCCGGGGCGTCGCGCAGATGATAGAGGCGGTCCGTTCGGAAAAACTCGGCGAGGTGGGCGAGGAGTACGATCGGGTCCACTCGGTCGAGCGGGCCCTGAAGGTCGGGTCCCTGGACCGGATCATCGCCCCCCGCGAATTACGACCCTACTTGATCGATGTTGTCGAGCGGGGAATCGCGCGATTCACGAAAAACTGAATAAATTTACGGTCCTACCCGATATCGGCTCGTTTCCTGACCGGCCGGTATATTTGCGGTGACTCTGCGTATGTTGGTATGAAACTGTAATGGCTCCGACCAATGGCGGGGTCCCGTGAACGCCGTCGGATCGCTCCCGGGGGGGAGACCAACATGCTCCGAACCATCGTGCTCGCTTCTGCCTTCGCGTTCCTCATCGCAGTTCCCGCCCTTGCGGACAGAGATGATCACGGCCACGGAGGCGGTCACCACGACGCGCCCGAGCCCCTGACGATGATCGGTCTCGGCGCGGGCGGTGCCGGCCTGGCCTACGCGAAGTGGAAGAAGAGCCGGGCCAGGCGATAAGGGCCCCGCAAGTGACATCGCGCATCGCAGTGTTCCGCGCCGCGGCGATCGCCGTCGCCGCCATACAGCTTGCGCTCGCTGCACGCTCCGGAGCGGAAGAGTTCTGGCTCATTTCCTTCCTCGCTTGGGGCGGCGCGCGGCTCGTGGCCCGCGCCGGCGGGGACGAGACGCCTGCCTTCGCGGTTCGGATCGCGGGAGGCGTCCTGCTCGCGTCGTCGCTCTTCGAGCTGGCGATTGCGCAGCAGTACCAGATGGGTCATCGCCTCGCGCCGCTCGCCGGCGGGCTCGGGCTCCTGCTCCTCGCCGGGGGCTTCCTATGGGTCCGCGCGAACGGGCGCGCCCTCGTGCTGCTTTGCTTGCCGATGCTGCATCCGCCGCCGGTGGCCGTGCGGGAGCTCCTCGACACCTCTCGCGCCACGGCGTTCGTGAGCGCCCTGTTCCTGCGCCTGTCCGGCGTGGCGGTCGAGCGGCGCGGGACGCTGCTCGTATTGCCGGACTCTTCCTTGAGCGTCGGGGGCGCCTGCTCGGGCATCAACCAGATTTTCCAGCTGCTCGCGCTCGCGGTGCTCGCCGCGATCATCCTCGAGGTGACGCCGCGGCGCGCGGCGTGGCTCGCAGGGAGCGCCGTCGCTGTGGGCCTTGCCGTAAATGCCCTGCGCATCGCCTTTCTCGCGGTGCTCGCCAATCGGGGGGAGACCCGGCTCTTCGACCTGTGGCACCAGGGGCCACCCGCGCTGCTCGTCTCGGCCGCCGCTACCGCCGTGTGGGGCGGGCTCTCGCTGCTCGTCTTCCGGTCCGGCGGCGGCGCGCCTACCGGGTCAGCCACGAGCGCGACCGCGCCGTGAACGCGGCGTAGGGAAGAATCCAGAAGAGCGCCACGGCGGAGAAGCAGGCGTAGAGCACGCCGTAGACGAGATCCATCGAGCGCTCGCTGTGCAGGTAGAAGAGGAGGACGAACGCGGTCCCCATTCCGCCGAGCGCGATGAGTCGCGTCAGCAAGATCGGATCATTCCAGACGAGCCCGAGCCAGAGGTACGAGCTGACGTATCCGATGGGAAAGCGCAGGTTGGTGAGCACCGTCTCGAAGAGCGAAGCGGCACGCGCCAGAGGCGGCCGCTTCCAGACGATGCGGAAGAAGCGCAACTCCTCGCGTATGTAGCTGCGGTCCCAGCGCAGGTACATCTTGGCGAGCTTCCAGTAGGTGGTCGGGACGATGGTGTGGACCACCGCCGATCGCTGGTAGAGCGTGTCCCAGCCGCGGTCGAGCAGGTAGTTGGTGAGCGCCCGATCCTCTCCGTATGTGCAGGGCGCGCCGAGGAACTTCTGCGCCTTCCACTCGTCGAGCACTTCGATCACGGCCGCGCGCCGATAGGCCGCGAGCGCGCCCGGGCAGCAGTAAACGGTCCCGTACACCGACTGCACCGCGCGCAAGAGATCGAAGGAGAGAACGAAGTGCACGTGCAGCATGCGCGGGAGGAGTCCCGAGCGGCGATTGTAGACGCTCACCTTGCCGGCCACCGCGCCGACTCGCGGATCGCGGAACACACCGGCGAGCGAGAGAAGCGCTCCGCGATCGATCACGCTGTCGGAATCGATGGTGACCACCACGTCGCCCGACGCTCGCCGGAACCCCGCCTCGAGGGCGGCGCGTTTGCCGCGATTCTCGGGGAACCGGACGGCGGTGACCAGTCCGGGCCGTCGGCCGGCGGCGCGCCCGATGTGCTCCCAGGTGTCGTCGGTGCTCCCGTCGTCGACGACGAGGATCTGGAGGCGGCCGTGCGGATACTCGGCCGCCGCAGCCGATTCGATGGCTTCCAGCACCATCGCTCCCTCGTTGTAGGCGGGGATGATCACCGTCATCGCCGGCGCGTCGGCGAGCGTGGCGGGCGGCGCCGCCCGATAGCGGAACCAGAGCACGGTCCGGAAGCAGAGCAGGAGCATGCCCGACGCCGCCCAGAGGACTCCCGGTCCGCGGACCGGGCTGCGCAGGTGCGCAACGAAATTGTCGCGGAAGAAGACCAGGACGATGGCGCACAGACCGCAGACGATGGCCGTACGGACGATCCGTTCCCAACGCTCGTTCACGTGCCGGTGGACACCGGCCGCCGCAGTGCGATGCGTCGCGAAACGAAAGTGAAACGAGGGCGGTCCGCGGAGATGCGCGAGGCAGGCGTCGAGCTGGTGCGGAGCGCGGAGGTTCGCGCCGATCAGACCGCCGCACGGCCGGCGAATCGGTAGAGCTCGGCCGGCCGGTGATAGACCTCGCGCTGCGCCTCGCCCGTCGCCTCCAGCTGACCGGAGGCGACCATGCGCCGGCGGAACGAGTCCTTGTTGAGCGGCCGCTGCAGCACCGTCTCATGGACGCGCTGCAGGTCGAGCAGGGTGAAGGTCTCGGGAAGCAGGTGGAAGGCGATGGGCGTGTACTCGAGCTTGCCGCGCAGCCGCTGCACGGCCATTCCGAGCATGGCGGCATGATCGAAGGCGAGTCCCAGCTCGCCGCCGTCGGTCTTCGCCCCGACCGGTCCTCCGGTCTCCCCCTCCCAGGGGACGTCCAGGCGCGCAAGCGTGAAGGCGTCCTGCACCGGGACCCGGCTACGCGGCACGAGCGCGAAGTAGACGACGGAGAGTACCCGCCCGCGCGGATGGCGCCGCGGCGCTCCGAAGGTGTACAGCTGCTCGACGTAGACCCGCTTCAACCCGGTCTGCTCCCGCAGGATGCGCCTCGCGGCGTCGTCGAGCGACTCGTCCCCTTGCAAGAACCCGCCGGGAATCGCATAGCGACCCCGGAAGGGGCTCTCCCGGCGGCGGCGCAAGAGCGTCCACAGCGCCTCGTCGAAGGCGGACAGGAAGATCACGTCCACCGACACCGAGAGCCGGTGGAATGCCAGCGTACCGTTGTTCGCCATCCTTCCCCCGGGCGGCGATCGTGCGTGCGCCACGATTCTATGCATGGTGCAGATTCGTCAAGCTGGTAGCATGCGCGCCATGATCCGATTCGCAATGCTCGCAGCTGCGGCCGCCCTGCTCGCCGCCCCCAAGGACAAACCCTCGAAAGGGTCCAAGGAGGTCTACGCGACCTTCGTCACGAGCGAAGGCAAGATCGGCGTCCGTCTTTTTCCCGACCAGAAGCCCAACGCCGTGAAGAACTTCGTCGATCTGGCCCAGGGCAAGAAGGAGTGGACCGACCCGCGGAACGGCAAGAAATCGAAGAAACCGCTCTACGACGGGACCGTTTTCCATCGCGTGATCGAGGGGTTCATGATCCAGGGCGGGGACCCGCTCGGGCAGGGCACCGGTGGCCCGGGTTACTCGATCCCCGACGAGATCTCCCAGGGCGAGCGGTACTTCGACAAGGCTTGCCAGCTCGCCTACGCAAACTCGGGACCCAACACCAATGGATCACAATTCTTCATCACCGAGGTCCCGGCTGCACACTTGAATGCGCGCCGATGCCCGGACAGCCCTTCCGGCGTCTGCGGCTACGTGCGTTTCGGCGAAGGCGTGTGCGGGTGCGATCTCGTCGCGAAGATCGCGGCCCTCGGGAACGACAAGACGACGCTCAAGAAGGTGGAGATCTCCAGCAAGAAGCCGACCTGCAAGTAGCGAGTCAGCCCCACTTCTTCAGCGCGTACCCATAGGCGAGGTTGGTGCGCCCGGCGCCGCCCTCGGCGTAACGCACCTTGTAGTTGGAGAGCTGATCGGTATCGAGCTCGGCCCGCCACGACGGCTTGTAGTCGTAGATGCGGGCGTTGTTCGCGCCGAAGATCGCGTTCTTCACCGGGCCGTCGGCCGGACCGAGCGGCGCGAGCGCGTACTTCTTCTGCATGTCGGCGGGGATCTCCAGCCGCCGCAGCGCTTCGATCTGCCACTGCGGCGAGCCGGTCCAGATGGCATCGGTGCCCCAGCAGACGTGGTCCGCGCCGAGGCCCTTGACGAGCTGTCCCATCATGAAGGCGGTCACGCGCGGGTCGGCGATGGTGGACTGGGCGAAGAGCTGTCCCACGTCGGCGTAGACGTTCTTGACGCCGAACTTCGCCGGCACCTCGGCGAGATCGGTCACCCATTCGATGCGGCCGGTGTTCTCGATCTGCGCCCAGGCCTGCTCGATGGGGGCGCCCGACCATCGAAAACCGCCGTGGTAGATGATGAAGTTGAGCTTGGGCCAGTCCTTCGCGGCCTTGCCGACGTCCCGGACGTCCGAGTATTCGAGCAGGTGTGGGTACTGCTTCTCGACCGAGGGCGGGAACAGCCCCTTGTGCACGCAGACGTTCTTCAAGCCGGCCTTGAGGAACTTCTCGTACGCGGGATAGACGAGCTTCTCGTCGTCCATCAGCCACGGATGCTTGGAGAGGTTCTTGTTGGTGTTGTCGCCGATCGTGTAGCCCTTCATCGAGTCGGGCTTCAGGTCCGCAATCGCGTGATCGATGCTCTCCATCCAGCCCGGATATCCGGGCGTGAAGATGGCGTGCGAGAGCATGCGCCGGGTGCCGGAAAGCCCGTTCACGTCGGCCCGCGCCTGCGCCTTCATCTCGTTGGTGAGGAACCAGTCCTCCGGCACTTCCGAGGGAGCGCCGCTGATGCAGGCCACCTTGGTATCGCTGTCGAGATAGATCTCCTTGAGGTAGTTCGCGAACATCAGATCGTCGATCGTCTGCTGCTTCTGCCCCAGCGCCGGATTCCATCCCGCCTTGCCCACCGCGTTGCGCTGGTTGACGAAGGTCTGGATCCGCGTTCCCGGCCGGAGGAAGTGCGTGTGCATGTCCATGATGAACTGCTTGGAGAGCTTCTTCGCCCGCGCATCGGCGTGCTCGGGGGTGGCCGCCTCCGCCTCGGACACGCCGAAGAGGCGCCCGTAGGTGCGGTTCATGGCGAGGAACGCCGTCGCCATTCCCGCGGCCGACTGGAAGAAGCGACGCCGGCTCATGCCGAGATGGGCCGCGGCCTCGGTGCCCATCGCCTTCACTCGCGCTTCGAACTCGCGCTGCTTGGGCGTCTGCGGACCCGGCATGAACTCATCGCTCGAGACGCTCTGCACCGGGATCGGCGCCGGAAACAGCGACTCCGCAGAGACGAGCTTCGCAAGCTCTTCCTCGGAAAGGAACCCCATGGGAGATCTCCCTCAAGACGGATATGGCAGTGTGGTCCAGATCGCTGGTCCAGGAAAAGGGGGCCCCATGGCAGGTACCATCGACGGCCGGTTGCGCGAGCAGGGAATCGAGCTTCCGACGCCGAGCAAACCGGGCGCGGAGTACGTGCCGTTCGTGCGCACCGGGAACCTGATCTTCCTCAGCGGACAGCTCTGCCACTGGAACGGCGAGCGCCGTTTCATCGGCAAGGTGGGCCGCGAATTCGGCCTCGAGGAAGGCCGCCAGGCGGCGCGGCTGTGCGCGCTCAACCTCCTCGCTCAGCTACGCGCCGCGCTGGAAGGCGATCTCGATCGGGTCGCGAATTGCGTCAGCGTCCGAGGTTTCGTGAACGCCACGCCGGAGTTCCTCGATCATCCGAAGGTCGTCAACGGCGCCTCCGAGCTGTTCGTCTCCGTCTTCGGTGAGGCGGGGCGGCACGCCCGCACCGCCATCGGCGCCGGAGGTCTTCCCTACGGCGTCGCGGTCGAGGTGGACGCCGTGTTCGCAGTCGCGAAATGAGGCGTTAGAATCCTCCGCGATGCCGTCGAGAAGCGAGATGCTGGCCGTCCTGGGCGAGAAGCGGCGCGCGTTTCTTTCCTTCCTGGAAAAGCGCGTCGGCCGCAAGGATCTCGCTGAGGACGTGCTCCAGGATGCCTTCGCGCGCAGCCTCGACAAGGTGCCGCTCGAGGGAGAGGAGTCGGCGGTGGCCTGGTTCTACCGGGCGCTGCGCAACGCGGTAGTCGACCACTACCGGCGAAACGGGGCGAACGACCGCGCACTCGCGACGCTGGCGCGCGAGTTGGAAGAGCAGGTCGAGCCCGATCTCGACGAGCGGAACGCCGTGTGCCGCTGCGTGTCGCGCCTGTCCGAGACATTGAAGCCGGAATATGCCGCGGCGCTGCGGCGCATCGACGTGGACGGCGTGCCGGTCCAGGACTACGCGGCGGAAGCGGGCATCACCGCCAACAACGCGGGCGTCCGCGTCTTCCGCGCCCGCCAGGCGCTCCGCAAGCGGGTCGTCCGCTGGTGCGGTTCCTGCGCGGAGCGCGGCTGCATCGACTGCACTTGCGGGGAGCCCGGCAGTACGGGCTGCGCGCACTCCTGAGCGACGGGGAGCGACCGCCTCCCCGCCGCCTCAGGCCGCGGTTACTTCGTGGTGGGGCAGGCGCACGCGCCGCCGCAGGTGCAGTTCGTCTGGCAAGCGCAGTTCTCGCAGCGGGTCTGGTTCTTGTTCGAAGTCATCGGGTCTTCTCCTGTTCGCGGCGCGCCGTCTTGCGCGCTGTCACAGGGGCAAACGCAGACCGCGCCGCCGCATTACACCTGGTGCAGGCTTTCTTCCGCCCACGCTTCCTGCGAGGTGGAACGCTGCGCTGTGGAAAGGAAGCGCGCGAGATAGGACGCCGTGCGGCTCTGCCGTGAGCGCGAAACGTCGGCGGGCGTTCCCGCGGCGACGATGCGGCCACCCTCCTCGCCCGCGCCCGGTCCGATGTCGATGACGTAGTCGCTCGCCGCGACGACGCGCATGTCGTGCTCGACGACGATCACGGTGTTGCCCGCTTCGACCATGCCGTCCAGCTGAGCCAGGAGACGCTCCACGTCCGCGGGATGGAGGCCCGTGGTCGGCTCGTCGAGGACGTAGAGGGTGTCGCCCCGCTGCATGCGCTGCAGCTCGGTGGCGAGCTTGATCCGCTGCGCCTCGCCGCCCGACAGCTCCGTCGCGGGCTGTCCCAATCGCAGATACCCGAGCCCGACTTCACGCAACACGTCGAGCGCGCGTGCCACCTGAGGCTCCGCGGCAAAGAATTCCCGCGCTCCGTCGACCGTCATGCCGAGGACCTCGGCGATGTTCTTGCCACGGTATTGGATCTCGAGCGTGTCCGCGTTGTAGCGCCTGCCGTGGCAGACGGGGCAGGGCGCGTACACGCTCGGGAGGAAGAGCAGCTCCACGAAGACGAATCCCTCGCCCTCGCAGTTCTCGCAGCGTCCCTTGGCGACGTTGAAGGAGAACCGCCCCGCGTCGTAACGACGGGCGCGGGCCGCCTTGGTGGCCGCGAATAGCTTGCGCACGTGATCGAAGAGGCCCGTGTAGGTGGCGAGGTTCGAGCGTGGCGTGCGGCCGATCGGTTTCTGATCGACGCGAACGAGGCGCTTGATGTGTTCCATGCCGCCCGCGATCCGTCCGATGGTGGCGGGCAGTGGGTGCGCTGGCCCTTCCGTCTCTTCTGCTTCGGCGGAGAGATCGTGGCCGAGGTGGGGCGCGACGAGCTCGACGAGGACCTGGCTCACCAGGCTCGACTTGCCGGATCCCGAGATGCCGGTCACCGCGGTGAGCGTGCCGAGCGGGAACTCCACGTCCAGATCGTGGAGGTTGTTCCGCGTGACGCCTTCGAGGCCCAACCAGCCGTGCGGCTCGCGCGGCTGCCTCGGCGGAGGCGGACCTTCGCGGAACAGGTAGCGCCCCGTCTCCGACACGGCCACCTCGGCGAGCCCTTCCGGCGGACCGCTGTAGAGGATCTTCCCGCCGTGCTCGCCGGCTTTCGGGCCGACGTCCACGATCCAGTCGGCGCGCCGGACCACGTCGAGATCGTGCTCGACGACAAAGAGCGAGTTCCCCGATGCCTTGAGCTTGTCGAGCGCCCGCAGCAGCGCTTCGGTGTCGGCGGGATGCAGCCCCGCGCACGGCTCGTCGAGCACGTAGACGACGCCGAAGAGATTCGACCGCACCTGGGTGGCGAGGCGGAGTCGCTGCAGCTCCCCGGGCGATAGCGTCGGAGTGCTCCGCTCCATCGCGAGATACCCGAGGCCGAGGTCGAGGAGCACTTCGATGCGGGAGACCATGTCCTCGGCGATGCGCCGCGCGACGATGGCCTTCTCCGGGTGCTCCGCGGCCATTTTCCATAGGAGAGCGGCGGTGCCGTCCTCCGTCGGAGCGAGCAGCGCGGCGAGGCGCGCGAGCGGCAGGCGGGAGATCTCCGCGATGTCGAGCCCCGCGAAGGTGACCGAGAGTGCCTCCGGGCGCAGGCGCTTCCCGTGGCACGTCGGGCACGCGCTAGAGATCATGTAGCGGGCAACGCGTTTTTTGATCGAGGCGCTCTCGGTGTTAGCGAAAGTGTCGAGGACGTACTTCTTCGCGCTGGTGAAGGTGCCCTGGTAGTCGGGAGGCTCGCGCCGCCGGATCGCTCGCTTGATCTCCGCGTGGTCGAGGCCGCCGTACACCGGAACCGTCGGCTGCTCGTCGGTGAAGAGGATCCACTGGCGGTCCTTCCTGGGCAGTTCGCGCCAGGGACGGTCGACGTCGTAGCCGAGGGTGATGAGGATGTCGCGCAGGTTCTGGCCGTGCCAGGCGGGAGGCCAGGCCGCGATGGCGCGCTCGCGGATGGTGAGCGAATCGTCCGGGACCATCGACCGCTCCGTCACCTGGTAGATCCGTCCCAGCCCGTGGCAGGAAGGGCAAGCGCCCTGGGGTGTGTTGGGCGAGAACGACTCGGCGTCGAGGTGCTCTTGATCGGGCGGATAATTGCCGGCCCGCGAGTAGAGCATGCGCAGGAGGTTGGAAAGCGTGGTGACGCTGCCGACCGAGGAGCGCGAGGTCGCCGCCCCGCGCTGCTGCTGCAGGGCCACGGCGGGCGGCAGGCCGTCGATCTCGTCCACCTCCGGGACGCCCATCTGATCGAAGAGGCGCCTCGCGTAGGGGGTGACCGATTCGAGGTATCTGCGCTGCGCTTCGGCGTAGAGGGTGCCGAAGGCGAGCGAGGACTTGCCCGACCCCGAAATGCCGCTGAAGACGACCAGGGCGTCCCGGGGAATGCGCAGGTCGACGTTCTTGAGATTGTGGGTGCGCGCCCCGCGTACGCGCACGAACCCGCCGTCCCTGCTTGCGGCTGCTCGGTCGACCCGGGGCGGCAACTTCATCTGTGGAAAGTAGGTCGCGGATCAGGGGATGAGCACGGCCCGGAAGCGGATGCGATTGTCCATCACCTTGGCGAGCGCGGCGTCCGCCTGATCGAGCTTGAACGTCTCCGTCCGCGGGCGCACGCCTGTCAGCGCGCTGAACGACATCGTCTCCTCGGAGTCGATCGAGCTTCCGCTCGGCCAGCCCGCTATGGTCCTTCCGCTGAGGAGCGCGAAGGCCGACACCGTCAGAGGCTCGAACGGCGCCGCGACCAGGAGCAGCTTTCCCCGCGGCTTGAGCCCGTCGATGGTGCTGGTGATGGCCTCGCTGTGCGGCGCTGTGGCGAGCACCAGGTCCGCTCCGCCCAGCTTCTTCAGCCCTTCGGCGGCCGAGATCTTCTCGGTGTCCAGGTACTCGTGCGCTCCGAGGTGCCGCGCCAGGTCCTCCTTGTCGGCGCCGCGGGAGATGGCGACCGTGCGGAACCCCATGTTGGCGGAGTACTGGAGCGCGAGATGGCCGAGGCCGCCGATTCCCTGCACGGCCACGGTATCCCCCGCCCGCGCACCGCTGTTGCGTAGCGAGTTGTAGGTGGTGACCCCGGCGCACAGCAGGGGAGCCGCCTCGAGCGCGGTCAGCTTGTCGGGAAGGCGCGCCACCGCCTCGACGGGCGAGACCATGTATTCCGCAAATCCGCCATCGTGGCTGATTCCAGTGATCTTCGCCTGCTCGCAATTGATGAACCATCCCTTCCGGCAGGCCGTGCATCGGAAGCAATGGCCGCCGTGCCAACCCACACCCACGCGCTCGCCCGTCTTCCACCCGGTCACTCCCGACCCGACGGCGTGAATGCGTCCGGCGATCTCGTGCCCGGGTACGCGCGGTAGCTGGAGGCCGGGGAAGGCGCCGGCCTTGATCATGGCGTCGCTGTGACATACGCCACACGCCTCCACCTTGATCCGCAGCTGTCCCGGTCCCGGCTCGGGGATGTCGCGGTCCACGAGCTCGAACGGAGCCCCCGCCTTCGAAACCTGGACGGCCTTCATGGTCGGCATCGGTCCTCCTCGCCATGACTTCCATCACCAAGGGATTCCGGCTGCAAGCGCGAGTCGTGCGCGCTATGCTTCGCCCTCCGATGGAGGTGGGGATCACGCTGCTCGAAGAGCTGAAGCGCCGGCGCGTCTTCCGGGCGCTGGTGAGCTACGGCATTGCCGCCTTCGCGGTGCTGCAGATCATCGAGCCCGTCATGCACGGCCTGCATTGGTCCGAGGCGGTGCTCTCCTACGTGGTGGCGGGTCTCGCCGGCGGCTTCCCGGTGGTCGTTGCGCTGGCCTGGATCTTCGACGTGAACTCCGGCCGCATCGAGCGGACCGCGCCCGGCTCACTTCGCGGGGCCCGCGCCGGGATGATCCTCGCCGCCATTGCTCTCCTCGCTGCCTCGCCGATGGTCGTCTGGTACTTCGTGCACCGGGCGCGCACGGCCGAATCGCCGGCCGCGACGTCGGGCGCGGCCCCGGGAGCTTCCATCGCCGTGCTCCCCCTCGTGAACCTCAGCTCCGACAAGGAGCAGGAGTACTTCTCCGACGGGCTTTCCGAGGAGCTGCTCAATCTCCTCGCCAAGGTGCCCAACCTCAGGGTCGCGGCGCGTACCTCGACCTTTGCCTTCAAGGGCAAGAACGAGGACGTGAGCACCATCGCCCAGAAGCTGCACGTCGCCACGGTGCTCGAAGGAAGCGTGCGCAAGGCGGGGGATCAGATCCGCATCACCACCCAGCTCGTGAACGCGAGCGATGGGTACCACCTCTGGTCGGAGACCTACGATCGGAAGGTCACCGACGTCTTCGCCGTCCAGGACGAGATCGCCGGCGCCGTCGTCTCGGCGTTGAAGCTCAAGCTCCTCCACTCGCCGACGTCGGAAGAGCGCCGCACGGTTCCCGAGGCATACACGCAGTACCTGCTCGGCACGCAGTACTTCCACCGCAACAACGTAGAAAGCTTCCGCAACGCGCTCGAGGCGTACGAGAAGGCGGTCGCGCTCGATCCCCGGTATGCGCCGGCCTGGGCGGGAGTCGCCATGGCCTCGTTCTGGGTGGCCGACAACGGACCGACCGCGGCGGCGGTCGCGGCCGGCCAGGAGCGCGCGCTGGCGGCGGCGGAGAAAGCGATCGCTCTCGGTCCCGATCTGCCCGACGGGTACCTCGCGCGCGGGTTCGTACGGGTTCCCGTCCAGTGGGAATGGGAGGGCGCCCGCGCGGATCTGCAGAAGGCGCTCGCGCTCAAGCCCGACGATCCGGACGTCTTGCACACCTACGCGCAGATCATCTTGCGACCGATGGGCCGGCTCCCGGAGGCCATTGCCAGCCTGCGCAAGGCGGCCGATCTCGATCCGCTCAATGCACGGGTGTGGAGCAGCCTGGGCGCGTCGCTCTTCCTCGACGGCCAGTTCACCGCGGCTCGCGAGGCCCTCTACCGCTCACTCGAGGTGAGCCCCGAGCAATCGTTCACGCCCTTCTACCTGGGCACCACGTTCCTGCTCGACGGCCAGCCCGCCAAGGCGAAGGCAATCTACGCGCGCTCGACGAACGAGGTGTTCACTCTCGCCGGTGCCGCGCTCGCCGACTACGAGCTGAGCAATGCCGTCGAGTCGCAGCGAGCGCTCGACGATCTGGTAACGCGTTTCCCGCACTCGGGGGCGTACCAGATTGCCCAGGTATACGCGTGGCGTAGGGAGAACGATCGCGCCTTCCAGTGGCTAGAGCGCGCCCGCGTCCAGCGCGACGGCGGACTCGTCAACGTGAAGGTCGATCTGCTGCTGCGCAACCTGCGCGGCGATCCCCGTTTCGCCGCGATGCTCCGGCGCGTCAACCTTCCCGTCGATCCGTGAGCGCCCGTCTGAAGAAATAGGAAGGGTCGCTCGTTCGTAGCAGCGCCCAGTCCCGGGAGGTCCCTTGCCGCGCATCTTCGTCGCCGCGCTCTGCTGCGCTTCGGCCGCCAGCGCGTTCACCCGGCCGCCCGACTTCGCCGTTGCTCCCGCGCAGCGCACCGAGCTCGTCGAGGGCGTGTACCAACACCTGCAGCAGTACTACGTCTTTCCCGAGCGTCTCGGCACGGCCCTTCCGGCGCTGCGCCAGAAGTGGGATTCGGAGACGTTCCGCAAGCTCGACCACGCGCACGCCCTCGTCGACCGCATGAACGAGGATCTGAAGAACGTCTTCCACGACGGGCATCTCAGCGTGCGCCTCGCCGCAGCGCTCCCGCCCGGCTTTTTCGACGATCCGGATCATCCGGATCCGAAGATGGTCGCCGAGGAGGAAGAGTTCGAACGGCGTACCAATTTCGGGATCGGCAAGGTCGAGGTGCTACCCGACGGCATCGGCTACCTGGAAATCAAGGGATTTGCCGGGAGGTCCAGAGGCGAGCAGCAGGCCTATGCCAAGGCAATGACGGAGCTGAAGGACTCCCGGGCTCTCGTCATCGATCTTCGCGGGAATGGCGGGGGAGACGGGGACACGGTCGCGGACCTGGTCGGTTACCTCCTCGACAAGAAGACCTTGCTGCAATGGGACATCCAACGCGGCGGCAAGGAGCTCGAGCACTTCAGCGCCGAGAAGGTGGATGGCCCGCGCTACGGCGAGAAGCGGCCGGTCTACGTGCTCACGTCCAACCGGACCTTCTCCGCCGCCGAGGAGTGCGCCTACGATCTGCAGACGCAGAAGCGCGCCGTCATCGTCGGCGAGCACACCGGCGGCGGCGCGAACCACAACCGCTTCTTCCGCATCGCCAAGGACTTCGCCGTCTCCATTCCCTACATGACGACGAAGAACGCGGTCACGGGAAAGAACTGGGAAGGGACTGGCGTGCAGCCGGACGTCGCGGCGCTGCAGATCAATGCGTTGGATGCCGCGCGGCGGCTCGCGGCGGAAAAGCTCGCCGCCAGCAAATGATCACTTCCTCTTGGGGACGTACAGATCGGTAATCGTCCCCTCGTACGCCTCGGCCGAGAAGGCCACCGTCTCCGAAAG
>Ga0066696_10000119_pt1 | contig 26471 bp, 20 predicted proteins | sample GraSoiAngelo_145_FD_71412 | JGI IMG/M metagenome (GOLD analysis project Ga0066696, IMG submission 71412) | Grasslands soil microbial communities from the Angelo Coastal Reserve, California, USA - 14_1009_05_20cm | ecosystem: Environmental > Terrestrial > Soil > Grasslands | place: USA...
GGCGTGAAGAGCGGCATCACGGTGCCGATCGCGGGCAAGGAGCGGCCGTTCGGCGTCCTCGGCGCCGCGACGAAGGCGAAGCGACGGTTCAGCGACGACCAGGTGCAATTCGTCTGGTCGGTGGCCAACGTGCTCGCCACCTCCATCGAGCACGCGCGCTCCGCCGCCGAGCTGGAGGAGAAGCGCGAGCAGCTCCGCGCGCTCTCTCACAAGCTGATCGAGGCGCAAGAGGCCGAGCGCGGCGCGGTTGCGCGCGAGCTGCACGACGACTTCGGCCAGGTGCTGACCGCACTACGGCTGAACCTGCAGCGCCGCACGCCCGACGAGAGCGAGAACATCGCGCTGGTCGACGGCGCCATCGCGCGCATGCGCGATCTGGCGCAGGACCTGAGGCCACCGCAGCTCGACGAGCTGGGCCTGGAGGCGTCGCTGCGCTGGTACGTGGAGCGCGAGACGGCGCGGGCCGGGCTACAGCTCGAGCTCGATTTGCAGCCGCTCGCGTCGGCGCCCGGCCCGGCCGTATCGACGACGGCGTTCCGGGTCATCCAGGAGGCCCTCACCAACATCATCCGTCACGCGCGTGCCCGCCGGGTGCGGATCGCGCTCGGGCCCGTCGACGGTCACCTGGAGCTCAGCGTCGGCGACGACGGCGCGGGGTTCGACGTCGCCGACGCTCGCAAGCGCGCCGCCCGCGGCAGCAGCCAGGGCTTGCTCGGAATGCAGGAGCGCGTCGAGCTTGCAGGAGGCGATCTCCACCTCGATTCCGCACCTGGCCGCGGAACGACCGTCGAGGCGCGGTTGCCTTTGGCCGGAGGTTCCTCTCGATGAGACCGCTTCGCGTCCTCCTGGCCGATGACCATGGACTCGTCCGCGCGGGGATGCGCGCGCTGCTCGCGGAGATCGACGGGGTCGAGGTGGTGGCCGAGGCCGCCGACGGCTTGGAAGCGCTGAGGCTCATCCGAGAGACCAGGCCGGACGTGGCGCTGGTCGACATCTCCATGCCGGGAATGAACGGGATCGAAGTCGCGACGCGGGCTGGCAAGGAGCACCCCGGCACGCGCGTCGTCATCGTCACCATGCATGCAGACGACGAATTCGTGCGCCGCGCTCTGCTGGCGGGCGCCGCGGGGTACCTGCTGAAGCACGCCGACCGCGCGGAGTTCGAGATGGCTTTGCGCGCGCTCGCGCGCGGCGATACGTGGCTGAGCGCTGGCGTCTCGAAGAAGGTGGTCGCCGGCTACGCTCACGGCGGAAAATCTGCTGCAGGCGAGGAACCGTTCGAAACCCTCACGGCGCGCCAGCGGGAGGTACTGCAGCTCATCGCCGAGGGGCTCTCCACCAAGGAGATCGCCGCACGCCTCGACCTGAGCGTCAAGACCGTCGAGACCCACCGCACCGAGCTGATGGAGCGCCTGGGCATCCATGGCATCGCCGGGTTGGTCCGCTACGCGATCCGCGTCGGGCTCGTTCGTCCGGAGCCGTGATCTGGTAGTTTCCCGGCATCGCGCGCATTCCCCGACGTCAAGCGTGTGCCGGCACCTTCACCCACTGGTGCAGGACGCGCTGCAGATCCTCCGGATGGACCGGCTTGCTCACGTAATCGTTCATGCCCGCCTCGAGACAGCGCTCGCGGTCGCCGGCCATCGCATTCGCGGTCATCGCCACGATCGGCAACGAGGTCTGCGGTCCGTGGCCGCGGCGAACCTCGGCCGTCGCCGCGAATCCGTCCATCTCCGGCATCTGCACGTCCATCAGCACCAGGTCGTAGGGGATGCTGCCGATCATCTCCACGGCTTCCCTGCCGTTCGCGACGACGTCCACGGTGCAGCCGAGGTTCTGCAAAAGCCTCGCGGCGATGCGCTGGTTGATGATGTTGTCCTCTACCACCAGCACCCGCGGGGAATAGTCCTTGAAGAGGGACACGGGTGCGGACGCCGGATTGAGCCGCCGTTCGGGCTTCGGCGGGGTGGAAAGTTTCTGGTTCCGCGAGGACCAGGCGGCAGCGAGAGTGTTGAGGAGTTGCGACTGGCGCACCGGCTTGGTCAGGCAAGCGAAGATCCCCGCCTCGCGTAGCGCGGCCGTCTCGCGGGTCTGCCCGACCGAGGTGAGTAGGACCACGACGGTCTCGCCGAGCTTCGGATCGGCCTTCACCTGCCTGGCGAAGGCTTCGCCGTCCATGTCGGGCATCTGGAAATCGGCGATCACGATATCGTAGGGATCGTCCTCGTCGACCACCTGACGCAGCGCCCGCAGCGCCTCCGCTGCTGAGCCATACGAGCCGTTGCGCATGCCGACGGTGGTGATCTGTTCGTGCACCACACGGCGGTTCACCTCGTTGTCGTCGAGCACCATCACACGCAGCCCGACCAGGTCGACCATTCTCGGGGCCGCCCCGGGCGCGCGGCGGTCGACGCGCAGCGGCAACAGCACGGTGAAGGTCGATCCCTTTCCCACCTTGCTGGAGACTTCGACCCGTCCACCCATCAGCTCGGTGAGCTGGCGGCTGATGGCGAGGCCCAGCCCGGTGCCCCCGAAGCGGCGGGTGGTCGACGCGTCCGCCTGCGTGAACTTCTCGAAGATGTGCGGCAGTCGATCGCGAGGAATGCCGATGCCAGTGTCGGTCACCGCGAACCGCAGCAGGGCCTCGGAGTCGGTGCTGGAGGCAATTTCCACGTCGAGGAGCACGTGGCCATGCTCGGTGAACTTGATGGCGTTCCCGATCAGGTTGGTGAGGATCTGGCGGATGCGGCCCGAGTCGCCGACTACGCGCTCGGGCACCTGCGGCGCCATCCGCAGGACCAGGTCGATACCCTTGCGCTGCGAGGCGAAACCGAGCAGGTCCAGCGTCTCCTCGAGGGCCGGCCGCAGATCGAATGGGAGCGGCTCGATCATCATCTTGCCGGCCTCCATGCGGGAGAAGTCGAGGATGTCGTTGATCACCGTGAGGAGCGCTTCCGCCGAGCTGCGGACCGTTTCCGCATACTCGCGCTGCTCGGCGCCAAGGTCCGTGTCGAGGAGGAGCCCGGTCATGCCGATGACCCCGTTCATCGGCGTGCGGATCTCGTGGCTCATGTTGGCGAGGAATTCACTCTTCGCCTTGGTCCCCGCCTCCGCCGCTTCCTTGGCGGCGCGAAGCTCCTCGGCGGCGCGGTGCCGCGCGGCGAGCTCGGCGCGGAGCTTCTGGTCCGCGTCCCGCAAGGAGGCCACCATCCGTTCCAAGGCGCGGCCGAACGCGTCTGCCGGTCCCCGCGGCCGCACCTCCACCGAGAGGTCACCCGCACCGATTGCGTTGGCGACCCGCACGTTGTCGCGCAGGAAGTCGAGGAACCGGTTGAACGCCCGGCTCATCTCGCCGATTTCGTCGCCTCGCCGGTCGTAGGCGAGCTTCACCCCGAGATCACCCTCGGCCGCCGCCGTGGCGAGCTTGGCCGTATCGGTGAGCGGTCCGACGAGGTTGCGCGTCACCACATGAGCGGCGAAGGCACCGCCGATGGCCATCGCGGCGACGAGAACGAATGCGCTGGCCACCGCTAGCCGCGTGGCGCGGGTGACCTTGTCCATAGCCGCCGATTTCAGCGAATCCGCCGCTGCCTCGACGCTGTCGATCAGGTCGACCTGGCGGGCGCGGATGGGCAGGTACGCCTGGTACTGGATGCGCGCCTCCTTGTCTGCACCCTGGGCCGTGAGCGCCATGATGTGCTCTTCGAGCCGGTCGAGGATGTCCGCGTCCATCCGTTCGGCCGCCTGGACGCGCGCGGTCAGCTCGGGAGGAGCGAGGGCCTTCATCTCCGCCACGTCTCGGGAAAAGTCGCGGTCGGCCTCGAGCTTGCGTTCATGCTCGCTCCGGTCGTGGGGATTGAGCATGTAGCCGCGCATCCCGTCGCTCATCAGGATCATGTCGAAGCGAAGCTTCAGCGACTTGAGCTGGAGCACGTCGTAGACCTTCACGATCTGTTCGATCCGGCGGACGTTCTCGACCGCGAGGCCGACGAGCGCCGCGCCGAGCAACGTGCCTGTGAAGAGCAGACTGAAGAAGGAGAAGCGGAGCTTTTGACGGATGTTCATCGGGATACCCGCTCGTCACGCTGCAGGGGCGACGGCATGAGGCCGGACCACGCGAATGCTCGAGTGTGCCACTGCCTTTCTCGCTGCGCATGCCTGCGCGGCGGGCGAGCGCCTCGTTGTAACTTCGAGCTACTCGCCAAGCCGCCGAGCGCCCGAGAGCGGCAGCGCACCCTCTACGTCGTCGTCGCAGGTCCACTGCTCGACCGGCTGGTGCAGCTTCCGCGTCCAGCTTTCGAATTTCTCGGGCGTGACGCCGGGAACGTTGACCGGCTCCTCTTCGCCGAGGAGATCGTCGAGCGCGATCCCGACCAGACTCGCCGGCGTACGCTCGAGGAAGGCGTGGACCGCGGCGCGGACCTGCGAATCGTCGGAGTCGCCCGGCTGCAGGAGTCCTTCGTTCGACAACCTGCGGAACAGCTCGCGCTTCTCGCGCCGCCTCTCTTCGCGGGCGCGCTTCGCGTCTTCATCCGAAGCGATGAGCCCCACCTCGCGCTTGATGTCGATGTCCCGGCCGCGGAAGAAACCCTCCAGGGTCGGCATGTCGTGGGTGTTCGCCGTGGTGAGCGAATCGCGCTCGTACTCCGATGCGCGCAGGAAGCGACCGTTCGCGTCGCGCTCGAAATAGAGGACCCGCGAGGAGAGCACGCCGCGAGCGTGCAGAGCGGACGGCACCTCGGCGGGGACCGTGCCCAGGTCCTCCCCGACGACGATCGCGCCTTGCCTGCGGCTTTCCAGCGCGAGGATGCCGAGCAGGTCGTCGGCGGGAAACCGGACGTACGCGCCTTCCTTGCCGGATAGTCCTTCGGGGATCCAGAACTGCCGGAACAGGCCGACGGCGTGATCGATCCGCAGCGCCCCGGCATGGCGGAGCGCGTTCTTGACCAGGCGGATGAAGTATCGATACCGCCCGGCGCGGAGCGCTCCCGGGTCGATGGGCGGGAGCCCCCAGTTCTGGCCGTCCTTCGAATAGCCGTCGGGTGGCGCTCCGATGGAGGCGCCCGTGACGAACAGATCCGGAAATGCCCAGGTGTCGCTGCCGACTTTTGCGCTGCCGATGGCGAGGTCCTGGTAGATGCCGAGGCGTAGCCCGGCCGCCCGGGCCTTTTCCGCGACGAAGGCGAGCTGCCGATCGATCTCGAATTGCAGGTAGCGGTGCAGGTCGACTGGCAGCTCCGGATTGGCCCGCGCTTGGAAAGAGACGAACGCCGTCAGCTCGGGGTCCTGCTCGGCGACAAAGGCGCGATAGGCACGCCACCGCTGGGACCCTTCCGGCAGCCTTTCGAATGCGCGGTGTAGCTCGGCGAGGATCGACATCTTCAGCGCCTGGACGCGCTCGTACTGCACGCGGTCGGTTGCGCGCAGCTGGGCGATCTCCTCTCGCGACGAGCGCAGCAAGGCCCGGGCACGCTCGCTTTCGCGGAGCTCGGGAATGGCCTCGACGTCGAGGTAGATGGGGTTCTTGAACAGCCGCGTGATGGGGCTGTAGGGGCTGATCTCGCCGGCGATGTTCCGCAGCGCATGGAGCGGGTTCACGCCAACGAAGGAGGCGCCGCGCTCGCCCGCCCAGCGCGCGATGGTGGCGAGGTCGGTGAAGTCGCCGATTCCCTGGTTCCGCTCGCTCGCGACGGAATAGAGCTGCAAGGTGATTCCCACGCCGCGCTTGCCGGCGAGCACTTCGGACGGATGCACGCAGCGAGCGGGCGCCACGATCCGGAGTTGCTCCGCTTCGCGATCGCGGAGCCTCAGCTTCAGCGTGTGGTAACCCGCCGGGAGCGAAGCCAGTGCGATCGCGCCATCGGCGCGCACCCGTCCCGACGAGGTCCGGGTCTCGCCGCTCTCGAGGGCCAGCACGAGCTCGTACGGCACGTCGCGGAAGATGTCGGGAGACGACACCAGCAGAGGCGTTGCCCCTTCCGGGACCACCGCGACCGGCGCCAGCGGCCTCTTGCGTTCCCGTTCGGCGCGACGGGCCAGCTCCGCCTCGCACGCGGCCTCGCTGCTCGCGTCGATCCCCAGCGCCTGGAGAATGGCGATGCGGGTGCGGTCGGAGGTGATTCGCGTCTCGGTGCCCGACTGATCGAGGTACTCCGGCAAGATGCCGGCCTGCTCGGCGAGGCGCGAGAGCGCGGAGGCAGACATCGCGGACGAAGGTAATTCGCGGCGCCGCACCTGCACAGCCGTGCTACGAAGGAGGCGTGGAAGTCGCGCTCTTCATTCCCTGCTACATCGACCAGCTCTACCCGCAGGTGGCGATGGCCACCGTCGAGGTCCTCGAACGCCGCGGGTGCAAGGTGGTCTTTCCCGAGGACCAGACCTGCTGCGGGCAACCGATGGCCAACTCAGGCTTTCAAGAGGAGGCACGGCCGCTCGCCGAGAAGTTCCTCCGCGTCTTCGAAAAGTACGAGCACGTCGTCGCCCCCTCGGGAAGCTGCGTCTCCATGGTGCGCAATCACTACCCGGCGCTGATCGGCGACCGCGCCGATTCGATGCGCGGACGCGTCTACGAGCTTTGCGAATTCCTCCACGATGTCCTCAAGGCCCCTGCACGGGGACGCTTCGCGCAGAAGGTCGGCTTCCACCGCAGCTGCCACGGCCTGCGCGAGCTGCGCCTGGGCTCCGGCAGCGAGCGATTCGTCCCCTCGCAGGACAAGGTGCGGGCGCTGCTCGTAGGGATCGAGGGCCTGGAATTGTGCGAGACGGCCCGGCCGGACGAGTGCTGCGGGTTCGGCGGCACCTTCGCCATCGACGAAGCAGCCATCTCCTCCCGCATGGGCAGGGACCGGATCGGGGAGCACGAGAAGAACGCCGTGTCGCTCATCACCGGGACCGACACCAGCTGCCTCATGCACCTCGAAGGCCTCTTGCGCCGCGACAACAAGCCCATCCGCGTGCTCCACGTTGCGGAGCTGATCGCGCAGGCGGAAGCGGCATGAACGAGCACGCGCAGAACGCAACGGTCTTCCTGCGCGACGAGGCCCGCAGCGCCTGGCACGACAATGCGGTCTGGTGGGTACGGCAGAAGCGCGACCGCGCGCAGCACTCCGTTCCGGAATGGGAGGAGCTGCGCTCGCTCGCGCAGCGCATCAAGGCCCACGCGCTCTCGCGGCTCGCGGACTACCTCGAAGAGTTCGAGCGGAACGCTCGTGCTCTCGGCGCCCACGTGCACTGGGCGCGCAACGCGGACGAGCACAACCGGATCGTCCACGGGATCCTGCGCGACCACGGCGTCCAGCGCCTGGTGAAGAGCAAGTCGATGCTCACCGAGGAATGCCACCTGAACCCCTACCTCATCGAGCGGGGGATCGAGGTCGTCGATACCGACCTCGGCGAGCGCATCGTCCAGCTCCTGCGGGAGCCGCCCAGCCACATCGTGATGCCCGCCATCCACCTCAAGAAGGAGGACATCGGCGAGCTGTTCCACGTCCAGCTCGGAACGCCGAAGGGCGTCTCCGATCCAAAGGCGCTCACCGAGGCGGCGCGGCACCACCTGCGCTCGAAGTTCCTCGCCGCGCAGGCCGGGCTCACCGGCGTGAACTTCGCCATCGCCGAGACAGGTGGCCTGGTCGTTTGCACCAACGAGGGAAACGCCGACCTCGGCGTCGCTTTGCCACCCCTCCACATCGCTTGCATGGGCGTGGAGAAGATCGTGCCCCGCCAGCAGGACCTCGGCGTGTTTCTGCGGCTCCTCGCGCGGAGCGCCACCGGGCAATCGATCACCACCTACTCCGCCCACTTCCACGGGCCGCGCCCCGGCGGGGAATTGCACATCGTGATCGTCGACCACGGGCGCTCGAAGCTTCTTGCGCGAAGCGAGTTCCGGCGCTCGCTCTCGTGCATCCGCTGCGGGGCGTGCCTGAACACCTGCCCCGTCTACCGGCGGAGCGGCGGGCACAGCTACGGCGTCACCGTGCCGGGGCCGATCGGCTCGGTGCTCGCCCCCAGCATCGATGCGGAGAAGCACGCAGCCCTCCCGTTCGCCTCCAGCCTGTGCGGCTCGTGCACCGACGTCTGTCCCGTGCGAATCGATCTGCACCACCAGCTTCTCGCCTGGCGCGGCGAGATCGCCGCGCAGGGGCTGTTGCCGCCGGACAAGAGCATCGGCGCGCGCGTCGGACGGATCGTCCTTTCCCACACCTGGCTCTACCGGATGGTGGGCTCCCTGGCGCGGTTCGCGCTGCGCGTCCTGCCTCGCGGCATCCTCTACTCGCGGCTCAACGCGTGGGGGCTCTCCCGCGAGCTTCCCGTACCGCCCGCGAAGAGCTTCCGCGCGCAATGGAGGGCCCGTGGGAAGCCGTGAGGACATCCTCCGCGCGATCCGCGAGGCGTCCCCGCCCCCGGCGCCGCTGCCCGACCTCAACGGCCGGCGTGGACAGAAGTCCGGCGATCTCGCCGCTCAGTTCACCCTTTCCGTCGAGGAGGTAGGCGGACGCTGCGTGCGCACCGACGAAGCGTCGCTTCCGGAGGAGCTGCGAGCGCTCGCGCAATCGCTGGAGGCGAAGATCATCGGATCGATCGTTCCGCAGCTTCCCGGCATCGATCTCTCCGCCCACGTCATCCCGCACACCCTCGCAGGCGTGGATCTCGCCGTGCTCCCCGGAGAGCTCGCGGTGGCGGAGAACGGAGCGGTGTGGATCACCGAGGCCGGGCTCAAGCATCGGGCCTTGTTCGTGCTCGCGCAGCATCTCGCGCTCGTCGTTCCCGTCTCCCGGCTGGTCAACGACATGCACGAGGCCTACGAGAAGGTCCGCCTCCCTCGGCCGGGGTACGGCTGCTTCGTCTCCGGTCCCTCGAAGACCGCGGACATCGAGCAGTCCCTCGTCATCGGCGCGCACGGAGCACGGTCGTGCACCGTGTTTCTCGTCGAGTGAGCAGATGCACCGCGCTCCGGACGCTGATGCGCCACGGCGCATCCTGTCCTGCGCGGCGTTCCAAGCCCCGGCGAGGGGCCGCCCATACTTGCGGTTCGAGGTAGCTTCGCATCGCCTGGCGATCTTGATTCCGCGAACAATGCGGCTGGGGATAGTGCCTGGCGGGGGTGGGCAGGCCTCTCGCCGAAGCAGACGCACCGCGCTCCGGACGCGGATGCGCCACGGCGCATCCTGTCCTGCGCGGCGTTCCAAGCCCCGGCGAGGGGCCGCCCTTACTTGCGGTTCGAGATAGCTTCGCATCGCCTGGCGATCTTGACCGCGAACAATGGGGCTGGGGGATAGTGCCTGGGCGGGGGTGGGCAGGCCTGCCCCCACCCTCCGCCACGCCCTGCCAGTTCGGATAAAGCTCCCCATCGATGGCCGATCTTGATTCCGCGCACATGTCGCGACGGCGCGAGCATTTCCGGTTTGTCCCCAACACCGGAAGAGACGTGCCGAGCCGACCTGTAGCGGACTCCCGGATCGGCGCGCAGCACCAAACGATCCTTTACTAACGATCGCCGCAAGTACGGATACGTTACTTTCTATGGGGATCGTAAAGAGGCATCTACGCTAATGTCTCTTTGATGTGAATCCGACCGCCTAGCAAGAGCACGCGCGCCTTGAGTCCGGACCGACGTGACGTGCAGCCCCGGTATCCTGGCTGGGCCTGACGGCCGATCGATTCTTGATTCAGTAGTGTGGCCGGGCCGGCGCGATGCGGCGAAGGGTGGGGGTGGGCAGGACTGTCGCCGGAGCATTAGAACGCGCGAGGAACAGGATGCGCCGTGGCGCATCCGCGTCCGGAGCGCGGTGCGTCTGCTCCGGCGGCAGGCCTGCCCACCCCCACCCAGGCACGCGTCCTTTCGCGGACGACCACTAGCCAGGTTGGCCGCGATCGGGGGTACGGCAACAGAACGCCGCGCAGGACTGGATGCGCCGTGGCGCATCCGTCCGGAGCGCGGTGCATCTCCTTCGGCGACAGGCGGTCACTTCCAAGGCACTTCCGCGGGCGTCCAGTTCGCCGCCCGGCGCTGATTCCGTGCCTCTACCGTTTCCGCGTCGTAGTCCACTGGCTCCGCCCTCGCCGCGAACTGCCCCGCCTCCTCGAACAGGTTCACATTCATCGTCATGTACCTGCGGCCTCCAATCGTCGCGACCGCCCCCAGGTAGCCGCCGCAGTCGCGGCAGACGAGGAACTCCGCGGTGTGCCGGCCCCAGGAATATCGGCTCAGCTTCCCCGGGTCGCGCACCGAAACGAGGGCGCTGCCTTCGCGATCGATGGTGGTTCGCGCACCGTGGCGGGTGCAAAACGAACACTGGCAGCTGCGCAATACCAGCTCGCCGGGTGCTTTCGCCGTCTCGAATCGGACCGAGAGATTGCCGCAGTGACAGCGGCCGGAGAGCACGTTCATGCGCGGGGGAGCACGACGGAGAAGGTCGCGCCTCCCCCAGGGGTCTCGTGGACCCCGATGGTCCCGCCGTGGGCCTCGACCACCTGCCGCGCGATGTAGAGCCCGAGACCGAGGCCGCCGTAATGGCGCGAGGGCGCGGCGCGCTCGAAGCGGTCGAAGATGCGCGAGAGGTCCTCGGCCCCGATCCCCGGCCCACGGTCCTGGACCTCGAACGACGCCTCGCCGTCGCGGCCGGAGACGCGGATGGTGACGGCGGAGCCTGCGGCATACTTGAGGGCGTTGCCGACGAGGTTCGCGAACACCTGCTCGAGCCGGAGTGCGTCCCAGCTTCCGCGAACCGACGCGTCCCCTTCGAGCAGCACTTCCGAGCCCACCCGCCTCGCTTCGTCCGAATAGCGATCGATCGCGTCGCGGGCAAGCTGGACCAGATCGACGTCCTCTTTCGACAGCTCCAGCCGGCCGGTGGCGATGCGGGAGACGTCGAGCAGCATCTCGACCAGGCCGGCAAGCCTCCGCGCGCTGCGCAGCGCAGGCCCTGGGGAGCTGCGCTTGGCCTTCTCCATCGACTGGAGCTGGAGGAGCAACGCGGTCAGCGGGGTGCGCAGCTCGTGTGCGGCGATGGAGAGGAACTCGTCGCGGAGCCGGACCGCCTCCTGGGCCTGGATCAGACGGAGGCGCTCCTCGTCGCCCTTGCGGCGCTCGGTCAGGTCGCGGACGACCTTGGCGTATCCGCGCAGCTCGCCGTTCGCATCGCGGATGGCGGTGAGGATCGCGTTTGCCCAGAACCGGGTGCCGTCCTTGCGGATGCGCCAGCCCTCCTCCTCGAAACGGCCGGTTTCGCTGGCCACCCGCAATTCGAGGTCGGGCTTGCCCGCCCGCACATCTTCGGGCGGATAGAACCGCGCGAGGCTCGACCCGATGACCTCCTGGGCCGAATACCCATTGATGCGCTCGGCGCCGACATTCCAGGAGGCGACGCGGCCTTCGGGATCGAGCATGAAGAGAGCGTAGTCGCGGACGTTCTCGACCAGCAGGCGAACCCGCTGCTCGCTCTCCCGCAGGGCCTCTTCGCTGAGCCGCCGCTCGGTGAGATCCCGGGTCACCTTGGCGAATCCGAGAAGCCTCCCGGTCGCATCGCGCACCGCGGTGATGATGACGTTGGCCCAGAACTGCGTCCCATCCTTCCGGACACGGTACCCTTCTCCCTCGAAGCGCCCTTCCGCGGAGGTGACCGCGAGCTCGTACTCGCAGATTCCCGTCTTGACGACCTCTGGAGGGTAGAAGACCGAGAAATGTTTCCCGATGATTTCGGAAGGAGCGTAGCCCTTGATGCGCTGCGCTCCGTCGTTCCAGCTCGCGACGACGCCTTCCGGCGTGAGCATGAAGATGGCGTAATCGCGGACCGCGGAGACTAGCGCGCGATAATCGATGTCGGCCCCGACCTCGGGCTGTCGGACCTGCGTCCCCAAGCCCTGGGCTTCGGTTTCGTGCTTTGCCATCGATCCGCGAACGCCTACCTCGGGCAGCAAAACGCTGCAACCTGGGTTTTGCCCGTCCGCCGAAGGCTCGAACCGGCGCCTCGACGCCCGCCCTGGGCCGGCGGGCGGTCCTGGGGAGCGGTTCCGCCCGCCGTTGACAACCGTACGGTGGCCCGGACTACAAACGGAGGGGCCTTACAGACAGAACCGGGCGGAGGTCTTGCGGGTTGAAGCATTGGCGCGAGACGGGTGCGATCTTCGATCGGCTGGCGCGGGTCGCCGAAACCGGCCGCCACGCCGCCCTCGCCACCGTCGTCGGAATCGACGGCTCCGCCTATCGCCGCCCCGGCGCCAAGTTTCTCGTCGAGGAGAACGGCGACACGACTGGCAGCGTGAGCGGCGGATGCCTCGAGAGCGACGTCCGCGCCTACGCCCTGGAGGCGATCAAGACCGGTAAGTCGCGCCTGCTCCGCTACGAGACGGGCTCCGACGAAGAAACCGTCTGGGGGATGGGCCTCGGCTGCGAGGGCACGGTCGAGGTGTTCGTTCAGCGCGCGGGTGCGGAGCTCTTGCGCGATGCGGGCGGCGCGGCCCGATCGCTCTGCGCGCAGGACGTTCGTTTCGGCCTCGGCACCTTCCTCGCCGGACCGCACGAGGGAAGGACGCTCGCCGTCGCGCGCGGGAAGATCCAAGGCGGCTTCGACCCCGGCGGGGACGCGCTCGCCGTTGCGAGCCGCAGGATCGAATCGGAAGACACCGGCATCGAAAAGATGGGCGATTCGCGCCTCTTCGTCGAGGTCCTCGATCCGCCGCCCCACCTGTACATCTTCGGCGCCGGCGATGACGCCCGCCCTCTCGCTACCCTCGCCTTGCAGGCAGGTTTCGAGGTCACGGTGGTCGATCACCGCCCCGCCTACTTGACCGCGGAACGGTTTCCCGCCCCCGCGCGCCTCCTCCTGCGGCGGCCCGAAGACGGCGTCGCGGGGCTCGGGCTCTCGCGCAGGCATTCCGCGGTCGTGCAGACCCACGCGCTCGTCCACGACAAGACCTGGCTCGAGGCGCTCTTCAAGGAGCCGGTCGGCTATCTCGGCCTGCTCGGACCTCGCGTCCGCCGCGAGCAGATCTTGCAGAAGATCGGCGTACCCGCCCCCGAACGTCTCTACGCGCCGGTGGGCCTGGACGTCGCGCCCGACGGCGCCGAGCAGGTCGCGGTCAGCATCGTCGCGGAGATGCTCGCCGTCCGCGCAGGACGGCCCCCGATGCACCTGCGCGACAAGGCCGGAGGCATCCATGACCGGTGAGGCACCTGTCGCCGGCATCGTGCTCGCGGCCGGGCAGTCGACCCGCATGGGGCGCAACAAGCTCCTCCTGCCGCTCGGCGGCACGACCGTCCTGCGGCGAGCGGTGGGAACCGCGCTCGAGGCGGGCCTCGATCCCGTCTTCGTCGTCCTCGGACACGAAAGCGACCGCATCCGCGACGAGCTGAGCGGCCTTTCCTGCAGGCCGATCGTGAACGAGGACTACCTGCTCGGGATGAACACCTCGGTGCGGAAAGGCTTCCGCGCCGTGGCAGACGATGCCTCCGCCGGCATCGTGCTCCTCGGGGACATGCCCTTCGTGGTGCCGTCGATGATCGCGGAGCTGATCGCAAGGCACCGCGAAGGCGCCTCGCTCGTCGTCTCGACCTACGACGGCGTGGTCGCGCCGCCCATCCTCTACGGGCGCTCGCTGTTTGCGGAGCTTCGCGCGCTCGAGGGCGAGGGCTGCGGAAAGCAGGTGGTGAAGCGGCACCGCGGCGAGGCCACCTACGTGCCGTGGCCGCGCGCGGCGCTTTCCGATCTGGACGTTCCCGACGACTTCGAACGGGCCCGCGCCCGCATCAAGGAGGCATAGCGGACATGCGCGCGGAACTGTTGCAGCTCGCCGCCGATCTCGCCCGCAAAGGAGAGCCGTTCGTGCTCGCCATGGTGGTGCGCAAGCAGGCGTACAGCTCGGCGCAGCAGGGCGACATGGCCGTGATCACGGCCGACGGCGGCTACCACGGCTGGCTTGGCGGCAATTGCACGCAGCCCACCGTGAAACGGGAAGCGCGGCGCGCGCTCGTCGAGGGTACGCCGCGCCTCGTGTCGCTTTCGCCGGAGCCGCAGACCGAAGCGCGCCCCGGGGTCCTCGCTCTGCCCATGACGTGCCACAGTGGAGGCACGGTGGACATCTACCTCGAGCCCGTGCTGCCGGCGCCCCGGCTGCTGCTCTTCGGCGATTCACCGTGCGCGCGCGCCCTCGCACAGCTTGCCAAGGCAGTCGGATGGTCGGTCGATTCGGTCGCCGCCGATCCCGTCGCGCATGCCGACCGCGGCTACACGGATTACGCAGCGCCCGAGATTGCCGCACTGGCCGCCGCCAACGCGCGGAAGTTCGCCGTCATCGCCACCATGGGCGAAGCGGATGAGGACTCGATCGTGGCGGCGCTTTCCGCCCGGCCCGAGTACATCGGCATCGTCGCGAGCCGGCGAAGGTTCGCGGAGATCCGCGAGTCGCTCCTCGGCCGCGGCGTGTCCGCCGAAGCGCTCGACCGGGTGAAGAATCCGGCTGGCCTCGACATCGGAGCGCGCGTTCCCGAGGAGGTGGCGCTCAGCATCCTCGCCGAGATCGTGCAGCTGCGCAGGTCGCCGGCGGAGGCCGCGCAGCCGGAACCGCCCCCCACCGAAATCTCGGCGCTCGATCCCGTCTGCGGGATGACCGTCGTCGTCGCCCGGGCGCGGCATCGCGCCGAGCACGAGGGCCACCCCTACTACTTCTGCAACGCCCGCTGCCGCGAGCGTTTCCTCGCCGAACCCGCCCGCTACCTGGGCGCAGCCGCAGGGACCTGAGACATGGCCTTCGAGATCACCAAGACGTTCGTAGTCAAGGCGCCCTCCTCCCATGTCTGGGAGTTCCTCATCGATCCGCGGCGCGTCGCGACCTGCCTGCCGGGAGCGGCGATCGGCGACAAGATCGACGACAAGACCTACACCGGGACGATGACGGTGAAGGTCGGTCCCGTCTCCAGTAGCTACAAGGGCAAGGTGGTCTTCGAACGGGTCGATGCCCAGGCCCACACCGCCGAGATCGCCGCTTCCGGCATGGACGTGCGCGGCAAGGGCGGCGCCGACATGCGGCTCGTTTCCAGCCTCAAGGAGATCGGCCCTGGCGAGACGGAGATCACTGCCGTTTCAAAAGTGAACGTCACCGGGCTGCTCGCCCAGATGGGCCGCGGGATGGTGCAGGACGTCAGCGACGAGCTGTTCAAGACCTTCTCGCAACGTGTCCGCGCCACCCTGGAGCAGGACGAGGTGGCGCCCGCCTCGTCGACCGTCGCCGTCGCGCCGGCAACGCCTCCGCAGTCCGCCGCCGCGATGATGTCGGCAGCGGCCGCGTCTGCCATGATGCCGGCCGCGGTCACCGCTCCGCCTCCCTCGACGGAACCCGAGGCCCTCGATCTGGGTTCTCTGGGCGCCAGGGCCGCCGGACGCGCGGCGCGCCGGGCCGCTACCCGCCCGGCCGTGTGGGCCGGCATCGCCGTCCTCGCAGCAATCATCTACGCGTTCTGCCGCTGACCAACGACAAGGAGGGGAAACCGTGATCCCGTCCAGCTTCGACTACCACGCACCAGCCACGCTCGCGGAGGCGGTTGCGCTTCTCGGGAAATATCCCGAGGACGCAAAGGTCCTCTCGGGTGGCCAGAGCCTGTTGCCGCTCCTCAAGCTCCGCCTGGGTCAGGCCGGTCACCTCATCGACATCGGCAAGATCCCGGGCCTCGAGTACATCAAGGAAGAGGGCGGGATGCTGCGCATCGGAGGGCGCACGCGCGAATCGGCGCTGGAGCGTTCCGAGATCGTGCAGAAGCGCTATCCGATCCTCGTCGATACCGCCAAGGTCATCGCCGACCCGATCGTGCGCAATCTCGCCACCGTGGGCGGGAACCTGGCCCACGGCGATCCGGGTAACGATCATCCCGCGACCATGCTCGCCCTCGGCGCGCAGGTGGTGGCGATGGGAAAGAGCGGCGAGCGCGTCATCCCCATCGACAAGTTCTTCCTCGGCCTCTTCCGTACGGCGCTCCAGCCCGACGAGATCCTCACCGAGATCCGCATTCCCGCCCCGGTGGAGGGGAGCGGCGGGGCCTACGTAAAGCTGGAGCGGAAGGTAGGCGATTACGCGACGGCCGCGTCCGCGGCCTACGTGGTGATCGGCACGCAAGGCTTCGTCGAGCGGGCCGGGATCGGCCTCACCAACCTGGGACCTACGCCCATCAAGGCCACCGCGGCCGAGAAGTACCTCATCGGCAAGAAGCCCGAGACAGCCGCTCTCGCCGAGGCGGCGCGGATCGCGGCGCAAGCGACCGAGCCTAGTGCCGATCGCCGCGGCGCCGTCGAGTACAAGCGGGAAATGGCGCGCGTGCTCACCGGCCGCGCCCTCAAGAAGGCCGTCGAGCGCGCGGGAGGAAAATAGCCATGGCCACTCATCGCATCCAGATCACCGTCAACGGCGAGGCCAAGGAGGGGCAGGTCGAGTCGCGCCTGCTCCTGGTCCACTTCCTACGCGAGAACCTGCGCCTGACCGGAACGCACATCGGCTGCGACACCTCCCACTGCGGCGCGTGCACGGTGCTGCTCGACGGGCAGCCGGTGAAGTCGTGCACCTTCCTCGCGGTACAGGCCGACGGGCATCAGATCACCACCGTCGAAGGCCTCGAGCAGAACGGCAAGCTCCACCCGGTGCAGGAAGGCTTCTGGGAGAAGCACGGCCTGCAGTGCGGCTTCTGCACGCCGGGAATGATGCTGACGAGCTGCGCGCTCCTCAATCGCAACAGGAACCCGAGCGAGGCGGAGATCCGCGAGGCCATCTCCGGGAACCTCTGCCGCTGCACGGGATACGTGAACATCGTCAAGGCCGTCCAGTACGCCGCCGAGAAGCTGCAGAAGGAGGAAGCCCATGCCTAAGACGAGCGCCGAAGTCCAGGGAATGGGCCATTCGATGAAGCGCAAGGAGGACCCGCGCTTCCTCCGCGGCAAGGGCAATTACGTCGACGACGTGCAGCTTCCCGGCATGTTGCACATGGACATCGTGCGCAGCCCGTTCGCGCACGCGAAGATCAAGTCGATCAAGACCGAGGCGGCGCTGAAAGTGCCCGGCGTCCTCGCGGTAATCACCGGCGAGACCCTCGCCAAGTACAACCTGCACTGGATGCCGACCTTGATGTCGGACACCCAGATGGTGCTGCCGGTCGAGAAGGTCATGTACCAGTCGCAGGAGGTGGCCGCGGTCATCGCCACCGATCGCTACGCGGCCGCCGACGGCGTCGAGGCCGTCGAGGTCGAGTACGACCCGCTCCCCGTGGTGATCGATCCCTGGGAAGCGATCAAGCCTGGCGCTCCGGTGCTGCGCACCGACAAGAAGGGCAAGGAGGACAACAAGATCTTCCACTGGGAGGTGGGCGACCGCTCGGGCACCGACAAGGCGTTCAAGGACGCCGAGGTGACCGTCAAGCAGGACATCTACCTGCCGCGCATCCACGTAGCCTCCATCGAGACCTGCGGCTGCGTCGCCGACTTCGACAAGGTGAACGGCAAGCTCACCGTCTACATGACGACGCAGGCGCCCCACGCCATCCGCACCGTCTTCGCGCTCGTCGCCGGCCACGTCGGCCTCTCCGAGGAGAAGATCCGCATCATCGCGCCCGACATCGGCGGCGGCTTCGGCGGCAAGGTGCCGGTGTATCCGGGGTACGTGATCGCGGTCGCGGCGTCGGTCGTCATCGGCAAACCGGTCAAGTGGGTCGAAGATCGGATGGAGAACCTCCAGGCCGATTCCTTTGCCCGCGACTACCACATGACCGCGGAGCTTGCGGCGAAGAAGGACGGCACCATCACCGCGCTGCGCATCAAGACGCTCGCCGATCACGGCTACGCGGACGCCGCCGCGAATCCGTCGAAGTTCCCGGCCGGCCTCTTCTCCGTCTGCACCGGATCCTACGACGTGAAGAAAGCGTTCGCCGAGGTGGACGGCGTCTACACCAACAAGCCGCCCGGCGGGATCGCCTACCGCTGCTCGTTCCGCGTCACCGAGGCCGCCCACGCCATCGAGCGGATTACCGACGTGCTCGCGCAAGAGTTGAAGATGGACCCGGCCGACCTCCGGATGAAGAACTTCATCAAGAAGGAGCAGTTCCCCTACAAAGCTGCGCTCGGCTGGGAGTACGACAGCGGCGACTACCACGCCGCCCTGAAGAAGGCGATGGACAAGATCGGCTACGCGGAGCTTCGCAAGGAGCAGGCGGAGAAACGCGCCCGCGGCGAGTTGATGGGCATCGGCATCTGCAGCTTCACCGAGATCGTCGGCGCCGGTCCCTCCAAGCACTTCGACATCCTCGGCATCAAGATGTTCGACTCCGCCGAGATCCGGGTCCATCCCACCGGGAAGGCCATCGCTCGATTCGGCACCAAATCGCAGGGACAGGGGCACGAGACGACGTACGCGCAGATCGTCGCCGAAGAGCTTGGCATCCCGGCCGCCCACGTGCAGGTCGAGGAAGGCGACACCGACACCGCGCCCTACGGCCTCGGCACCTACGCGAGCCGCTCGACTCCGGTTGCGGGCGCGGCTGGAGCGCTGGCGGCGCGGAAGATCCGGGAGAAGGCGAAGAAGATCGCCGCCCATCTGCTCGAGGCGTCCGAGGAGGACCTGGTGTGGGAGACGGGCAAGTTCTCGGTGAAGGGCGCGCCCGGGCGGTCGAAGACCATCCAGGAGATCGCGTTCGCGGCCTACACCAACCATCCGCAGGGGATGGAGGCGGGCCTCGAAGCCATCTCGTACTACGACCCGCCGAACCTCACCTTCCCCTTCGGCAGCTACATCTGCGTCGTCGACATCGACCGCGGCACGGGCATGGTGAAGATCCGTAGGTTCGTCGCCGTGGACGACTGCGGGAACATCATCAACCCGATGATCGTCGACGGGCAGATCCACGGCGGGCTCACCATGGGGATGGCGCCGGCGCTCCTCGAGGAGATCACCTACGACGAGAGCGGCAACATCCAGGGCGGAAGCTTCATGGACTACCTGGTGCCCACCTCGATGGAGACGCCGAGCTGGGAGCTGGACAAGACCACCACGCCCTCGCCGCACCACCCGTTCGGGGCGAAGGGCGTGGGCGAGTCGGCCACGGTGGGCGCGCCGCCGGCCATCGCCAATGCGGTGGTGGACGCGCTCTCGCACCTCGGGGTGAAGCACATCGACATCCCCATCACGCCCGAGAAGGTGTGGAAGATCCTCAAGGAGAAGGGCGTGGCGGAGTAGCCTTTCGTCGTCCGCGAGGAGCGCAGAATCGCCGCGCTCCTCGCGCCGCACGACGGTGCAACGGTCAATCGCGATCGTCCCGATCCTTCGGGCACGCCGGTAGCTGCGGCGGCACGCTGGAGGCGAAGCGGTTCCGCGACCAGCAGTTGCCCGTACCGGAGCCGTCCCAGACCAGATCGCCGAGCAGCGCGTCGAGCGGCGTGCCGGTGGGAACGGTCGCATTGCCGGTGACGCGGTTCCCGACGATGCGGTTGCCATCCGGGTCCGGATTCACTGGCAAGTCCGCCGGACACCCCGGCTCGCCTTGGAGTACGAAGGCGAGGCAGAGGCTCACGACCGCGATCCCGGCGAACTGGTTGCCATGCACGTCGTTGAGGGTCACACGCGTCGTATCCGCGCCCGAGAGCAAGATGCCGATGCCGGGCGGCAGGACGGCGATGATGTCGCCCGGCTCCGCGGTGTTCTCGCGGTTGTTGTCGTGTACGCGGTTCCCGGCCACGACGGTCCGCTCCTGCGTGAGCCTGATCTTGTCGGGAAGGATGTCGACGATGATCCCGAGTGTGTTGCCGGTGAGCTCGTTTCCGAAGACGGAGCAGTCGCGGCTGTTCTCGACCTCGAGTCCGAGCAGGTTGTCCTCCGCCCGGTTCCCGGCGATGACCACGCGGTCGCTCTGACCGACGTAGATGCCGGCGTCCTTGTCCGAGCCGCGCACCACGTTCCCGGACAGGATCCCGTCGCGAGAGAGCACCGGGAAGAGCCCGTAGACGTGGTTCCCTTCCGAGACGTTGTCCTCGATGCGGAAGCGCTCGACGCAGGCGAGGTGCAGCCCGTGCTGCTCGAATCCGCGCACCGTGAATCCCTCGAGCGCGAACCCGCGGATGGTGGAACCGTCGAGGCCGCAAGGCGGCTTCTCGGGATCGGCCTCGGGACCTGGTCCCGCCGAGTTGGCCGGGCTCACCCAGATGCCGAAGCTCTGGCCTCCGGCGTTTTCCAGCACTACGGGGCGACCCGCGCGTGTTTTCCCGATGAGCTCGACCCCGTCGACGGTGATTGTCAGCGCATTCAAGTCGCCGGGCCGGCCCTCGTGATAGACACCCGGCTCGACCTCGATCCTGTCTCCCGCGCGCGCCTGCGCGATCGCGTCGCGAATCGATTCTCCGCTGCGAACCACGTGCTTGCGCGCCTCGGCGGCGGCGGCGGTGCAAAGCACGGCAATCGCCGCGGCGATTCCCCCGACTCGAGCGGTCATGGATCCCTCCCTTGCTGCCGCGGACCGTACACCTCCGGAACCGATCGAGCGAGACAGGCGTACCATCGCGGACGAGGCGCCTCCGGCGCCGGGAGGACCGCGATGCTTCCGCTCCTCGTTGCAGCGGCGACGCTAATCGATCTGTCGTATCCGTACGACGCGAAGACCCTCTACTGGCCGACCGGCGGAGGCGACTTCCAGCTCAAGCAATTGCACTACGGCAAGACAGACGCTGGTTATTTCTACAGCGCGTATTCCTTCTGCACGCCGGAGCACGGCGGCACGCACATGGACGCCCCCATCCACTTCGCCGAGCACGGGCTCACCATCGACAAGATTCCGGCCGCGAGGCTCGTCGGTCCGGCGGTCGTCGTCGACGTTCGCGAGAAAGCCCGGGGCGACCGCGACTATCGCGTCACCGCGCAGGATCTTGCGGGCGAGGAAAAGGCGCGCGGCCGGATTCCCTCGGGCGCCATCGTGATCCTCAGCACTGGCTGGGCCAGCCGCTGGCCGGATCGGAAGGCCTACTTCGGCGACGACAAGCCGGGGGACGCCTCGAACTTGCACTTCCCGGGCCTCTCCGAGGAGGGCGCGCGGCTGCTCGTCTCGCGGAAGATCGCCGGCGTCGGCCTCGACACTCCCAGCATCGACCACGGCCCCTCCAAGGACTTCATCGCCCACCGCGTCCTGATGGCGGCCGACGTCTACGCGCTGGAGAACCTGGCCGCCCTCGACGGCCTTCCAGCGCGGGGAGCGGTCATCTACGCGCTGCCGATGAAGATCGGCGGCGGCTCCGGCGCGCCGGTGCGCGTCCTCGCGGTGCTGCCGGAACGCTGACGGCTACGGTCGGCGACTGCTGTTTCTTGCCTCCTGCAGCGCAGTCCAGCGCTTCCCTGGCGAGCTTCGGCCAGCTCGTTCTGTCCGCGTAGCCGAAAGCGATCCACTCCTTCATCAATCTTCCGTGGCCCGGGTCGAAGCGCTCGCCCTTCCCCTCCAAGAGGAGCGTGTCCACCCGAGCCGCGGGAAGCTTCACGACCAGCCTCCCCTTCGAGTGGAAGGCGAAGAGCCTGCGCTCGACCTTCAGGCCCTTCGAGCCGAATCCCTTTGCCCGCGCGGCCTCAGGTCGATCGACGCGCGGATCCATGGAGATCGCTTTGGCCACGCGCGCGAACTCCAGCTCGCTGTCCTCGGCCCGTCCTGGCATCAGCGCCCCTCTTCTTGCGCCCACCGCCGGTGGCGCGGTTCCGTTTCCATCAGATAGGACACCCGCCCCGTCCGCGGTACTTGTGCACGCGAGCAGGTCTTCCAGCCGCCCCGGTTGGCAGTGGGCATGCCTCGAGAAATCACGAAGCGGTGTCCCTCCGCTAGCAGATGCCGGCAGCCGTCGCTACCACCTTGCTGGCATGCAACTACACGGCCTGAAGCCTCCGATCGAACCCATGCTCGCGCGGCTGTCTCGCGAGTTGCCGGAGGGCAGGCTCGTGTACGAACCGAAGTGGGACGGCTTCCGCTGCCTGGCGTTCTGCGGAAGCGAGGGCGTGGACCTGCGCAGCCGTCACGGCAAGCCGTTCGCAAGATACTTTCCGGAGATCGCCGACGCCCTCGCCCCGTTTTCCTCGCGAGCCGCCGTCCTCGACGGCGAGCTGCTCGTGGTTGCATCCGGGTCGCTGGATTTTGCCGCCCTGATGGGTCGGCTCCACCCTGCGCGCTCGCGCGTCGCCGAGCTAGCCGCGCGTGCGCCCGCCGCGCTCGTCTGTTTCGACCTCCTCGCCGTCGACGAGGACGATCTGCGCGAGCGGCCGTTTGCCGAGCGGCGGGCGCGGCTCGAAGAATTGCTGCGCGAGGCGAGTGCCCCGATCCATCTCACCCCCGCGACCAAGGACCCGGCGATCGCGCGCCATTGGATGGAGCGCTTCCAGGGCGGCGGTCTCGACGGCGTGGTGGCGAAGGAGGAGTCGGGCGCGTATCAGCCCGGCCGCCGCGGCTGGATCAAGGTGAAGCACGAACGAACAGCGGATTGCGTGGTGGCGGGAATCCGCGCCGGCGAGGATGCGGCAGGCCCCTTCGTGAGTTCGCTCCTGCTCGGCCTCTACCGGGAAGGCGCGCTCGTCCACGTCGGAGTCTGCTCGAGCTTCCCGCTTTCCGAACGGCGAAAGCTTTTCGCCGAATTCCGCCGGTTGGCGGTGCGCCTCGCGGGACACCCCTGGGAGCGCGGTTTCAACCTGGGGCATAGCCCACTCGGCCGGCTCAAAGGATCGGCGGGACGATGGGATCCGGAGGAGATGGAACAGGACTGGCTTCCGGTGGACCCGGTGCGCGTCTGCGAGGTCGCCTACGACCAGGTGGATGCCGGCCGCTTCCGGCATCCCGCGCGATTCTCGCGCTGGCGACCCGACCGGGACCCACAGTCGTGCGGGTTCGATCAACTGGCCGCGCCGCCGGCCCTGCTCGCAGGCTTGATTCCGCGATGATCGCGTCCGGCAGGGATCTCCGCATCACCAGCCTCGACAAGGTCCTCTGGCCGGAAACGGGATTCACCAAGGGCGACCTCATCGATTGGTATTCGGCGACGGCATCGCTCCTGCTTCCGCACCTCGCCCGCCATCCGATCATGCTCGGGCGCTGGCCGGAGGGCGTCGACGGCCGCGGCTTCTACCAGAGCAATTGTCCGAAGGGAGCGCCGGAGTGGATCGCGACCGTCGAGGCGGGCGGCGCGCGGTATTGCCTGCTCGAAGAGCCCGCCGCGCTGGTGTGGGCCGCGAACCTCGCCACGCTCGAGATCCATCCACTGCACCTCTCCGTCGATCGCCCCTCGGCGGCCGGCGTGGTGCTCTTCGATCTGGATCCGGGTGAGCCGGCAGGTCTCATCGAGTGTTGCGACGTCGCTCTCCTTCTGCGGGAGCGCCTCGCCCGCGATGGGCTCGCGGCCTTCGTGAAGGCCTCGGCAGCCAAGGGATTGCACCTCGTCGCCCCGCTCGACGGTAGCGACGATTTCGAGCGCGCCAAGGCGTATGCGCGCGACGTCGCGACGGAGCTCGCCGATGTGCATCCCGCCCTCGTCACGGCGAAGGTCGCGCGCAACCAGCGCGGCGGGCGGATCTATGTCGATTGGGCGCAGAACGATCCGCTGAGGTCGACCATCGCGCCTTATTCGCTGCGCGCAACGAGCAAGCCCGGTGTCTCCATGCCGCTGCGATGGGAGGAGATCGAACGCGCCGCCGCCGAACGGAGGGCGCGAGGCCTCTGGTTCAGCCCGCAGGCCGCGCGCGAACGGCTCGAGACGACCGGCGACCTGTTCGCCACCGTACTGGACGCCGGCGGCAGATTGCCGGCGAATCCGGGAGGCGCATCCTCGCCGCCATGATGAGGCTCGGAGGGGTAGCGATCGCTTGTCTCTTGCTGCTCGCGGATTGCCGGACCGCCGGACCGACCGCCCGTCCTCCCGAGCACAGGAACGCGCCCAAAGCGTGGGAGTACGACTTCGATCGCAACGCTCTCGCGGCCAGCGTACAGGTCGGATCGTCGATCATCGCGCTCGCCGAGGCAGGGCACGTCCTTCGCTTCGACTTGCAGACGCTGCGCCTCACGGGCGAACGGTTGTCCAGGCGCCGTGCCATCGTTCTCGGAGCGGCAACCGCCACCGATGTCCTGGTTGGATTCACGAACGGCCGGATCGCGCGGCTCGACGCAAGCACCTTGATCGCCACGCCGATCGCGGCCGTCGAGGGCCATCCGGTGTGGATCGGAACCTGCCCCGGAATCGCGAGCCCCCTCGTCGTCTACGCGAGCCCGGTCGCGGCGCCATACCCGGCTTCGCATCCGCGCGGGCTCGTAGGGTATCGGGCACGCCTTCTCGCGACGGAAGAGGAGGTGGAGATCGACACAGGCACGACCTTCCTTTGCGACAGCAAGGGCCGGCTCTGGATCGGCGCGGACCGAGGCGAGTGGGGAGGCGCGTTGCAGGTCGTCGATCTGCGCGCGCGTCCGCTCGCGGTCCGGAAGGTTTCTTACGAGAAAAGCGAGTTGAACGGCATCTATGGACTCGTCGAATCCCCGAAGGGCGACATCCTCGCCTTCGGCGGGACGCTCCACATGGGCTTTGGCAGCGCTCAGTTGACGAAATTCTCCCCGAGTGGCTCGAGCCAGGAGATCTACGCGGCCAAATTCAACGGATGGACTACCCAACCGGTAACCCCGAATCCAACCCTGCCCATCACCCAGGCGTTGTCGAAGGAGGGCCGGTGGCTGGTCTTTTCCTACGACGCCGCTTTCGAATGCGACGGCGCTTTCAGGAATTGGAAGCGGATCGCGACTCTTCACGTCCGGACGAATCCCGGCCGGCCCGACGCGGTAGCGAGCTATCCCGGTATCGTCCGGGTCGACGACGTGGGCGGCAGGATCCTGCTCACCACCCATCTGGACGGGCTTCTCGAGCTTCGCCGAGGCGAGATCGTCCGCCATACCCTTCCCGATCAGCTCGACGTGGCTCCGGATACGGTGATCCTTTGGCGCGATGGCCTCGCCGCGCGAGACCGCGAAGGGGATCTCGCCGTCCGCCTCGATGGCCGCTGGCAGCAGCCGTTCGCGAACTTGCCACCACTCCGCCACCGAAACGAAAGCGACGGCTCTCATGCGCACGGCAGCTATCTGCCGCTGCCCGACGGACGCGCCTTGATCGTCGCGACGCCGCAAGACGATTCCGACGCCGTCGATGGCCGGAAGGAGAAGGCCCTGCCGTTCGTCAGCGCGTTCGTCGAACGAGATAGTGTCGCGGTTGCGGCAGAGCAGAACGCCGAGTTGCCGACCGCATCGTTCGACACCGCGTTTCTGCTGCCTTCTGGAAAACCGGCCATGTCAGGTCCGGACGATCGCCTCTGGATCTACGCGTCCGGGAGGTGGAGCGTCGCGGAACCGCCGCGCCACCTTCGTGCGGTACGCAAGTGGGTCGCTCGGCAAAGTGTGAGCTGGCTCGGACTTGCGACAGGCTTCTTCCCCGACGACCCGTTGGTGTGGGTCGATCTCGAATCTCCTGCCCCGGCCAAGGCGGTTCCCTTTGCTGTCCGGATCGACGGGCAGCCGGTCGACGTCGATGACGGGATCCCCTGGGATGCGCGGCGGTCGCTCCTCGCGACGGATCCGCGGCTGTGCCTGGTCGACCTCTCGACGGGAGATTGTGCGCCGGTCGACCAGGGAATTCCGAATGAAGCGCGGCGCGTCGCGCGCGACGGAAAGGGTCGCGTCTGGGCCGCGGGACGCGGATTGTGGAGGCTCGATCCGGAAAGGGGACCCGTTCCCTATCCCGTCAACCTGCCGTTCCTGGAGGACGCGAACGTCCTCGACCTCGAAGCCGTCGAGGGCCGCCTGGTCCTGACGCTCGGGAACCGCGGCCTCGCGATGCTCGACGCCGACGCGCCGGGCGGCGAATTCGATGAGCCGGTCCTCGATCCGTGGAACTCGCGGCAACCGCACGAGCCACGCTTCGAAGATGGAGCCGTCTTCGTCTATCTCGACGAGACGCTGGACTCGTCGCCGGATTGGGTGATCACGATGCGCAAGTTCTACGCCTTGCAGGAAAAGCTTCGCGCCGAAATCCGTCCGAGCGGGATCCGGGGGTACCTCGCGTGGGACCTCGACACTCCCATTCGCAAGTCGCCGCGGCCGATCCGCTTCACGCTTTACACCTCCGATGTCGACGCGCTCGCGCGACACGTCTTTCGCCTGACGCAGGCGGATCCCCTGGCCAGCAAGCTTCGGGTGATGATTCGCCGAGGTCCGCGAGGGCGGGCGCCGATCGTGCGCTGGCCCACCGAGCCTGGCTTGCGCCGTCCCGGCGAACGTCCCTAGCTTTTTCCATGCCGAAGACCTCCTACGATCGGTTCAAGGAGCACGAGGGCAAGCGGTACACGGGCATGCAGATCGGCCGCGGCCACAAGTGGCAGTACGACGCTGGCGCCTGGACCGAGAAGAAGGTCACGCCCGACAAGTGGGAGTTCCAGTACTCGGTCGTGAAGCGGCGGAA
>Ga0066696_10000140_pt1 | contig 24963 bp, 29 predicted proteins | sample GraSoiAngelo_145_FD_71412 | JGI IMG/M metagenome (GOLD analysis project Ga0066696, IMG submission 71412) | Grasslands soil microbial communities from the Angelo Coastal Reserve, California, USA - 14_1009_05_20cm | ecosystem: Environmental > Terrestrial > Soil > Grasslands | place: USA...
GGGAAGCGATGTGGCCGCGCTCGATGAAGATTTGATCGCGCAAGGTGATGCCGACAGATTCGCCGGACGAAGCGGACTCGACGGACGACGCCGGCCAGCGTTCGATCGTGGCCACGCGCGCCGTCTTATGATGGGGTGAGAAGAGAAGCTGGTCGCCCACGCGCAGCGTGCCCGATTCGATCCGCCCGACGAGGATGCGACGATTCTCGATGCGATAAACGTCCTGGATGGGAAAACGCAGCGGCTGCGCTTCGGCGGATTGCGTCGGCTGGAATTCGTCGATTGCCTGGAGCAAAGCCGGGCCGCGGTACCATCGCATCGCCGCCTCATTGCGGATGACATTCGCGCCTGTGCTGGAGGAAATCGGTGTGAACGCGCGCGCGGTTAACCCAAGGCCTCGCAGAAACGCGCCATATTCGCGCTCGATCTGCTCGAACGCGGACTCGGCATAATTCACCAAATCCATCTTGTTAACCGCGACGATGATCTGGCGAATCCCAAGCAGGCTCAGCAATTGTCCATGACGGCGGCTTTGTTCGCGCGCGCCTTCATCCGCGGCGATCACCACCACTGCGGCATCGGCGCTGGCCGCGCCTGTGATCATGTTCTTGAGAAATTCCTCGTGCCCGGGCGCATCAATGATCACGTAGTGACGGCTCGGGGTCCGAAAATGGATCTGGGTCGTGTCGATCGTGACATTCTGCTGCTGTTCTTCGGCCAGCGCGTCGAGGACAAAGGCGTACTCGAACCGTCGACCTTGCGCGTCACAACTTGCGCGCAACGCCTCGATCTTTCCTTCCGGCAACGATCCCGTCCCTTCAAGGATCCGCCCAATCAAAGTCGATTTGCCGTGGTCGACGTGCCCAACAAAAACGATTTTCACATGAAGCCCTTTGCTCGCAGCTTCTGCATCGCGTGCGGTTCGTAATGATCCTGGGCACGGCCAGCGCGCTCGCTGGAACGCGTTTTCTCCAGCTCGGCGATGATTTCCGCGATGGTCGCAGCGTTACTTTCGATCGGATGAGTGATCGGGCGGCAACCTAACGAGCGGTAGCGCTTGCCATTCTGGGCGAAATAAAGAGGCGGGATCGGAATCTTCTCGCGCTCGATGTAGCGCCAGACATCGACTTCGGTCCAATCAAGCAAAGGCTGGACGCGGACATGTTCGCCCGGCGCGTTCTTCATGGCGAATTGTCCCCAGAATTGCGGCGGCTGATGTTTGTAATGCCATTCGGAATCGGAGTCGCGCGGTGAAAAATAACGTTCCTTCGCCCGGGTCGGATCTTCATCGCGGCGGATACCCGTGATGAGTGCGTCCCATTGATGTTCGGCGATCGCCTGTTTCAACGCGATCGTCTTGAGCTCGTACGTCACCGTCACCGGATCGTGCGTTTCATAACCGATCCCCCGCTCGCGCGCCTCGGTGTTCACTTTCACGATCACCGTGATGCCGTAGTGCTTCATCGCCCATTCACGGAACTCGAGCATCTCAGGGAACTCGTAAGTGGTATCGATGTGCAGGAGTGGGAATGGCACCTTGCCGAGGAACGCCTTGAGCGAAAGCCAGAGCAGGACGTTGGAATCTTTCCCCATCGACCAAGGCATAGCCATGTTGCGGAAGGCATGGTTGGCCTCGCGGAGAATGAAGATGCTGTGGTTTTCCAGCGCATCGAGATGGGTCTGCTCGCCGTTCATGAGATATCAACAAGCCGCAGGGCGGGCGCGCACGAGCAATCGGAAGACAGAGCCGGCAGACGGATTCGAACCGACGACCTGCTGATTACAAATCAGCTGCTCTACCAACTGAGCTATGCCGGCAATTGCGCGCAGTGTAGCGCAGCGACCCTTACGGGACAAGCGCGCCCCTGCCTACATTCGCGAGCGAACATCGACGGTGAGCGGCTCAGCCGTCTCGAGCGTTTTAACGACCGTGCTCAGGTAAACCGATTCCGGATAATACGCCTTGTATTTCGTGATCTCGGCCCGGTTCAAAACTTTGAACCCGTAACGCTCGAACATCTTTTCGCCCCGCCGATCCTGGAACGTGGCGATCTGGCCGTAGACGTGTTTTTCGCCGCTGCGGTAGAGATAACTCAGATACGCGCTCATCAGCGCGCGCGTGGTCGACATCTTGCGCGCGTCCGGCAGCAGGTTGATGTGGAAATGCGGCGTGCGCCGCGGCGCGGCCGGAACTTCGCGCCAGCCGTGGCTGATCATCCAACGAATAAACCGGCGCGAGCGCTGATCGTAATGCGGGTAACGCCAGAGAGCGCGCAGAAAGAGCCGGATGTTTTGGCGAAAGGAATAGAACTGGTTCCAGAGCGGCTTGCGCGAGCCGAGCAAGTACCCGCGTATCTCGCCGTCGAGCTCGAGCACGAACGACGACTCGGGTTCTTTGTCGGTGTAATAGGTCGTGAGGAAATCGGCGAACAGTTCGTGGTCGTCGTAAACCGGATCGATCGGTTCGCCCAGGAACCCGGTCTGGCAACAGAGTCGCCGGACCGCGGCGCGATCGGTCGCGCGGTAGCTGCGAATGGTGAATGCTTTGTCGGAGTTCATGGGCCAGACCGTGTGTAGTTTGCGCAGACCTCGCGGTAAATGCAAAACAGTCTATGGAACACCACCGGCCAGGCGTATTCCGCGGCCGCCTTCTGCGCCGCCACGCGGCCGATCGCCTTGAGATCTCGCGCGCTGAACTGCTCGATCGCGTTCGCCAACGCCGCCGGGTTATTCTCCTCCGCCCAGCTTTCCTGGTCGTGCAGAATGATCCCGTCGAGCCGCGACCCACGGATCCCGACGATCGGGGTTCCGCAGGCCTGACTTTCCAATGCGACCAAGCCGAATGTTTCCTGCATTCCTGGATGAACAAACAAATCCGCGGCGCGATAGTAGCCGGCTAATTCCAGCGGGTCGGTACAGTAATTGATCCAGTTCACGCTTTGTGTGCCCGCCTCCACCCGGCGCAGTTGCTGTCGCTGCGATCCGTCGCCGATGACCAGAAGTTTGAATTCGCCAGGCCGTCGTTTCGACAGAATCTCGAACGCCGCGAAAAGCGTCACGGTATTTTTTTCCGGCGCCAATCGGCCCACGTAAAGAAGAAGCTTCGGTCCCGGCTCGATTCCGAGGGCCTTGCGCGTTTCTACGGAGTCGTCCGGATCGGGAATGAAGTTGTTGGTGTTAACGCCGAGCGGCACCAGCCGTGTATTGCGCACGCCCCACCCTTCCAGAATCTGCGCCAGCGGTTGGGAAGGAACGAGCGTGGCCTCGAACCGGTTATACATCTTGCGCACGTAGCGTTGCGCCGCGGACATGAGCGATTTTCCCGCGCGATGGCCGAGCAGTTTCGACGCGCCCCGCAAATAGGCTTCCGGAAAGTGCGAGTGATAAAACGCGACGACCGGGATGCGGCCCGACTTTCCGAACGCGATCGCTTTCCAACCGACTTGATATGGATCACTCGATTCGATGATGTCCGGCCGTTCGCGCTCCAAGATTTCGCCGACGGCGCGCAGATCGAGCAGAGCGCGGTAACGCGCCGAGCGCGAGATCAACGGCGACCGAATCGAGTAGACGCGTGAACGCTCGCCGTCGATTCGCTCCGTTTTTTCGCCCGGAACAATGAGCAGATGTTCGTCGTTCGTCCCGTTGCGAATGTAATCCGCCTTCTCGTGGACGTACCGTTTCACTCCACCGCTGAGCGGTGAATAGAATTGGGTCAGGTCGCAAATCTTCAACGGCCTACTGTAGCCGCTTCGCTATGCGAAGCGCGAGAGTGAGCAACGCAACCGTCACGCCGCCCATAGGGCGGCGGCTACAGGTCATTTCCCCAGCGCCCCCAAATATTTCTCCGCTTCCATCGCCGCCGCACATCCGGATCCGGCCGCGGTGATCGCCTGCTTGTAAACGCGGTCTGCGACATCGCCGGCGATGAAGACTCCCGGATGTTTGCTCTCCGCGAGATGCCTCACGAGCAGATATCCATCGGGATCGGTCTCGAGTTTGCCCTGGAACGCCTTCGTATTTGGATCGTGTCCGATCGCGACGAAAACGCACGCGACCGGCAACTCCCGCTCTTCGTGCGTCTGGACATTGCGCAAGACTACCGCGCTCATCTCACCTTTTTCATCGGGAACGTAGCGAGTGACGACCGTGTTCCAGATCGGCTCGATCTGTTCGCAAGCCAGGACGCGGTCCGCCATGATCTTGGAGGCGCGAAGCGCATCGCGGCGATGGATCAGGTAAACCTTGGAGGCAAACCTGGTCAGAAACAGCGATTCCTCCGCGGCGGAGTCGCCGCCGCCGATCACGCATACCGGAACATTCCGGTAGAACGCGCCGTCGCACGTTGCGCACGAAGTCAGGCCGTGGCCGACAAGCTTTTCTTCGTTCTCCAAACCGAGCCAACGGGCCGACGCACCACTTGCAACGATCAAGGCGCGCGTCTCTAACCATTCGTCGTCCGCCTTGATGCGAACGTGATCCGGCTGCGGATCGTAATCGGTCACCTCGGAGTAGGCGAAGCGCGCTCCGAATTTTTCCGCCTGCTCATGCATGTTGATGATCAGTTGCGGACCGTCAATCCCTTCGGGGAAGCCGGGAAAATTTTCGACCATGGTAGTCGTGGAAAGTTGCCCGCCGGGCTGGCGCCCCTCGAGCACGAGCGGGCTGAGATTGGCGCGCGCCGCGTAAATCGCGGCCGTCAGCCCGGCGCACCCGCTGCCCACAATGATCACTTTCTCCATGCGTAAACTTAGCACACCGCGCAAACCCGCGTCACATCGCGAATCGACAGTGACGAACCGCCATCCTATTTTGCGCGATGCCGGAACTCGCCGAGGTCGAATTCTATCGCCGGCAATGGGACCCGGGGCTCGGACAGAAAATCATGCGCGTGCAGATCCATCCGCGAAAGCGAATTTTTCGCGGCTCAAATCCGCGAGCGTTTGTGCGCGAGCTAACTGGAAGTTGTTTTCTTCGTTCGTTCGCCTGGGGAAAACAGATGCTCTTCGAATTTTCCGGTGGCAATTGGATCGGGATCCATCTCGGCATGACCGGGACGTTGCGCATCGAGCCGCCGAACTTTCGCCCGGAAAAACACGATCACCTCGTCCTGCATCAAGCGAGGCGCTCTCTGGTTTTCCGCGATGCGCGCCTCTTCGGTCGGGTGCGCTTTCATCGCGGACAATCGGCTCCGCCCTGGTGGCGCGCGGGAGGACCGGACATCGCGTCTGATACTTTCGATCGGAAATTCCTCGACGCGTTTCTGCGTCGCCACGGTCGGGCGCCGGTGAAGTCCGTTCTTCTCCTGCAAAGCGGTTTCGCCGGCATCGGCAATTGGATGGCCGACGAAATCCTTTGGCGCGCGAAGATCCCACCGCTGACCGCCGCCGGCGCGTTGACCGCAGCCCAGGGCACACGTCTGTTCCGCGAGACGCGGTTCGTCGCGAGCGAATCGCTCCGCATCATCGGTCCCAACTTTAGCGATCCGCCACGCGATTGGTTGATCCATCAAAAATGGAAACGCGATGGTGTGTGCCCAAAGCATCACACGCCGCTGCGGAAAGCGATCATCGGCGGCAGAACGACCGCGTGGTGCCCGCGCTGCCAAAAATAATTCTTGGAGGGACGGCCGCCGGGCCGTCCCAACATAATGGGACGCGATGGAGCGCATCCCTCCACTCGTTAGGTCACGTACACCGTGATCTTGTGGAATCCCGTGGTGCCTGATTTGAACGGGCGTTCTTCGTCCAATTCCTGGACTGCGCCTTCGCCATCGGTGGCGCGGACAACGAGCGTGTAATTGTCCGGGCCCGGTGGCCGCCAATCGTAACTCCAGAGCGCCCAGGTCAATTTCGTCCCGGGATAATCGAGCTTCGCTTCCTGCCAGGTGGCGCCGTCGTCAAAACTAAACTCGACGCGCGAGATCCCGCGATCGCCGCCGAAGGCGACGCCGCGCACCGCGATGCCGTTGGCGGCGACGGCGCTGCGGAAGGTCGAATAATTATCCGGCTGGTCGAAACGCGAACGCGTCGGCACGATGAAGTCCGGGCCCCAGCCCTGTTTTTCATAGAAGCCTATCGCGCTTTCATCGGCCACTTCGATCCGCGTGATCCATTTCACATGTTTCTCGCCGAAATAACCGGGCACGATGACGCGGGCCGGGAACCCGTGGCGATCCGGCAGGGTTTCGCCGTTCATTTCGTAAACGACGAGCGTGGTCGAGTCCATCGCCTTCTCGAGCGGAAACGTGTCGGTATAATTATCGACGCCGTGGAGCCGGACTTTCGTGGCACCCGCCAGCGGCGAAGCGGCGGAGAGGAGCACGCCCATCGGCACACCTTTCCACTTCGCGTTGCTCATCAGGCCGGCATCGAGTCCGTTGCTGATGCACATCAAGGTCGTCTCCTGCTCGACGGCGGGAAGCGATTTGAGCCGGTCGAGCCGATAGGTCTGCCGGGTTTGGACGAGGCCGGTAATCTCGAGCCGCCAGAGATCGGCGTTCACCTTTGGATCGACGACGTTCTTCGTCACGCAGTAGAACTGGTCGTTAGGCGTGATCGCTTGCACGACGCGGCCTTTGTACTGGGTGCCATCGTAACTGAAGGTGGCGGCGCGATAGAGCCGGCGAAGAAGTTCCGTGGCGCCGCCCGCAGCCAGCAGCGCAATTCCACCGGTGATCAACGCCCGGCGGCCGATTGGCGGGCTGAATTCCTGATCGTTGACCTGCACGCGCGGCCGGGTGAGAAAACGGAAGACCAGCACAAGAATGCGTTCGAAGACGATGAACGCCGCGAGCAAGCCGGTGAGAGTGACGACCATTGCGCGATTGATCGGCAACCCGTGATAATGGGTGCCGAGCACCGGCCACAGAAGTATTCCGACCGCTGCGAGCGGCAGGAGGATGAAGACAATTCCAGTGACAATGAATCTGCTTCGGTCGCGTCGCCGCATGACCAGGCCGTAGATTATTCCACCGAATCCGCCGACCAGCAGCTGGCCGACAATGATGGAACCGACGCCGAGCTGCTTCATGTTGTTGTAACCGCCTACGCGCCCCATCAGGGAAAGAAACGTGTCCGCTGGAATGAAGACCGAAAGCCGGTCGCCGAAGATCACGAGGGGAGTCGCCACTCCGAAAAGCCACGCGAGCAAGAGCATCGTCACCGTCATCAACAACGCCGCGGTAATGCTGGCGAGAAGTCCATCTGAGATTGCTTTCATCCTGCTCATGACGCGCCCTGAATCAAGATGCCGGAACATAGGCTTATAGCCTGTGTGCCCAGCGGAGTTTTACTCCGCTGACCCGGCACCAAAATCACAGCGGCCAGAATGTTCGCTGGGCGCACAGGCTACAAGCCTATGTTCCGCCGTTCCATCGCCACCCGAAGGAGCGTCGCCATAATCCGGACACCGGCGACGAATGTTCCGCGGAAGGTCCCGGACACTTTCGATTCCCCGCCGGTCCGGCAACGGTGGTTCACCGGGACTTCCAGAATGCGCAGGCGCGCCCGCGCGGCGCGCATCTGCATCTCGAGGTTCCAGCCGTAGGTCGGTTCTTTCATCCCGAGTTTGTCGAGCGCGGAACGGCGAATCGCGCGGAATGGGCACATGTCGGAATACCGAACGCCGTAAAGCAGACGAAGAAACCAGCCGGCGACGCGGCCCGCAAAAACCTGCTGGAAATTCATGCTGCCGGGCTCGCGTTTTCCGCGGGTGCGCGAGCCGATCACAAAATCCTGTTCTCCTCGCGCGATCGGCTCGACCAGTTGCGGCATGAACTCGGGGCAATCGCTGCCGTCGCCGTCCAGGAAGACGACGATGTCGCACTCGGGCGCCAAGGCGCGAATCCCAGCCGCGCAGGCGCGGCCGTAACCAGGCGTCGGTTCCGAAACCACCGTGGCGCCCGCGGCCTGCGCCCGGTCAGCCGTCCGATCGCTGCTACCATTGTCTACGACGATGACTTCGCCTGGCAAACCAGTCGTTAGGCAAGCGCGCACCACCGCCGCGATCGGCTCTTCTTCGTTCAGGGCCGGAATGATTACCGAGATCATCCCAGAACGAGCCAGGCGAGAGAGAAGTAAAACGCCAGTGCGCAGAAATCTGTCACCGCGAGCGTGACCGGGCCCGCGGCGATTTTCGGATCGAGTTTCAGCCCATGTAAAAGCGACGGAACGCTGAATCCAAACAGGCAGGCGGTGACGAGTGAAACCGCTATACTCGTGCCAATCACCCCCGCGCTCCTTGGATCCTCCCGCCAAACCCAAACGATGGCGCCGACCAGAAGCCCGCAGGCCAGGCCGAGTAAGACGGCCGTGGCGAGTTCGCGTCGAAGATTATGCACAAACCAGCGGCGGGTCAGGGTGTTCGCGCGCAGAGCCTGGATCGTAAGGGTCATCGATTGCATGCTCACGCTTTCGTTCAGGCCGAGCACCATCGTAAGAAAGAATGCGATCACGAGACTGCCGGCGAGAGTTGTCTCAAACGCGCCGGCGAGCAGAGCGCAGGCGGTCCCAGCACCGACCGTCGCGAGTAACCACGGGAATCGATAACGAAACACGCGCCAGGGCGACGCTCCGCGGACCTGGGCCAGGCGAAACCCGAGCGCTTCGAAAACATCGTCCGCCACGTGCGCCACACTCCGCCGCTCGTCTTCGCGCTCACCCATCTCCAGCATTTCCTCGGCGAACAAACTCACGTCCACGACGCCGACGACGCGCCGCGCGCTGTCAACGACCGGAAAGGCAAAGAACTTGTAGAGCACGAAGAATTCGCACGCTTCCAGCACCGTCGCGCTCGCCGGGATCGCCACCACCCGCCGGACCATGATTTCTTCGAGTCGCGTCGCGAGCGGGGCCGTCAGCAACCGGCGTGTCGGTAAAACTCCGACGAGGCGTTGCTCCGCATCGGTGGCGAAAAAATAAATGACGCGCTCGCCCACGCCTTCGCGCCGGATGCGATCGAGCGCCTCGGCCACACTCATGTTCGCGTCGAGCAGCGGAAAATCTTTCCGGGCGTGCTCGACGATCGACGAATTGAAATCGGGGATCTTAACCGCCTCGCTCACCGCGCGACTTTACGCGATGAACAATCCCTTTGCTGCGAAGAATGTTCGCCGCTTCGCTGAAATAATCGCGGACGTCGGCCTGCTGGCGGATCCAATCAAGGTAACGCCGGATGCCAGTGGCGAGATCGACTTGCGGCGCATAGCCGGCCGCGCGGATGCGCTCCGTGTCGCTGGTGAGATGGCGCATCTCGCCGGGACGAAATTCGCCGTTCACTTCCGGGGTTATGTGGATGCCGAGTGCATCGGAAATCTGCTCGGCTACCTGGCGAATGCTGGCGCCCTCGCCGCTGCCGACATTCACGGGAAGGCCGTCGAGCTTGTCGGATTCCGCGGCCAGCAGGTTCGCCCGCGCGATGTCCTCGACGAAAGAGAAATCGCGGGTCTGCTCGCCATCCTCGTAAAGGACCGGAGGAAGATCGTTGAGGAGGCGCGTGCAGAAAATCGCAATCACGCCGGTATAAGGATTGAAGATCGATTGGCGCGGGCCGTAGGTGCAGGAATAGCGCAGGGCCACCGTGGGAATTCCGATTTGTTTGCCCCAGAGCAGCACTAGTTTTTCCTGGTCGACTTTCGTGAGGCCATAAACGGTCTCGCCGCCAATGGGAGCGCGCTCCGGAGTGGGCGCGCTGGTGGTGACCGCCTGGCAAATCGGACAATGCACCGACCAATCGCCGAGCTGCAATTGCTCGATCGGGCGAACATCGGGAAAAACAAGGCCGTGCTCGGGACAGGTCGCGGCGCCTTCGCTGTAGACAGCCTGCGAAGAAGCGACCACGATTTTTTTGATCGGCAGGTTTTGTTCGCGAATAATCTCCAGCATTTGCGCGGTGCCGAAGCTGTTAACGCGAACGTATTTCGCGATCTCCGGCATGTATCCTCCGTAGGCCGCCTGATGGAAAACTACATCGATGTTCGCTAGTGCGGCGGTGATGGTTCCCCGATCCACGACATCGCCTTCAATGAACTCGATATCATTTCCGACCCAGGGAGGTTTGCCCTTGCGATGCGTCTGCGGCTCCAGGTTGTCGAGGACGCGAACCCTCCAGCCTTCACGCCGCAGCAAATCCGCGACGTGGGATCCGATCAGTCCGGCGCCGCCACTGACGAGAGCGCGTTTTCCGTGCGCCGTCATGGGTTCGATTCGTTAGGCCAGATCCGGTCCCGCCCTTCGCGTTCGATCAGGTTGGAGAGAAATCCGCGCGTCGCCGGCGCCGCGAAGCCGCTCCCAGCGCTGCCATTCGAACCGAAGAATTCGCCGCAGAGTCGGGACAGAGTCGAGCGGTCGTCGACGTCGTACCAAGTCGGCAACAGATGCACCGGCAGATTAATCTCTCGGGCCGCTTCGATGGTCTGTTCGAAGACGCGCTCGGTGCTCCAATCGATCGTGTCGAACAGACGCCGATGCAGTTTCTTCAAACCGATCAGGTAATACCCGCCGTCATCTGAAGGACCGAGGACGACCGAATCCTCGGCGCGCGCGAGAAAGTCGACTGCTTCAGCGAAAGCTTTTTCGGGCACTGTCGGGCTGTCGGAATCGATCAGGCAAAGCGAATCAAACCCGAGCTGGAGCAGATCCTCCGTCGCTGCGGAAAGCCGTTCGCCGAACGCTTCGCCACGTTGGGGGACGAGCGCGAATTCGTCCGGCCAAATCCCGGCGTAGGCTTCCTCCGCGCCGATCGGTGTATAAACCGCGATTCCTCTCGCGCTTTTTCCGTTGGTGGTCCGTAAAATCGCTGACGCGGTATCGCGCAAAAAACAAATGTTTAATGCCGCCGCTTCCTCTGGCGACAAAGGCGGCGTCAGCCGTGTCTTTACGCGACCCGCCTGGGGTGCCTTGGTCATCACGGCGAGGGCGCACAAACCCGCCGGGACACGGTCGTTTTTGCGTGGGTCGAGGACGCGATGGATCGCTTTCATGCCGACGTGCTCTCTGCGCGGGGGCGCAGAGCGTCAATCTTTTTCGCACAGGGCGTATTGATAGCGCCCGTCCCGCCAGGTTTCTATTCTCCGCCACGGTTGCGTGGCAAAAAGGCGGTTCATCTCGCGAGTCGACAACACCCGGGCGCGGCTCGGTTCGCGATAGCCGTTTTTGAAATGGGTCAGGCCGGCGAGCAGCCACATTGTAAAAAGCGGGATTGAAGCCCAGAACGCCCAGCGCGGTTCGGCTATGAAACAACGGCCGCCGGGGCGAAGGACACGATACATTTCCGCCACCGCCCGGCGCCGGTTCGGCAGGACCGTGAAAAGCCGTGACGCGATCAAGACATCAAAGCTGGCGTCTGGGTGCGACAACTCGAGGACATTGTCGCTTTGGAATCGGCAGTTGTTCAAGCCGAGAGCGTTTCGCTTTTCCCGGGCCCAGCTGAGCTGGCTCGGCGAACGATCCACCCCGAGCACTGTAATTTCGCGGAAACGTTCCGCCAGGCCGCATGAATAAAATCCGGGTCCGCACCCTAATTCGATGATCTTCCTTCCCGGCGCCGGCTTTCCGGTCGGCCACAGTGCCGCGATCATGCGCTCGGTGTCGTCCCGGAAAAGTTTTTCGCGGCAGAAAATGTAGAGCCAGGGGAAATGCTCGAAGAGGCTGTCAGAAGAACTGTCGCTTAATTCGTCGGAGGAAACGGACGCGAGCGTTTGCGCGACGGATGTTTGAGCGAGCGGCAATACTTCCGGTTCGGCGAGCGTGGCTGAGTCGGATGGAAGAGTTTTAAACACCTTCTTTAAGATTTAATCTTTAAACACGAGAGCGTTCTTAATCTTATCGGTGCGGACAACTCGGTTGGACTCTAGGTTTCACCTCCCGACCGGCTCGAACTTTCGTCTGTTGATAACACCACGCGGGAGTTCCGACAAATCCGTTTCGGCCAGAGGAGACGAAAACTGTTGGGCGTTATTCGATCTTGTTGGCTTCTTGTTGAGGGATCGTTTAACAACGCAAAATGATGAGGGCTAAAGAGCTGACCTCGCTCGGGCTGGTTGTTCTGATCACGGCAGCCGCGCGGGCAGCCGAGCCGACGCTGCTCGAAAATCAAAAGATTTTGGAGAGCGCGAAGTTTATCGAATTAACCCATGCCTTTGAGCCCGGCATTCCGCGGTGGCCGGGATTCCCCGACGAAAAAGCGGGAGACGGCGTATCGGTACGAAAAAGGCCGCGGCTTGCTCGGCACGGGATTTTTAACGGAGATTTTTACCCACGTCGGGCAATGGGCACGCATGTCGATCCGCCGGCCCATTTTATTAAGGGGATTCGGACCGTCGACCAGATCAGCCCGAAGGAAATGATTTTGGCGCTGGTGGTGTCGACGTTCACAGCGAGGTGGCAAAAAATCCCGATTACACATTAAACATCGAGCGTATCAAAAAATGGGAGATGGACTACGGTCGCGTACGACTGGGCGCATTCGTGCCGCGATGGAGAATAAGGACTCGGCTGGCGTTTCGCATTACCTGGGCTGGAGTATGCCGGCGCTGAAGTATCTTTACGAGGAATGCGAAATCACTGCTTCCGGTCATGAGACGACGGACACCGCTCCGGGCGTCGCGACCACGAAGGAAGATTACTCGCTCGAAACCTACAGTCTTAAAACAAACCATTATCAAATCGAGCTCCTGGCTAATCTCGATCAGGTTCCCGAAAGCGGCGCGCTGATCGTGGCGACGTTTCCGAAACCAAAAGGTGGCTCCGGTTTTCCCGCGCGCGTCTTCGCGATCCGCCCGCCGTAGGCGCCCAGCGAAAATGGATTTATTAGACGAACTCGAAAAACGAGTCGTCTGCGGCGATGGCGCGATGGGGACACTGCTGCTCGATGACGGTGTGCGGATGAGCCGCTGTTTCGAGGAGCTTTGCGTCTCGGAACCGGAGCGGATCCAGAAGATCCATGAGTCTTACATCACAGCCGGCGCGCGTGTCATCGAGACAAACACATTCGGCGCGAACGCCGTGCGGCTCCAGCGCTTCGGCATGGAGGAACGCGTTTCCGAAATCAATCGGGCGGCGGTTGCGGTTGCAAAAAGCGCGGCAAGAAACAGAGACATCTGCGTGGCCGGCTGCGTCGGTCCCTTGGGTATCACCGCGAGGGATGCCGCGGCGCGAGGGATCGATCGGGCGCGATGTTTCCGCGAACAAATTACGGCATTGCTCGAAGCGGGTGTGGACGCGATTTTTCTCGAAACGTTTACGGACTTTGACGAGATCGAGATTGCGTTGCGGGCGAAGAAGACGGTCTCCGAAGCGCCGGAAATTTGTTCGTTTGCCTGCAGACCGGACGGACGGCTTCGCTGCGGCGCGATCTTGGGCGAGGCGTTCAACCGCCTTCGGGAAATGGGCGCGAAAATACTGGGCGTGAATTGCATGAACGATCCGGCAGAAATGGTGGTGTTACTGCGGCAATTACCGGCGGAATTTCCTCTCGCCGTTTACCCGACGGCCGGCCGGCCACGACTGCGAGACGACCGTTTTCATTACGACGTCGCCCCACAATCTTTCGCCGACGCCGCGCGCGACCTCGTGGCAAAAGGCGCCCGCCTGGTCGGCGGTTGCTGCGGCACTACCCCCGCTCATATCACCGCTCTCGGAAGCGCGATCGCGAATCTGCCTTCATGACGTTGTGCCAGACAATTTGCGTGTGGCGTTGGGAGCGGTGAGTATTGCGCAATGGTGCAAATTCGGCGCGCTATCATTCTGCAATTGGGCGGTCTGCTCGTCACAGGCCTTTTATTCTTTTTCCTGAGCCGCCTTTTTCCCGTCGTCGATATCCTGTCCGATGTGCAGCAACGCGTCATGCGCTGGGGAGCCTGGAGCGCGATTTGGTATCCGGTTCTCTACGCATGCTGCAACGTCCTGCTACTTCCAGGAGGAGTATTGAGCGTGGGCGCGGGATTTTTCTTCGGACTTTGGTGGGGGTTTCTAATTGCGCTCGTTGGAAACGTTAGCGGCGCCGCAATCTCATTTTTTATTAGCCGATCGCTGGGACGGCAATGGTTGAAGCGCAAGCTGCTGCGCAACCGGACACTGATCGCGTTGGAACCGGCAATCGAGAAGGAGGGATGGAAGATCATTCTGCTCAGCCAACTGCATCCCCTATTCCCCACAAGCCTGTTGAACTACCTCTATGGCATAACCCGGATCCGCTTTCGGACTTGCATGTTGTGGGTAGCAATCGGGCAAGCGCCAGGTTTGTTCTTGTATTCGTATTTGGGAACGCTAGGGCAGCTCGGGCTGAACCTGGCCCGGGGCAAGACGCATCCCCGAGTTATTGAATACTGGATATGGCTGGGGGGATTTGCCAGCGCGGCCATCATTCTTATTTTGCTTGGAAAGGTTGCGCTTAAGTTATTACAACATACTCAAAAGGAGAGTGATAAAGAAAATAAGTTACCAACGGGAGGACAGGGATTAGCGGTCCAACCAATCTACGTGACGCCGCATGAAAAGTGACCTTCGAGAAGCTGCGGCTCAGGCTCGTTTGCGGGCATACGCCCCATACTCCGGATTTCTGGTAGGTGCCGCTCTTCGCTTGACCTCCGGGGCGGTAGTATCCGGCTGCAATGTTGAGAACATCTCCTTCGGTCTCACGATGTGCGCCGAGCGGGTTTGCGCGGGGAAGGCAATCGAGCAAGGCGAGAAAGGTTTTGAAGCACTGGCCATCGTTGCTGATACCGAAACTCCGATCGTGCCGTGCGGAGCCTGCCGTCAGGTATTGGCCGAATTCGCACCTGCGCTCGTAATTACCAGCTGGACCCTTGACGGCAAAAGCCAGGAATTTTCACTGGCTGATCTATTGCCGTTAGCGAAGCAAGGGATCTTACAGGTTCCACGTGGAACATGAGCGCAGGACTGAAACACTACGACGTCGTCGTGGTCGGCAGCGGGCATGCCGGCGTCGAGGCAGCCTTGGCTGCGGCCCGGCTCGGAAGTTCAACCCTGCTCCTGACCCAAAACCTCGACACGGTCGCCCAAATGTCGTGCAACCCGGCCATCGGCGGCTTGGCCAAGGGCCAGATCGTTCGCGAAATCGACGCCCTCGGAGGCTCTATGGGAATCAACGCCGATGCCACTGGAATTCAGTTTCGCCTGTTAAATCGCACCAAGGGGCCCAGCGTCCGCGCGCCGCGGGTCCAGTGCGATAAGAAGGCCTACCAATTTCGAATGAAAGCCGTGCTCGAGCGCGCACCCAACTTGGATATCAAACAAGCGACCGTCTCACAGATTCTGGTCGACCGACAATCAAGAGCAGCCGGAGTTGAGACGGATATTGGAATGCAATTCACGGCCGGTGCAGTGGTGGTGACCTCCGGCACTTTTCTCCGAGGCCTGTTGCACGTGGGGAGGCACACACGGCCCGGCGGCCGGATGGCGGACACTAGCTCGGGCTTGAGTGAATCCCTGCGCGAACTCGGGTTCGAAGTCGGCCGGTTCAAGACCGGCACTCCGTGCCGGATTAATCGGCGCTCAATCCATTTCGAGCGGTGCGAGAAACAACGCGGCGATGTTCCACCGCCCTGCTTCAGCTTCTTGCCGCCTCCCGACGAGCAGAATCCCGACGATGTTTTCACCCTGAACTCAGCAATGTTCCCGGTGGAACAATTGCCGTGCTGGATAACCTACACCACCACGGAAACTCACGAAATTATCCGAGAGAATCTCGGGAAATCGGCCTTGTATTCTGGTCGAATCGAAGGCACGGGCCCACGGTATTGCCCGTCGATCGAAGACAAGATCGTCAAGTTTCCGGACAAGGCGGCGCACCAGATTTTCTTGGAACCGGAAGGCCGCCACACGGAGGAATTCTACGTTAACGGGCTGTCTACGAGTTTGCCCTATGAGATCCAAGTTGAATTCATCAGGTCGATCCCAGGGTTGGAAGAAGCTGAGCTGATGCGGCCCGGCTACGCTGTGGAGTATGACTATTTCCCTCCCACGCAGCTGACAGAAACTCTCGAAACCAAGGTGGTCGACGGGTTGTATTTTGCAGGGCAAATCAACGGAACATCAGGATATGAAGAGGCTGCAGCACAAGGACTTATATCAGGGACCAACGCAGCTCTAAAAGTCCAAAGGCGACCGCCTTTCACGGTTTCGCGCAAAGAAGCGTACATTGGTGTGCTGATCGATGATCTGATAACACACGGAACCGACGAGCCCTATCGCATGTTCACCAGCCGAGCCGAAGAACGTCTTTCGTTGCGGCACGACAACGCCGATCAGCGGTTAACGAATCGCGGATTCGAAGCGGGTCTGGTCGATTCACACCGGCACACCATCTTCCACGCAAAAATGGATTCCCTGGAAAAGTTGCGACGCGCGGTCCGCGAAATCGCCATCGATGGAAAACCCCTTATGTCGCTCCTCAAGATGCCAGAGTTCGGTTTCCAATCGCTCCCGGCAGACATCCAACGGCTCGCACCATCGGATCTGTGGGAACTCGTAGAGACCGATCTGAAGTATGAAGGCTACGTCCAGCGGCAAACCGCTCAAAACGCCAAACTGTTTCGTGACCGAGGCCGCGCCATTCCCGCGGATCTCGATTATGAAATGATTGCTGGGCTGCGGCGCGAGACCCGGCAAAAATTATCCGCGATCCGCCCACCGTCGCTCGGACACGCCGCGCAAGTAAGCGGAATTACCCCAGCCGACATTTCGATCATATCGATCTGGTTGCAGAAAAAAAAGTTAACCCAGCCAGCCGCCCGTTAGGCGCACGGCGAAAAGACTTTCGTGTGGTCCTTGATCCTAGCCTGCTGCGCCGTCGGCTATTTTTTCGGATCGTTTCCCGCGGGATATTTCGCGGGGCGCATCGCCGGCATTGATGTTCGTTCCGTCGGAAGCGGAAACATCGGCGCCACGAATGTGCTGCGCGTCCTGGGAAAACGTTGGGGTTATCCCGTCTTCGCGATCGATGCATTCAAAGGGTTCGCTGCGGTTCGGCTCGCGTTTTTGCTGGTAAAATATTGGCCCGCGGCGCAGCCCTACGCGGAGTATTTCGCGATCATCACCGCGATCATGTCGGTAGCCGGACACATGTTCCCGGTCTGGCTGCGGTTCAAAGGCGGCAAAGGCGTCGCGACCTCCGCCGGCGCCCTCTTTGGTCTCATGCCGTGGGCCGTTCCCTGTGTTTTTCTTGTTTGGTTTATTGTCTTCGAGATCAGCCGATACGTTTCGCTCGCCTCGATCATCGCCGCCATTTCGCTCCCGATTATCGTCAGCCTTTTCGCACACTGGAAATTCATCGACACCGCGGCGCTGATTTATTTTTCCTTGCTGATCATGGTCCTCGTCCTCTGGCGGCATCGCTCGAATTTTTCTCGTCTTCTCAAAGGAACCGAACAACGCTTCGACCGGAAGTGAGTTTTCGACACACGGCGATCATCGGTGCAGGCGGCTGGGGAACCGCGCTCGCCGTCCTTTGGTCGAAGCGCGGAAACGCCATCACCCTTTGGGGAAACAACCCGGAGCGCACGGCGCAGCTGCGCGAGACGCGCGAAAACAGCGAGTATCTCCCGGGGATTAAGCTACGCGATGCGATCCGCGTCACGAGCGACATCGCCGATTGCAGTCGCGCGGACCTGATTGTTTTCGTCACGCCATCGGTCGTGTTGCGTTCAGTCTCGAAACGTCTCCAGGCCACGAACCTGAACTCCAGCGCCATTCTTTTGAGCGGCACGAAAGGGATCGAGCACGGCACCGGAATGCGCATGACTGAGGTCTTGCACGAGATCTTTCCCGATCACACCGTCGCGGTCCTTTCCGGTCCCAATCTCGCCGTGGAAATTTCACGCGATCTGCCCACCGCCGCTGTTCTTGGCTGTCGCAATCACGAGTGCGCCGAGGAGCTGCAAGCTTATCTCGGCAGTGAACGCTTCCGGATTTATTCGAGCGACGAGACGATCGGCATCGAGCTTGGCGGCGCCTTAAAAAATGTGTTCGCGATCGCGGCCGGGGCCGGCGACGGCTTCGGCCTGGGCGACAACTCGAAGGCCGCGCTCGTTACCCGATCGCTCGCAGAGTTGTTGCGACTCGGGACCGCGATGGGCGGGAACCCGCGAACGTTTTACGGATTGAGCGGCGCCGGAGATTTGATCGCCACCTGTTTCAGTCAGCTCAGCCGGAATCGGCGCGTTGGTGAACGGCTGGGTCGCGGCGAAACGCTGGAACAGATTTGCGCGAGCACCCATACGGTAGCGGAAGGAATCCCGACGGCGAAAAGCGCCTACGAATGCGCGCGCAAATTGCAGATCGAGACCCCGATCATCGACCAGATTTATTCCGTCGTCCATAAAGGCAAACGGCCCGACCAGGCGATGCAGGAACTTCTCGGGCGCGACCAAAAAGCCGAGCGCGCCTGATTGCGAAATCTCACACCTCGCAGAATTGCGCAATCACTTCCGGGTAGAGGGCCCGTTCCGCAATTTGGATCCGGGCGTGCAACGATTCCGGCGTGTCGCCCGGCAGCACCGGCACTTTTCGTCGGGCAATGACTTCGCCGCTGTCAATCCCGGCATCAACGTAGTGCACCGAACAGCCGGTGATCTTTTCGCCGGCCGCCAGCGCTTGTTTCCAGGATTCGATGCCGGGAAACTTCGGCAAGAGCGAAGGATGAATGTTGATGATGCGGCGCCGATACGCCCCGAGCATCGGCTCTTTGAGCACTCGCATGAAACCGGCCAGAACCACGAGCTCCACGCCAGCTTGTTGAAGCAGGCGCTCCAATTCCATTTCCACATTCGGTTCGAGCCGCGTCCGAAATTTTCCCGGCGGCAGATAAACGTTCGGCACCCCGAATTCGCGCGCGACGTCGAGAATACCGGCATCGAAAACATCGGAAACAACAAGGCGCGCTTCCGCCGGTAAATTGCCGGCGCTGATTTGCTCAAGGATCGCACGGCAATTACTTCCCTTGCCTGATCCGAGAATTCCCAGCCCCAGTTTTTTCATCCGCCGCCGTGTTGCTTGATCTTCGTGAGCAAACCCGAGGTGGAATGCCCGGCCTCGAACGGCAGAATCCGAATCTCGGTTCCGATCCGCGCCAGCGCCGCGCGTTCGTCGGCATGCAAGCTCGCCGCCGTGTAGTCGCCGCCCTTCACGTAGATCGCTGGCCGCACGATCTCGAGCAATTGCGTCGCGCGAACTTCGGGAAAGATCACGACCTGATCCACGCATTCGAGCGCCGCGATGACTTCCGCTCGATCTTCCGCACGGTTGAGCGGGCGACCTTCGCCTTTCAACTCCCGCACCGATTCATCGCCGTTGATCGCAACGAGCAACGCATCGCCGAGGGCCCGCGCCGCCTGGAGATAACGCACGTGCCCGGCATGCAGCAGATCGAAGCAGCCATTCGTAAAAACAAGTTTGCGTCCGCTCTCGCGCCACTCTTGTCCGAGAGCGCGCGCTTGTTCGATAGTGAGGATCTTTTTCTTCATTGCTTCGGTGCGATGAAACGTAGTGCGCGCGGCAGAATTTCAAAACGCGCCGGCTCATTGCCCACCAGTTCTCCATCCACGTTGAACCACATTCCCGGTTTGGAATTCACCGTCAATTGCGCGGCGCGCCGGAAAACAATCGCGCCGCTCGAGAGATGGGTGCCCATCGCCACTTGCGCCGCCAGCAGCGCCAGCTCCGGCGCCGAACGCTTCGGGATCAGGACGACGTCGAGCAGCCCGTCATCGATCGACGCTTCCGGCGCGATCAACGTCCCACCGCCGACATAGCGCCCGTTCGCCACCACCACATTGTAGAGATCGAGCATCAACGACTCCGAGTTATCGAACGCCAGCGTCGTCCGGTAGGCGCGCAGTTCCGACAATGCGGCGGCCGCACCTCGCAGATACGCCAGCGGTCCCCACGTCTTCTTCATCTTCGGCGTCAACTTTTCATCCACCAATCCGCTGAACCCGCCCGCGGAAACGTTCACGAAATAACGGACCTCGTCGCTGGTCACGCGCACCAGGTCCACTGGGCGTGTTTCGCCGGCGACGATCAGGTCGATCGCCGTCGCCAGGTCTGTCGGCACTTCGATTGTTCGCGCAAAATCGTTCCCAGTGCCCAATGGAATCAAACCCACCCGCGCTTCGCCCAGGTTTTCCCCGATCCCATTGATGACTTCATTCAGCGTCCCGTCCCCGCCAGCCGCGATAATGATCTCGCGCCCCTTTCGGAGCGCCGTCCTGGCGAACCGGGCCGCTGAACCCCGCCTGCCCGTGAGCCGAATCTCGGCTTCCGGCAGCCGCCTTAGTTGGGCCATGACGACGTCGAGATCGTCAACGCCGCCGGCCGTTGGATTGAGAATGATGCAGATATTGCCCATCGCCAATTAAAGACCGGACAGGTTGGGCCAGCCCCGCTCAAGTCTCAACGTTTTATGGGTGCGCGGTATTACGTCGGTCGTCTCAGTCAAAATCCCATGTCGTAGGTTACGACCGAAACTTCACGCCGGCCTTCTGCACTTCGCGATAAGGCAGGAGCCAGATGAGCGATTCATCGTGGAGATCGACCACCTGAATCCGGTTGCCCCACGGATCACGAAAATCGCACCGGAACGGCGGCATCAATTTCAGCCCATACTTTTCCGTCACTTTCTTGCGCACCTCGTTCACCTGCTCTTCGTCCCGGACCATGATGCCGAAGTGCCGGGTCCGATCCGGCTGGAGCTTCTCCACTTCGAAGATGGCCAGGAACTGATGATCGCCCAACTGAAAGAACGCGTCCCCTTCGCCGCTCTTTAGTTTCTTCAGGTTAAACACGTCCTCATAAAACTTCACCGCCGCCTTCACATCATCCACCTCGATGGCGAGGTGGTTAGATCCATAAACCTGTACACTCATTGCGGAAGGTAACACGAAAAGCAGTGACCAGTGAGGCGGCTGTAGCCACGGCGCTGTGTCGCCGGATCGGGAGTGACATCGCCTCGACATAGCGGGGCGGCTACAGGCTAGCTGGATCGTCTTTGCAAACAGGTCGAGTTCTCCTTTGTTTTCAAAAGCATCACCTAATTGAGATTGAAAGGGTTCAGGAACTCTGGCTAATCTTTCAATCGTGGAACGCCTCCAGCGAAGGAGATCGATGGGGATTTCGCCATTCGCCGTGCTCGCAGCGGCGTTCCTGGTCTTTTCGACGGCTGAACGTTTCCAGGCGGCCGCCGCGGAAACAGCCGGCGAAGCCCCGGTTGAATTTACTTACGGCGGGATCGCGCCGGACAAAACAAAGTTCGTCTACAAGATCAAGGTGAACACGGACAAACCGATTAAGGAGGTCCATATGAATCACAAGGAAATGGACGCCAGCGGAAAGGTTCTGGTCGAGAACACCGTAATCTGGCGAAACGTTGTCCATTCAACAGAACAGCCGATCGAGCAAGGCAAGACCTACGAAGATTACACGATGCTTAATTCGGGAGCGGTCAAAGCCGAGTGTTCATTGGCTGAAGTAATCTTCAAGGACTTCACCAGATGGAGCGCGACCGCCTCAGCCAAGGCTACGCCGACGCCCGCGCCAGACACCAAGCCTCCGCAAACCAAGGAGCCTCCGCGAGTCACTGAGTCTCCCGCTCCCATAGCTCCCGATCGGCTTGCAGGTATCCAGGCTGAAGTCGAAAGCTTCATTAAGTCCGTCTACCGCGATATGGAACAAGATGACCCCGACAAAGTGTTACGGAGCTTCGATGCCAAGGTGGACTACTACAGTTATGGGCCGAAAGAAAAGGCATTCATTGCCGAACAATTACGCCAATACTTTGCGGCCTTTCCCATCCGTTCGTTTTCCGTTGGTGAAGTCACCTTGCAAGCTCCGCCGTCTAACTCCCGGAAAGTTTCGGTAACCTTCGACGTTCGTTACTCGCTGAAGGATGCGTCGAAGGGCGCCACCAGCACCGGCCGTTCGCACGTTGAGTGGGACCTGATTAAACCTGACAAAGTCATCAAGATTGTCCGTTTCACCGGAACTTCGTATCCGGACCCCGCCGCCCCTTGAGCTTGGCGCCGGCTGTAGCCACGGCGCTGCGTCGACGTGTCGGAACAAGAACGCCTCGACATAGCGAGGCGGCTACAGGCTGGGTCCATTTAGCGCCGGCAATTTGTGATTGACCGATCGGGCCGTCACCCTACCGTCGATGTATGAATCCAGCATCGCCGCGCAAACAGACCATTCACTTTATCTCTCGCCTTGCGACGGCCTCCATGGCAGCCACGCTTGCCGTGATTGCCCTGTTTGGTTTCACCGCCGCACCCACGACCCGTGCCGAGGCCCCAGAAAAAGAACTCAAGGTCGCCGGCGCAATCCCCCTGAACACCGAACTTCTCGATAAGATGGAAAAGTTTCTCAGCAGTATTAAGAGCGATGCGGCAGCCAAGGCGGAGCTCGTCGCCGGTATCAAAGGGATCAGGGACAATCCAAACCTGACAGGTGAAGCCTGGGGGAGCGTCATCAGCGCGAAATGCCCGAAGACGGTCGAAATTTTCCAAGCTTCCGGCTTGACCCCGGAGGAATTCGGCAAGGCAGCCTTCGCAATCGAAGCCATCATATTTGCCGACGCAATGGCACCACCCGGGGACAAAGACAACATGGCGAAGTCCGAGGACAAGGCCGTTGCCGCCAATGCCACTTTTGTTGCGGCAAACAAAGCCCGCGCCGAAGCCGTTTACGCCAACTTTACGATCCTGGGACTTTAAAAAATAACTACGGCCTCGTTAAAACCGTGCCGCCCAGCATTTCACAATCTTCAAAAATCGCTCTGCTTAACACTAACCTAACTCTTACTATGATCCTCATTCGCTCGCTTACTCGCTCTTTGTTGCTTCCTTTTATCTGCGCCGTCGCCATTTCTACGGCTGTCCCTGCCCTTCGCGCCGAAATCCCGCCCGACCAGATCAAAGCCGCCGGCGCCATCCCCCTTACCACGGAACTGCTCGACAAAATGGACAAGGTTGTCAAAGCGCTCACCACCGACGCCGCAGCGAAAGCGGAGCTGAACGCGATGCCCAACGATCCCAACCAGACGGCCGAAGGGTCGGGGGCCGCCATCTCCTCGAAATGTCCGAAAGCCACGGAGCACTTCAAGTCGGCCGGCATCACGCCGGAGGAATTCATGAAAGCCATCACCGCGATGATGGCCGTGGGGATGGCCGAGGTGATGGGCGGAGACCTGGCCAAGTCCACGGACAAGACCGTTGCGGCCAACGCCGCTTTTGCCGCGGCGAACAAAAACCGCCTCGACGCAGTCGTCGGCGGTTTCATGACGTTAGCGGAACCAGGGCCTTCCTCCTCGCCGCCTCCAACCCCCTGACGTTGTAGCCACGTCGCTGGCGCTGGGTCAAACGATCCAAAGAAAAAAAGAGTCCCATCGGCACGAAAGATCCTGGAGGCACGGGCGCCGCCCGTCCGATTATTTGGGACGACCGGCGGTCATCCCTCCATCACCTATCGCGCCGCCTCTTTTTTCCTTCCCATTGGTCGCTGCCCGCTTCTGCCAAAGATCGGGGAAAATTCTTTGCCCAATGTCTGGCCGCGGTAGAAATAGAACGGGACCAACGGCAGCGCATGCCTCACCGCATCCACCACCATCGCCTTGATCCGCGCCAGGCTTTTCGCGCGGAGACGCGCCCTACTTCGGCCAGGCTGCCTTCAGCTTCGCCGCGATCGACGCATATTCCTCCGGGGAAAGCTTCTTCCTCGGCGCGGGCGTACCGGGCGGGCCGTCGCCGAAATAAGGAACGACATGAAAATGCGCATGGTAAACGGTTTGATTGGCGCTCAGCCCATTGTTCTGGCTGACCCTGAAACCGGTTGCTCCCAGTCCCTTGCGTTGGGCGATGCCAGCTTTTTGCACCGCGACCATCAGGTCCCGCAGTTCGTCCGGCTTGAGATCAAGTATGTTCCGCGCACCCATTCGTTTCGGGACCACCAGCACGTGACCGGGCGCGGCCACCTCTTCCTGCGGCAGCGGCATGAAGACGAGCACATGTTCATCCTCGAATATCTTCGACGCAGCCGATTCAGCACTCTTGTCGCGGATCAGTTGCGCGATGCCATTCTCCGGATCGTATTTGCCACTGAGACCGGTATCGGTTCCCGGAGGAGGCATCTCGCTCGCCGGGATTTGGGCGGTTAATGGCGCCGCTTCCAATAAGAGCAGCGCGGCCAAACTAAAAAACATTCGGATCAGTTTCATGGTATAAGAATCCTCCGTGCGGTGCGCCGGGTGTCGAACGACTACGCCGGTGGGTTGTAGGCGTTTTGCTGCATCTTCTTGAGTGGGTCGCTGATGTGGGACCTGGTCTTCGATGCCTTGGCTTCGGCTGCGCTTTGCTAGTGCGCCTTAACTTCACCAACGATGTTCAAAAGGTTTTGGACGTTCATCTTCAAAGCCACCCCCTTGGCGAATTTCTCTCCGGCGATGCCGGCAGCCGAAACCTGCTTCACTCCCGCGGAAACCTTGATTGAGTAATTCCCCGTGATGGCGCCCGTAGAAGTGAATTGCACATCATAAATGCCTGGCTTGACCTTGTCGGTGGTGAATGTGCCCTGGGCATCCGTTTTACCCCTGAAGGCGACTTTGCCGCTGGCATCGGACACAGTCACATTCAACGGCGGGACGGCACCATAAGCCATACAGGCGATGGCAAAACAGAAAGAGAGGACAGTGCCGCGGATCAGGTTCTTCATGATCCGAACATACTTCAAATCATGGCCGCGCCAAGCGTAGACCCCGGCGGCGAGAAATATCCCCGCGTCGAAAAGCAGAGGCGCCAAATCCAATGATCGATCCGTCGAACTCGCGCACCAATCCCGTGCCCGCGCCCGAATCCGCTGTCTTATCCTTGATCAATTGCGCAATACCATTTTGCGAGTCGTATTTCCCACTGAGACCGGTATCAGTCCCCGGCGGCGGCATCTCGCTCGGCGGGAT
>Ga0066696_10000147_pt1 | contig 24506 bp, 24 predicted proteins | sample GraSoiAngelo_145_FD_71412 | JGI IMG/M metagenome (GOLD analysis project Ga0066696, IMG submission 71412) | Grasslands soil microbial communities from the Angelo Coastal Reserve, California, USA - 14_1009_05_20cm | ecosystem: Environmental > Terrestrial > Soil > Grasslands | place: USA...
ACGTCCTCCGGCGTCTTGATCGTGTCGTTCATGTAGTCGAGGCCGAGCGCGACGGCGACGGCGAGCACGAGCCCGATCATGAGCGACATGAGAACCGTCCGCCGGCCGCCCGCCGTGATCGGCCCCCGCGGCGTCTCGGCGCGATCGACGAGGCGGACGTTGTTGGTGCGGCTGTTCGCCGAGACCCGCAGCTCCTTCTCGCGCGTCAGCAGCGACTGATAGACCTCGCGGTTGCTCTTCGCCTCGCGCTCCATCACGCCGTAGCCGATGCCCTTGCGGTTCAGATCCTGCGCCTCGGACTTCGCCCCGTCGAGGTTGCGCGCCAGCGTCTGCTCCTGCAGCACCGCCGTCTCGTACTCGTTCTTCACCGACTGCACCGCGCGCGCGATCTCGAGATCGAGCTGCCGCTGCGCGTCCTGCAGCGCCGCGACGGCGTTGATGACCTGCGGGTGCTTGTCCTGATAGCGCTCGAGCAGCTTCGCCTTCTCGCGCTGCAGATCGCTCAGCTTCGCCTTCGCGCTCGCGACGCCGGGGTTGGTGGCGATCGCCGGAATCGCGTCCGGCGCCGTGCCGTTCGCGATCGCCTTCACCTGGTTGTAGAGCGACTCCTTCTGCACGCGCTCGGTCCGCGCGCGCGTGACGGCGTCGTTCAACTGGTTCAGCCGCGACAGCACGATGTTCTGCTTGTCGTCGAGCGAGAGCGCGTTCTCCTTCTCGCGGTACTCGGCGAGCCCCTTCTCGCTTCCCTCGACGCGCTTCTGCTGGTTGTCGAGCTCCTTGTCGAGCCAGTCGAGCATCCCCTGCGTCGACTGCAGCTTCAGCTCGAGGTTCTGGTTGACGTACTCCTCGATCAGCGCATTGACCGCTTCGGCGGCGAACTTGGGATCCTCCGACACGAACGACACGTCCACCAGATGGCTGCCGCGCACCGGATCCACGCTCACGCGGCCGATGAAGGCGCTCACGAGCCCCGACTCGTCGGCCGTCTCGTCCACCTTCGGCGCCTCGGCCGGCGCGTTCGGCTTCGCGATGCCGATGATCTTGTCCTTCGCTTCCTGCAAGAGCGTGGACGCGGTCGGCGGCGCCGGCTTCGTGCCGTTGAACTCGGGCACCGTGTCGAGGCGCAGCTTGCGCACGACGCGGCGCGTCAGATCGCGCCCTTTCAGAATCTTGTACTGCGTCTGGTAATACGGCTCCGGATCTTCGTAGTACTGGTTCGCGTCGTTCTGCAGCCCCGGCACCGCGGTGGAGCGCTCGTCCTCGATGAGCAGCCGCGCCTGCGCCTGATACATCTGCACCGTGCTGTAGCCCTGGATGATCAGCGCGGCCGAGACGAGCACGAACGTCGCGGCACAGATGCGGCGGTAGCGGTAGATGACCGCGAGCCGATCGAGCAGGTGGACGTCCTGCTCCGGCGCGTAGTGCGGCGCCGAACCCTGGCCGTGCGACGAACCGGCGTGCGACGGCGATCCGGCCGTGACAGCGGTTGTCGAAGGAGCCGGGGCGTCGGGCGGGCTGGACGGAAGCATTTACTGGTTCGGGCTCACCGGCGTCGTCGTGGCGACGGCGATGACGCCGTTGGCAGCGGCCTGCGCGGCGAGCAGTGACGCGGTCGGCGTGCTGTTGACGCCCATCGCACTGGCAAACGGCGGCACGCGGAACGGCAGCTTCACGACCGCCGACACCATCTCGCCGGCGTTCACGTTGAGCAACTGGCTCGCGGCGAGCACGGTGGAGTCGTCGCCCATCATCTCGACGATGTACGTGCCGGGGTCGACGTTGCGAAAGGCGAAGAGGCCGGACTTGTCGGTGATCTCGGTGTCGACGATGCGGCCGAAGCGCGCATCGCGGAGACGGACGATCGTGTTCGGCAGCTGACCGTTGGTCGAATTGAGCGCATTGCCCTGGATGATCGTCGGCACGCCCGGCCGATTGATCGTGAGGAGGCGCGCCGTCGGCGGACGCACGACGCTCCGCGCCATGACGAGCGCCGGCTGCGGCGCCGGCGCCGCGGGCCGCTGCGCGCCAGCGGTCAGGGCGATGCCCGTGCCGAATACAATCAGCGCTGCGTAGGTCAGGAGGCGAGACATACTGCCGTCATGTCAAATATCGGGCGCAAACGCGTGAATCGACAGTCCGTCCATATAAGACAGTATAGGACACAATAGGTCTTTATAGACGAGTCTTGTATCATGCGGGGGACAGATTTTCGCAGCTTTTTCCGACGCGCACGCCGCGTTCAGCCCGGCCGACACTCCATTCTAGCCGGACCCTCCCCTTAACCGATGCGAACTGCTGGACTTGTTCGACTTTCGCTGGCCCGGGGCCTGATTGTTGGGGGTGCCGTCGCCGCCGCCGTCGCGCCGATTCCAGCCGGCGTCGTCGATCGGGTGTACGCGGCAGGACTGTATACCCGCGTGCAGCCGCTGCTGACGAGGATGTCGAACCTGACGCCGGTGGCGCTGCTCGACGTGCTGATCGTCGCGGTCGCGGCGGCGTGGATGGGGCTGGCGTGGCGCGACCTCCGCCGCTCTGCGACGCGCGGCCGCGCGGCGCTCAGCGTCGTCGCGAGAACGGCGAGCTGGACGGCGGCGTTCTACCTCCTGTTTCTCGCCGCCTGGGGCCTGAATTACCGGCGCGTTCCGCTCGTCGAGGCGCTGCCGTTCGATGCGTCGCGTGTGACCGGCGCCGCGGCGCGGCGCGCCGCCGCGGCCGCGGTCGACCGCCTGAACGCGCTGCACGATCGCGCGCACGCGGCGGGGTGGCCTCCGGCCGACGCGATCGACGCGGATCTCGCGGATGGACTGCACGCGGCGCTCGACGATCTGCGACGCGGTGCGATCATCGTGCCGGCGCGGCCGAAACGGACCGCGCTGGACCTCTACTTCCGCCGCGCGGGCGTGGACGGCATGACCGATCCGCTGTTTCTCGAGACGCTGGTCGCGTCCGACGTCCTCCCGTTCGAGCGCCCATTCGTCGTCGCCCACGAATGGAGCCACCTGGCGGGGTTCGCCGATGAAGGCGACGCGAACTTCGTCGGCTTCCTGGCGTGCACGCGGTCGTCGATCGCCGCGCAGTACAGCGGCTGGTTGTTTCTCTACAGCCAGCTCGCGCAGGCGATCGGGCCGCGCGAGGCGGCGCCGATCGCGGAGCGTCTGGGCGACGGCCCGCGCGCCGATCTGCGCGCGATTCGCGAGCGCTTCGTGCAGCACGTGAACCCGCGCATCGCCGCCGCCGGCTGGCGCGCGTACGACGCGTACCTGCGCGCGAACCGGATCGAGGCGGGCACGAGGAGCTATGCGCTCGTCGTTCGCCTGGTCCTCGGCGCGCGGCTGCCATCAGGCGCGAACGTGGTGCCGTGACCCGACGCCTTCACGAATGATCGCGTAGAGCGCCGCGGCGCAGATCGCGTCCGTCATGTTGTCGAGGATCCACTGCCGCGGGCGAAAGGCCGCACGATCGGCGAGCGCGGCGCGCAGCAGCGATTCGAGCTCGTCGAGCGAGCGCCACACGCGGCCCGTCGCGGCCGTCACATACGGCGCCGATGATCCGGCGATGAAGGTCCGTCCTGCCCACCGTGCCTCCGCACGCGGATCCCATGCGAGCGTCGGCACGTCCATCGACCACGCTTCGGCGAGCGCGATGCCCTGCGTCTCGAACGCGCTCAGGAAGATGCCGATCGACGCCCGATCGAGCAGATCACGAAACGCCGCCTGCGTAAAGTGCTCATGCTCGCCGTGGCCCGAGCGGACGCGCTGCGGCTCGAGGCCCGCGCTGCGAACGATCTGCTCGACGCGCTCGCAGAACGCTTCGTCGCCGCTCTTCCAGTAGACGACCGCGGTTCGTGCGCGTTCGCGGCCCGGCGTCGGCGACCAGGATCGCGCGTCGACGCCGCACGGGCAGGCGCGCGCCTTTGCAAGCAGCGCCGGCTCGTCTCGGTAGAACGTCTTCACCCATTCGCTCGCGACGATCAGCCGATCGATCTCGGGGGTGCGCAGCACACCGTCGCTCTCGTCCGGGTAGAGCGCGTTGACCGGTCCGGCGACGAGGTAGTCGATCCGTCCGCGCCGCTTCAGCTCGGCCGCCTGCCGCAGCGACGCATTCTCCGGCGCGTAGACCGCGCGGCCGACGTCGCTCGCGCGCCGCGGGTTGAAGGTGAAGTCGGCGCCGATCTCGTTCAGCCCTTCGACGACGCTGCGGACGAGCGCGTAGTGGCCCGGATACTTCGACGGCTGCGGCGGCGGAGGCGCGCCCGGCCTGACGAGCGGGCGAACGGCGCGCCGCGCGCCTTGATACAGCCGCCGCGCGGTGCCCGGAATCGGCGACGTCAGTACCGTGAGAAACGGCCGGGGCATCGTTCAGAAGCCGAGGCGGCGCCGCGCGCCGGCGGCGATGCGGCGCGCAACACTCTGCGCGCGCGCCGGCCACGTAGGCCGATACGAGCGATCGGGCCGCGGGCGGCGTCCGGCCGCCCGCACGAACTCCTCGCGCAGCCGCGCGACGTGCCAGATCTCGAGCGGCTCGAAGTGCTGCGGCGTACGCTCCGCGAACCAGCGGAGCAGATCGCGATCGGTCCACGACTCCTCGCGATCGACCGACAGATCCGGGAACGTGAGATCGCGCAGCCACTCGGCGGGCGCCGGCGCCGTACGCGCACGCGGCGCGGGCAGCGTCCCCTGATACCGCTCGTTGATGCCTGCGGCGTCGCGGCCGTCCAGCCATTCGCGGCAGCGGTACCACGCCTGGCGGCTCTGCGTCCGGTTCGGCAGCAGCCACTGCAGGTGCAGCACCGCGACGTCGGCTTGAATCGTCGCCGCCGCGCCGTCGATCGGCACGCGCGGCTCGTGCAGCGACCGCAGGTTCGCGCGATTCCAGTCCATGCGCCGATCGTCGACAAACGCGAGCGCCTTCCATCGCGGCGCGTAGTTCACGCTGAACACGCGGTAGCGGTCGAAGCCGCCCCACAAGTGGACGTAGCGGCACTCGACGACGGTGCCGGGCGTGAGCTCTGCGCGGCGTTGGTCGAGGAACCTCTTCGCCGCCGGCGGCGACACGAGCTCGTCGGCGTCGGTCGACCAGAGGAGATTGCAGCCGTCGTAGCTTCGCGCGGCGTCGAGGAGCTGCCATCGCGCGCGCGTGCACGTCCGGCTCTCCGCCGACTCGACGACGACGACGTTGGGAAACGTTCGGCAGATCTCGCGCGAGCCGTCGTCGGAGTTCTGATCGGCGACGATCACGACGTCGCAGAACGCGGTGAGCGACCGAAGCGCGTGCGGCAGTATCCACGCTTCGTTCTTCACCGGCAGCAGTCCGATGATCTTCATCGCGTCAGCGTCCGGTGAGCATGAGCCCGACGAGCCGCTTCCGTCCGTACCCGCGCGACCAGCGCGGATTGTACAAACCGTCGCGCCAGGCCCGCAGCACGAATTCGCGCAGCGACGATCGCTCGGAGGGCGCCGTCATGTGGTACAGCGTGAAGAGCCAGTAACCGCTGAAGTCGTAGAAGAGGCGACGGTCTTCGTCGCCCAGCACCGGCGGCAGCGCCGCGCGGTACCGCGCGAGCAGCCGCAGGATGTGCTCCGGCGTCATCGCGAGGTTGCGCGTGTCGCCGTCGCCGTGCGCGCGATACCAGACCGCGGGCCCGCGGACGAGGGCCGCGGACCACCGTTCGAGAATCGCGAGGAGAAACGGACGATCGACGAGCGTCGCGTAGAGGTCGTGCTGCGGCACGACGCCCTCGACGGCGGCGCGGCGGTACACGACCGATCCGAACATCGGGTTCACGCCCCGCAGGAGCGCGCGCACGAAGGCGGCGCCGTCGACGTCGCGCTCGATCGCCGATGGATCGATCGGCTGCCCGAGCGCGCCGGCCGGCGGTTCGTCGTCGAACGCGGTCATCTCGGCGGCCACGAAGCCGCACGCCGGATCGGCGTCGAGCAGGCGGCACGCGGTCTCGAGGTAGTGCGTGCCGAGAAGATCGTCCTCGTGAAACGCGATCGTGTAAGGCGCGCGGCCGGCGGTGATCGCCGCGAACATGTTGCGCATCGCGCCGAGACGCGCCTCGTTGCGGCAGTACCGGATGCGCGCGTCGCCGAGCGATGCCGCGTAGTCGCGGTACTCGTCCGACGCGCCGTCGTCGAGGAGCGTCACCTCGAAGTCCTGCAGCGACTGCGCGAGGATGCTCTCGATGCACCGCTGCAGGCGATCGAGCTGGCGGTAGCACGGGATGTTGACGGAGACGAGCGGCGCGCTCAACTGCCGATCAGCCATTCCTGGTTGATGACGAAGTCGCCGTCGTTGATGTTGGCGACGCCGTGGCCCGTGCGGAACAGATCGCAGCGCTCGATCGTGAACCCGATCGCCTTGGTCCACGCGTCCCAGCGCTCGACGTTCCACACGCCGACGCTGAACGTGAGCGAGTAGGCGCCTTCGGTGAGCGGCAGCGGCCCGAGCCGGCAGACGAAGTGCTGGTCATCCGCGCGGTAGTACGTGTCGCGCACCGGGTTGGCGGCACCGTAGCTGATCACCTGATCGTCGTCGTTCAGCAGCTTGAATTCCGCGGTGTAGGAGTTCTCGGGCGCGCGGCCGCTCGACCAGAGATGGATCTCCATCACGTCGCCGGCGTCGAAGCGGCTCGTCACGACGCCCTGACCGTTGCGCAGCTCGGCGCGCCGCAGGTGATAGCCGCGCGGCGGCTGCGCGCGGTCGGCCGCGCCCGTCGCGCTCCGCGCGGCGCTGTGGTGCTGCCGCTCGTAGCGCCGCGTCACGTCCGACGGCGTGCCGTCGTCGACGAGACGGCCGCCGTCGAGCATGACCGCGCGCGTGCAGAGCTGGCGCACGGCGGTGAGATCGTGGCTGACGAAGAGCACCGTTCGCCCTTCGCCGCGCAGATCCTGCATCCGTCCGAGGCAGCGGTTTCGGAAGTGCAGATCGCCGACCGACAGCACTTCGTCGACGATCAGGATCTCGGGATCGAGGTGCGCGGCGACCGAGAACGCGAGCCGCACGAACATGCCGCTCGAGTAGTGCTTCACGGGCGTGTCGATGAAGCGCTCGAGCTCGGCGAACGCGACGATCGCGTCGAACTTGCGGCGGATCTCGGCGCGGTACATGCCGAGAATCGCGCCGTTCAGGAAAATGTTCTCGCGGCCGGTGAGCTCGGGATGAAAACCGGTGCCCACCTCGAGCAGGCTCGAGACGCGGCCCGTGAGATCGGCGTAGCCGGTCGTCGGCGGGGTGATCCGCGACAGGATCTTCAGCAGCGTGCTCTTGCCCGCGCCGTTCGGCCCGACGATGCCGATCACCTCGCCGGACGCGACGCCGAAGCTGACGTCGGAGAGGGCCCAGAACTGCGTCTCCGCGCTCCGGCCCGACAGATGCGTGAAGCGGCGCCACGGCGCCTTCACCCACGACGCGAGCGATTCGCCGAGCGTCGCCGCGCCGACCTGCGCCGCGCCGATCGTGTAGCGCTTGCCGAGCCGCTCGATGGCGATCGCGTCAGATGACATCCGCGAACCGCCGTTCCACCTGCACGAAATACCGGACGCCGGCGGCGAGGAGCACCACGGTCGCGATCGACGAGACCAGGATCACGCCCACCGGAAACGGCGTCCCGAGCACGCTCGCGCGAAAGCCGCTGATCATGCCGGTCGCCGGATTGAGCGCATACCAGAGGCGATACTGCGGCGGGATGATGTCGAGCGTATAGAGCACCGGCGTCGCGAACAGCCACAGCTGGACGACGAAGGTGAGCACGTAGCGGACGTCGCGGTAGGTCACAATCAACGCGGAGAACAGAATGCCGGCGCCGGCCGCCGCCGCCACCGTGCCGGCCACGAATACCGGCGCCGCCGCCAGGCGCCACGTCGGCTCCACGTGATAGCTCGCCATCAGCACGGCGAGGACCGCGAACGAGACTGCGAAGTCGACGAGGCCCGATGCAATCGCGGAGAGCGGAACGAGGATGCGCGGGAAGTAGACCTTCGTGATCAGATGGCTGCTGCCGACGAGGCTGTTGCCGGCAAGCGTCACGGCGTTTGCGAAGAACGTCCACGGCATCATGCCGACGAAGACGTGGAGCGCGTACGGGCCGTTCACCTGCTTCGACATCCCGCCGAAGCGGCCGAACACCAGCGCGAAGAAGAACGTCGTCGCGAGCGGCTGGATGATCGCCCACATCGCGCCGAGCACGGTCTGCTTGTAGCGGACCTTGACGTCGCGCCAGACGAAGAAGAAGAGCAGCTCGCGGTAGTCGCGCAGCTCCGCCAGGTTCAGCATCTGCCAGGATCGCGGCGGCTCGAGCCGGAGCGTCCGGCGGGCCGGCTGGGCTTGAGGGACTGCGAGCATCGTATCGGCTATCGTCGCCGAGGCAATTTCCCTGTAGGGTGGCAAGGCAGGAAGGCAGGAAGGGAGGAAGGCAGGAATTCAAGGACGGAAGGAAGGAAGGATGGAATGACGAAGGATACAAGGATGGAATGACAAAAGGTGAAGGTTGGAAGGCTGAAAGGCTGGAAGGCTGAAAGGCTGGAAGGGCTTCCGTCTTCGCCTTGCCACCTTCCGGCCCTCGGGCGTTCCTGCCTTGCCACTATCCGATCGGCGTGACCGCGCGGGCGGCGACATCCGTCGAATCGCCTTTGTAGAACACCTTCTCGAGAAACAGCCCCGACGGCGGCGCTGTGAGGCGTGCCGGCGCGTCGGAGTCTTCGTCGAACAGCCCGGCGGCGGCCTCGGCCGGCAGGCCGCCGCGGCCGATCTCGACGAGCACGCCGACGATGCGGCGGACCATCTTCCAGAGAAAATGCGATCCCTGGACGGCGACCAGAATCAGCTCGCCTTCCTCGACGAGCTCCACGCGGTCGACGAGGACGCGCGTCGACCGCGCCTCCTCCCCTTCGTCGCGCGCGTCGGCGGCGGCAAACGCGCGGAAGTCGCGCAGGCCGACGAACGCGCGTGCAGCCTCGCGCATGCGCGCAACCTCGAGCGGCTCCTTCACCCACCAGACGTAGGCTTTCGCGAACGCCGTGCGGCGGCGCGCGATCTGATAGAGGTAGCGGCGCGCGATGGCGTCGTGGCGCGCGTGAAAACGGTGCGGGACCTGCGCCGCCGCGAGGATGTTGATGTCCGCCGGCAGCTCGTCGTTCATCCGGCGGCGCAGCGTCTCGGGGGGCAGCGGCGTCGCGACGTCGAGGTGCGCCACCTGCGCGAGCGCGTGTACGCCTGCGTCGGTGCGGCCGGATCCGTACAGCTCGAAATCCCTGCGGCCGGTCACCGACCTGACGGCGCGATCGATTTCGCCCTGCACCGTTCTGGCGTTCTTCTGGATCTGCCAGCCGCTGTAGCGCGTCCCCGCGTACTCGATCGTCAGCTTGTAGCGGGGCATGCAAAGGCCACAAAGACCGCAAAGTATAATCCCTGTTCCATCATGGTCGAAGGGACGCGCACGCCCCGACTCGTCGTCACCGACACGCTCGGGCGGCGCATCGTCAACATCGACAAGCCGCTGTTCACGATCGGCCGCCGCAGCGAGACGGACCTGCGGCTCGCCGGCGCCGACATTTCGCGCGTGCACGCGGAGATCGCGATCGAGAGCTCGACGTGCATCATCCGCGACAAGCAGTCGCGCTTCGGGACGTTCGTCAACGGAGAGCAGATCACCGAGCGGCCGCTCGCGCACGGCGACAAGGTGCGCCTCGGCCAGTCGCCGGACATCGACATCGTCTTCTTCATCGACGACGAGGCGCCGTCGGTCGAGAGGAGCGCCGTGTCGGCGGCGATCGAGCTGCGGCAGATGGCGGCGCTCCTCGAGGGGCTGCGCGCGCTCGGGTCGGGCCGCGTCCTCGACGAAGTGCTCGCGATGGTGCTCGACTCGGCGATCGACGTCACCGGCGCCGAGCGCGGCTTCATCATGCTCGCCGGGCGCGACAAGTCGCTGGAGTTCAAGCTCGCGCGCGCGCGCGGCAAGATCACGCTGCCGGGCCGCACGTTCGAGACGAGCCGCAAGATTCCCGAGCAGGTGTTCGCAACCGGCCGGATGACGATCGTCGAGGATCTGCTCGACGCGGACGCCGCGCAGAACCACACCGCGACCGTCGCGCTCGGCATCCGGCAGGTGCTCTGCACGCCGCTGCGCCTCGTGCGCTACGTCGAGCGCGCGGACCAGAAGACCGGCGACGAGGCGATCGGCGTCCTCTATCTCGACAGCCGCGAGCGCGGCGCGCTGCGATCGGCGTCGTCGCAGTCGGCGCTCGAGACGCTCTCGGCGGAAGCGGCGATCGCGATCGAGAACGCGCGGCTGTACCGCGAGGCGCTCGACAAGGCGAAGTTCGAGCAGGAGCTGAAAGTCGCCGCCGCGATTCAGCAGTCGCTGCTGCCGGCCGCGAACCGCGAGGGGCCGTTCTTCTCGACGGCGGCGGCCTCGATCGCATGCCGCGCCGTCGGCGGCGATTTCTTCGACTACGTCGATCTGCAGGACGACCAGTTCGGCTTCATCGTCGGCGACGTGGCGGGGAAAGGATCGCCGGCGGCGCTGCTCGCGGCGGCCGTGCTCGGCATGTTCAGCGCCGAGGCGACGTATCAGGCGCGGCCGGCGCCCCTCATCACGCGTCTGAACCACGGCCTGTTCCGCCGCGCGATCGAGTCGCGCTTCCTCACGACCTTCTACGGCATTCTGGCGGCCGACGGATCGCTCACCTACTGCAACGCCGGACACAACGCGCCGCTCCTGGTGTCCGCGTCGGGGATCCGCCGTCTCGATCGCGGCGGCGTCGTGCTCGGGCTGTTCGAGCGCGCGGCGTTCGAGGAAGAAACGGTGAATCTGCAGAAGGGCGATCTGATCGTCGCCTTCAGCGACGGCGTGACCGAGGCGATGAACCCGGACGGCGAGGAGTTCACCGACGAGCGGCTGCTCGCGTGCGCGAACGCGCACCGCGGCGAGCCGCCGCAGCAGGTGCTCGACGCGCTGCTCGCAGACGTGCACGCCTTCTGCGCCGGCGCCACGCAGAGCGACGACGTGACCGCCGTGCTGGTGCGCTACAACGGCGCCCCAGGAATGAAGAATTCAGACGCGCTACGGTTTTAATAATTGTTACCGCAGAAGCGCGAGCACGGACTTGTCGATCGCGCAGGTGACGGTCTTCGCGCGCCCGGCGAGCTCGAGCGTCACGTCGTCGGTCGGCGCGAACGCGGCGAAGTCGAAGATGAATTTTCCGCCGCCGCCGGCCTCGAGCGACTGCGTGATCGGGCTCACCGCGCGGCCGCCGCGCGTGATCGCGACGCGCGCGATCGGATTCTTCGAGCCTGCCCCCGGCGTGACGCCGACCGTAATCCGCGTGCGCTGCGCGTCGGCGTAGCTCGGCGTCGGCGGCTCCTGCTTGTTGCGAACCGCCTGCCACACTTCGTACGCCACCTGCTTGTAGGGCGTGAACAACGCGAGCGTGAAGTCGGGGTTCTTGCACAGGCCGGCGTCGTAGAACACGCACGGCGGGTTGGCGCCGCCCTGTTTGCCGCACGCGATCGCGTTGTAATAGCTGTCGCGGCTGATTGGCTGGATCCCTTTGTCCCACGGCGGGGTCAATGGACCTCTGGGAGGCTGCGCCGTGATCTGCGCGTACGCGGAGGCCGCAAAGAGGGCAAAGAGCGCGAAGAGCGCAAAGGGTTTCACAAGTTCCAGCCGTGCGGGCCGGTCCATCCTTCCTCGAGCAGCCCGCGCTCGAGCTCGCGCTGGCGATCGGTGAGCTCGCGCTCGGTCTCGAACCGCTCCACGCGCTCCGATCCGCTGGCGTCGATCACGCGCAGCTCGAACGCCTCCTGGGTCAGCTGGCGCGATTCGTACCGCACATAGTCCGATCCGCGCTTGAACCACCAGAACATGCGAGCGGTATCGGCTCGAGCCCGTCCGTTCTGCAGTTTCAGCCGCGCGTGCGGTCGTGACTGGTCCGTCCGCCTTTGCGCATCGGCTCGTGATTCTCCGCCTTGCCGAAACCGCCGCCGCCGCGCTTCTCGCCGCCGCCGTGCACTTTGTTCACCGTCGCCCACGCGCGCCGCTCGGCTTCCTGCTCGGGAACGCCGCGCTCCTCGTACCCTTCCTCGATGTGCTCCGCCTGACGTTTTTCTTTGTCGGTGTATTTGCTCTTGTCGCCTCTCGGCATGATGCTCCTCCTCGAGGGAGATGAAGCAACGCGCCGGCCAGCGTGGAGCGACCGGCCGAGGTGAGGCTCAGCGGCGTCGCAGCCACCGCGGCGCGCCAGAGACGAAGCGCCATGCGTACAGCGCGGGGAGGAGCAGCGTCGACTCGACGCCGTATTTGCCGCGCATGTAGCTCGGCGCCGGGAAGAGGTGTTCGCGCACGAGCCGTCCGCGCTCGCGCCATGTCGCGAGCGCCTGCAGATCGAGGCGGAGCAGATCGGTCTCGCTCGACCGCGCGGCAATCACCGGCACTTCATCGCGTTCGCCGCGACCGTCCGCCAGACGCTGCGCGAAGCGATCGGGAGCGGCGCCGCCGAACGACTCGCGCGCGAGCTGCAGGCCGTCGCGCGCCAGCAGGCGCAGCCCGCGCGCGCGGACGAGATCTTCGAACTGCGTCTGCTCGTCGGGCGTCAGCGCGGCGGCGAGCAGGTGCAGGTCGTAGATCCACAGCAGATCGCGCGAGCCCGGGTGGTGGCCGGCGCGATGCACGAGCGCGAGCACGAGCGCGTCGGACGCGCCGACGGTCTCCGCCGCCGGGCCGAGCGGCGGCAGCGGCACGCGCCGCCGCCACAGCTCGTCGAACGCGACGCGATCGGCGAGCGCGTGGCGATTCGAGATCTTCACGTGCACGTCGAAGGCGTGAAAGACGCCGTGGCGATCGCGTTTGCCGTAGTGCCGCTGGTAGGAGACGAGCCGGCCCGACGTTTCCTGCTGCCGCTCGAATTCGAGGCGCGCAAACACCTCCTCGACCGACGGCAGATCGGCTGGCGGCACGAGCAGATCGGTGTCGGTGTGCGGCCGCGTGTGCGGCGCGGGATACCACTGCCGCGCGAGCGCGGCGCCCTTGAACGTCAGCGTGCGCACGCCGCGGCCCGCGAGCGCCGCCAGGACGGACGTCGTCTGTATCTGGCGCAGGCAGTCGACCGCGATCGCGGCACGCTCGGATTCGAGAAATGCGCGGACGAAGGGCAGCGGCCAGCCGTCGAGTGTTCGCGCGGCGCGCAGGCGGGAACCGAGCAGGACGAGCACGCGATGCTCGATCGCCGCCGCAATGAGCTCCTGCGCGTCGACGCCCGCTGACGCCGGCATCGGATCGTCGGGCGCCGCGAGCGCGCGCGCGACGATTGCCGCCGCGCTCATGCGTCGCCGATGACGACGAGGTCGTGCGCCAGCAGCATCGCGACGAGCGTGCGAAGGCCCTCCTCGTCCATTTGTCCGGAGACCGCCTCAATCACACGGTCGATCGGCGTCGCCCTTTCACCATCCAGCCGCTCGACGAGCCAGCGCATGCCGCGCGGAAACCTGTACGTGCGCCCGCCGCACTCCACGTCGACGGAGGCATCGGACGCGCCGCCGGCCGTGACGCGCGCGGCGCTCTTCAACGCGATCGAAAACGTCCGGCCCGGCGGCAGGCCGTCGAGCGTCGCACTCCACGGCAGCGTGAACGCCGGCCGCGGCTTGACGTTCGATCCGGTCTCCGCGACGTACTGTTCGACCAGATCGCCCTCGCACGCCGCGAGCACCGCGCGGCGCAGCGCGTCGCTGTATCGCCGGCGCTCGTCGGCGCCGCCGAGCAGCGGAGCATCCTGGCCGGCGATCTCATGGGAACGGATCCGCCTCACGATCCAGTTCACGAGATCGCTCCCGCGCGGGTTCTTCACGCCGAGCGTCAGATGGAGCGCCGGCTCGTCGATCGGCACCGCGAGGTGGTAGCAGCCTCTCGGGATGTAGAGCAGATCGCCGGGCGTCAGGATCTCGTCGAGCGCCGCGCCGGCCGGTGGAATCGACGTCCCCGCCAGATCGCGGCGATCGACCTGATCGATCGAGCGCCCGTAGAGGAGCCACCGCTTCCGGCCGTCCAGGTGCAGGATGAAAATCTCCTGGTTGTCGCGGTGCAGATCGAGGCCGTGCAGCGATCGCCATCCTGCGTAGATGTTGATTTTCGTTCCGCCGCGAAAGAATGCTTCGAACGCCCTGGCGAGCTGCGTCAGCGGCTCGTGCACCTCGTCGATAGCATCGAACGAGAGCGTCGCGCCGCGGCGAAGGTGTTCGGTGAGATCGCGCGCGCGAATGCGCGGCGTGAACCCGTCGAGATCCGCGTACGAGGCGGGATCGAGGTCGCGCCCCTGCCGCGCGAGCCTGAAGCGGAACGTCTCGCGCCAGTGGTGCTCGAGGATCGCGTTGATGTCGGCCCACGAGATCAAATCCGCGAACCGGCCGGCCGCGCCGCGGCAGAACAGGTGCTGCTTCAGCCAGTACCGCGACAGGAATTCGTCGACCGATACCGGCGCCAGAAGCGCCGCCAGCCACGCCGTCTCGCGATCTGCTCGACGATCCACCAGCATCGCGGCGCGCGTCTAGGACGTGAAGTGCCGGTTCGGGTGTCCCGACCCGTCGTTGGTCTTGGTGCCGGTGAGACCCTTCGTGATCTGCGCAAGATCGCCGTACACCTCGAGCCGCGGTTTCGTGTACGGTTTGCGCGCCGGCGCGTCGTGCGACGGCTCGTCAGAGCTCGACGAGGGTTGCGGTTTCATCGGCGGTCTCCTGTTGGTCGCGTAGTCGTTCGCGTTCGCGCAGCCAGTAATCGAGGCCGAGCGGCCGCAGCGCCGCCCGCAACTCCACCTCCGTCCGCGGCGGCGGCGGCAGCCGCCGCGGGTTCACGTAGCGTAGCAGCGCCGGCGTCGGTGTGAGCCTGGGAAATCCGAACGCCTTCACGCGCGCGAGATCGGCGCTGACTCCGACGGTCGCCTTCTTGCGGCGAAGAACCGCCTCCGGCAGCACGCCGCGCATCGATCGACGCACGATCAGCTTGTTGCGGCACCACGGCATCGCGGGCAGCGCCAGCATGAAGCGGAGCAGCCGCAGATCGAGAAACGGATGCCGGATCTCGGTGCCGCTCGCCGCGCTGCTGATGTCGCAGTAGTCGAAGAGCGGCTGCCAGAGGAGCGCGTCGAATCGCGCGTACGCGCGCGGGCGGAACGGATGCGGCGACGGCGCGGGATGACGCTGCGCCGCCCATCGCGCGACGCAGCCGCACCGCGCGGCGAAATCTGCGTCGAGCCACGCGGGAAACGGCTCGCGCCACCGCGCCGCGTCGCGGCGCGCGCCGGCGAGCCGCCGAATCGAGGAGCACAGCGGGACGCGGCGGTGCATCACCAAATCGGCCGAGAGCGCCAGAACGAGGCGCGTGACATCGCGGCGTGCGGCGAGATGCGACAGGTACGGCCGCCATTCGTACGTCAGCGCGTTGTCCGGCCCTTCGCCGTACAAGAGCAGGCGCGACTCGGGCGCGACGCGTCTGGCAAAGGCGACCGCTGCGGCGTACGCCGCCGGATTCTCGACGGGCTCCGGCGTGCGGACCGCCACGCGATCCCACGTCGCGATGGACATCTCGTTGTCGCGCACGTCGTAGCGAATCGGCATCCGGAGATGGGCAGCCACGAGGCTCGCGCAGCGCCGTTCGGCGTCCGGAATCAGCCAATCGTAGACGCACGTCATCGCCTGCAGAAAGAAATCGCCGCGTCGCTCGCACAGAACATCCCGCGCCGTCGCCGCAAGCGTCGTCGAGTCGATGCCGCCGCTCATGAAGACGGCGGCGCGGCGGGTCCGCACGCGGTCGCGCACCGCGCATTGCAGCAGCTCGGTGAAGCGGTCGGAATAGTCTGCGGCGCGCCTGAAATGGATCGGCGCGTCCACCGGCAGCGTCCAGTATCGCCGCGTCCGCGTCGTGTCGGCCGACCACGCGATCGAGTGCGCCGCGGGGACGCGTCGGATGTCGCGGAACACCGTGGTGCCGCTTTCCCGATTCGCGCCGAAAAGCAGGAAGTCCGCGATCGCAGGCTCGTAGAGCTCGCCGGAAATCGCCGGGTGCCGGCGAATGCACTCGAGCGTGTTGCTGACGACGACCGCGTCGCCGATCCGCGCATAGAACAGCGGCTTCACGCCGAGATGATCGCGCGCGCAGAACAGGCGGCGGCGCGGCGCATCCCAGACGACGAACGCGAAATCGCCGACGAGATGCGCGGCGCAGTCCTCGCCCCACTCGCCGTAGGCGCGCGCGATCAATTCCACATCCGGCGCCGCGTCTGCGCATCCATGCGGCGCGCGCGTGCGCAGCGCCGCGGCGAGATCCGATCGCGCGTCGATCCGCGCGTCGGCGATCACCCATGCGCGGCCGTCGTCGGTATAGGGCTGATCGTCGAGCGGCGATTCGTCGTCCACGCGCAGCAGCGTGTGACCGAGGCCCGCGTTGCCGATTACTCGGACGGAGCGGCGATCCGGTCCACGAAACGACAGGGAGTCCGTGAGGCGGCCGAGAAGAGCGGCGTCGAGCGGCGCGCCGTCGAGGTTCACGATCGCGACGATGCCGCTCATGAGCGCTGCGGCGTCAGCAGGGCGCGCACTCCAGGCCTGCGGCGGCGTGCGCGACGTCGGCGAGGACTGCGTCGCGGACGTCCGCCAGCCGATCGAGCGTCCTCGGGTACGCGATCCGCTTGATCGGCACGAACGTGCTGAGGCGTGCCGCCAGGTCGAACTGCCGTGCGAGCCGATCCCCGTCGACGAGCCGTCGATTGAACGTCCCTCTGACGACTTCGATCAGCGCCTCGCGCGGCGGCAGCGGATCGATGCGCACGCAATCGTTCCGGCCGGCCTTGCGCGGCGGCGCCAGCGTGAAGATCGCGGCGAGCGGCGCCGGCGCCGCCGCGTGCTGATCGGCGTCGATCGGCAGAATCCGCTTCTGCGTATCCGGGTTCATCGGCGCTGTATCGGCGAGGCCGCCGAAATACCGGCTCGCGATCTGCGGGAACAGCTTGATCCGCGCCGGCCCCGGGTATGCGACGAACTGGCCCGCGCCCTCGTGCAGCAGCAGCAGATCGTCGGTCAGCAGGGGATAGCCGCCGTTCACGAAACACGCGGCCAGGCTCGATTTGCCGGAGCCGTTCCCGCCGAGGAACGCGACCGCGCGATCGGCGACGACGACGACCGTTGCGTGCAGCGGTTCGAGGCGCTGCTTCACCAGCGCGAAGGAGAGCGCCTGTCCGAGCATGTAGACCTGGAACGACTCGAGCGACGATCGCTCGACGCGGCGCCACACGATGCCGGCTCCGTCGGCGGCCACGAGAAACTCGCCGATCGTGTCCCATCCGACGTAGGCGGAGCCGTCCTCGAGCGCCGCGGACCGGTACCACGCCTCCGACGTCGAATCGACGCGCGCGCGCTCCCGCGCGGCGCGAAACGCGTCGGCCGGCGCGCGTCGTAGTTCGATTCGCGCAAGCCCGGCGTCGCGGTACTCCGGCAGCGCGAGCGGCATGTCGCTGTCAACGACGATGCCGTAGACGCTGTACCGGTATCGCGAATCGTTCATGCGGATGCGCGGCCCCATTCGACGATCGGCGCGTAGCCGTCCGGTGTTGCGCCGACGAGCACGCGATCGCCGCGCGCGAGCCACGCGTGCGCGTCGATGGCGCGGCCCTCGCGCCTGACGCCAATCCTCAGCACGAGCCCACCGGGATCGTCGACGATGAGCTCGGCGGCCAGCGCGCGAACCAGGCACGTGCTCCAGCGTCCGAGCCGGCGGCCCGTCGCGAGAATCGCCCAGACGACGCGATCGTCGGATCCACGCGCGATCGCACGCACGATCGGCCGCGCGCGCGCCGCGCCGCGACGGACCGCGCCGAGCGACGCGATGCGCAGCGCCGCCGCGATCGCCATCTGCGCCGCCGCCGCGGACGCGAGCAGACGCCAGTCGGAGACGCGCAGCCGCGCGCTCCCGCGCAGCAGGCGTACAATCGCGCGCGTGGTCGATTCCGGCCGCGCCGGCGTCGCGCTCTGGATCGCGCTCGTGGTCCCCTCGTCGTTCGTCGTACACAAGTACGGAGGATCGGCTGGCGCGATCGCATACGCGCTCGTCGCGGCGGCGGCGGTCGCGCGCGCGCCTGAACTCCCGGCGCGCGTGTCGGATCGAACGGTGTTCCGGTTCGCGCTGATCACGCTCGTGCTCGTCGCGGCTGTCTTCGCGGTTGTCTACCCCATCGTCGACGCGCGCGCGCCGGGCGCGGGGAGCGACGATGATAATACCCTCGATCTGGGCGCGTCGGCGCTCCTCGCCGGCCGATTCCCGTACGCGCAGACGACGTATCTCGGCAACCACCTGCATCATCTCGCGGGCGCGTTCGTACTCGCGGCGCCGTTCGCGGCGCTGGGCGCCAGCGCGCTGCAGAACGTGTTCTGGATCCCGATGTTCTTCGTCGCGGTCTGGGTGGAAACGCGCGACAGCCGGCGCGCGCTCGAGCTCGCGTGGCTCGTGCTCGCGCTCAGTCCCGCCGTCATCCACGACATCGTCACCGGCACCGGTTACGCGTCGAACGCGATCGCCGTCGTCCTCGGGCTGTGGTGGCTGACGCGGACGCGGCATCGAGATCTCGCGGCGGCGGCGTGGGGCGTGGCGCTCGCCTCGCGCGCGAATTTCCTGCTGCTCGTGCCGATCGCGTGCGGATGGCTGCGCGAACACGTCGGCCCGCACGCCGCACTGCGCGCGGCGGCGATCGTCAGCGCGACGGTGGCGCTGCTCACCCTCCCGTTCTACCTCCACGATCCGCAGGGCTTCACGCCGCTCGAGGCGGCCGATCGGCTGCTCCGGTTCGGCGCGCTGGCGCCGCATCTCGGCGGCGCGCTGATCGCGTCGACGGCGGCGCTCGCCGTTGCATTGTCGTTCGGCGCGATGGACGCCGCGGCGCTCTTCCGCCGCTGCGCGTGGGTGCAGGCGTTTCCCGCTGCGGTCGGCCTCGCGCTGAGCTGCGTGCAGGAGCAGCGGCTCACGCTGTGGTATGCGCGCTACGCCGCCTGGTTCGCGTGGTTCGCGCTGATGGCGCTCGCCGCGGGCGGATCACTGAAGCGTCACGAGACCGCGCGACGAGAGCTCGTCGACGAACGCGAGCAGATCGGCCTGTAGCTCCTCGGCCGGCGCGTCGAACTCGCGCTGCATCGCCTGCCAGACCGAGCGGAGCGAACCGTGGTCGCGGCAGAACTGCCAGATGCGCGTGCCGACCGTGTCGAGGCCGAAATACGTGCCGGTCTCGAGATTGAGAATCACCGCTTCGCCTTCCAACTCGCGGAACACGACGTCCTTGCCCACCCGCACCGATCGATCGAGCGACGCTGTCATCAGATCCCTTCCTGCGCCACGCGTCGTGTTCGCGTCGGTCATCTGCCGCGCCACGAGATGCGATAGCCGAGGCCCAGCTCCATGAAGCTCGCCTTGCGTCCTTTCACCGCGCGCACGGCGAACGTGCTCCACACGTGCTCCGAGAATCGGAATCGCGCGCCGTAGCGCTGGTAGAAGCGCGGCACCTCCGCGTCGTCGACGCCGCGCCACGCCGTGTATCCGAGCTGCAGGAGGACGCTCAGCCGCGCCATCACGTGCTCGTAGCCGCCGTACACGCCCGCGGCGAAGCGGCGATCCGCCACCGCGCGCGATTCGACCTCGCGGCCGCCGAGGACGTCCACGCGCGCGCCGGCGGCGCCATCGTAGGTGAGGTCGGCGCCGCCTGCAACGATTCCGAAACGATAGAAATGCCGCTGCAGGCCCGTCGTCAGGTTGACGGCGTTGAAGCTGCGTCGCCGATCGATGTCCGCACCGGCTGGAACCCCGGCGGCGACGACATTCTTGCTGCTGCCCGAGAGGCCGGCGACCAGTTCCCATTCCGGCGCGAACGGCGAGATCGCGCCGCGCCGCGCGCGCGGCCGGAGCGATCGCGGCGCGAAGTCGTACCGCACGCCCACCTTCGGACCGATCACGGCGAGGCCGAGGTTCGGCTGCTTCGTGGCGCCGTTGGACCAGTGCGTGACGTTCACGCCGCCATAGACGCTCGCGTGAGTCGCGACGACGTAGTGCAGCAGCATGCCGCCGTCCAGGTGATAGGCGGCGCGCGAGCCGAGCGCCGTGTTCGTCGGGTTCGTCGCCGGATCGAACGCGGTCCAGTTCCACGCGACGCCGAGGCCGAGATCGGCGGTGATCGCCGTGCGCCGCGACAACGGAAACGGCCACGAGAAGAAGCCGTACGCGGCGAGCGGACGTCCGAGCTCGCGATCGTGGCCGAACCTCGCGGCGTAGAGGCCGACGCCGTACGACGGGTAGTTGTAGACGCGGTGCCACTCGCGCGCGCCGCCGGTCTGCCGGCCGATCTCGATCGTCACCGCGCCCGCTTCGTCGCCGCCGGATCGAAACGGGCTCGCGGCGAGCACGATCGCCGGCGCGTACGCGATGCGCGCAAACCACGCGTCGGCGGTCGCGGCGTCGGCGTCAACGGCCGCGGACGGCATCGTCTGCTGCGCGCGCGCGGCGCCGCTCGCGCCGACGACGAGCGCGAGCACCGCGCACGCGATCGCGCGCGGCCGCTGCCGTTGTCGCCGCGGGGATTGGACGCGGGCAGCCGTCACGCGCGGGAATACTAGTCGAGGAAATCGAAGGCGCGCGCCGGCCGGAGCTGCCGCGACGCGCCTTTGCTGACGATGCGATAGAGGTGCTCGCCGGCGCAGGGCGTGCCGCCGTACGCCGGCCGCACGCGCGGCCGGCGTCGTGTCGCGTCACGTTCACACGGATATGTAAGGCCCCCGTGCGATTTCGCCGCAATTCGCAAACGGCGAGGTCGTAAACGCAAGCGCAGTACCCGGGCTTCCTGCTTTTCTGTCTTCCTACCTTGTGCGTGCCTATCCCTGCGGCTGCGCCATCTGCTTGAAGAATTCCGCGGCGCGCTGCTGGATCTCGGGCGGCGTCAGATCTTCGGCGCGCGTGGCGATCCACCACGTGTAGCCCGATGGATCGGCGATCGCGCCGCCGCGATCGCCCCAGAACTGATCGGCGAGCGGCACCTGCACCGTCGCGCCTTCGGCGACGGCGCGGTTGAAGACCGCGTCGCTGTTCTCGACATACAGCCACAGCGACGCCGGCGATCCGCCGAGGGCGGCCGGTCCTTTCGTCCCCATCACGGGATCGTTCACCATGAAGCGCGAATCGCCGATGGTGAGTTCGGCGTGCATGATCTTGCCGTCGGGGCCGAGGCTGCGGCTCACTTCCTGCGCGCCGAGCGCCTTCTTGTACCAGTCGATGGTGTGTGCCGCATCATCCAGCACGAGATGCGGCGTGAGCGAGTGGAATCCTTCGGGTACGGGCTTCGCTGCTGTCGCCACTGCAAACCTCCGTCTCCAACACGCGCGGGCCGCGATCGATCGCGCGCGCAGTGTCGATGGGAAACACGCACTATGGTGCGAATCGCGGCGTGATGCAAGGGGTGGAAGGGGACCGGACCGCGCGCGTCACCGCTCGTCGCTTCGCAGCGAATCGAGGGGCGGGTAGAGGCGCGAATGCGCAAGCCTCGGATGGCGCGCCCCGTAGGTCGCCGGCACGTCACGCGTCGCATCGCTCGGGATGACGACCGGGATCGCGAGCACTGCCGCGAGCGCGAGGCGTCGCCAATGCATGGAGCCGCTCGCCGGCAATTCGGGCGGCGAGACGGCCGGCGCGTGCGCGCGCCGGAGCACGTTGCGTGCGAGCAATGCCGCGCCCGCAGCCGCCATGATCGCGTTGAGCATCTGGCCGGTCGCCGCCGTTTCGGCCTGGTAATCTCGCAGGAGATCGATCGGGATGCGGAGCGCCGGATAGAGCAGCAGGAAGAGCGCGGCCGATCGGCCCGGCGGCATGCGGCGGCGCACGAGGGCGAGCAGCAGCGGCACGAGGAGGAAGTTCTTCAGACCGTCGTACAGCACGACAGGGTGGCGGAAGCCCTCCGCGGACGGGAACTTCACCGCCCACGCGACGCTCGTGACGGTGCCGACGATCTGCCCGTCGATGAAGTTGCCGATCCGGCCGCAGCCGAGGATCGCCGCGGCAGCGACCGCGAGCGCGTCGAGCACGGGCCTGAACGGCATCCGGCGCCGGGCGCAGAAGATCAGCACGCCGGCGGCCCCGCCGGCGACGAGCCCGTGCGTCGCGAGGCCGCCGACCCAGATCGCCGGCATCAACGAGAGATGGCGGCGGTAGAACGGCCACTCGTTGACGAAGACGACAATCGACCGTCCGCCGACGAGCACGCCGACCGCGAGGCAGAGCGTGAGGTCGTACACCGACGCGAGCGACAGATGCAGCCGCGCGCGCGCGCGCCGCAGAAAGAGGTGCGCGTTCAGAAAGCCCGCGCTGTAGCTGAGGCCGTACCACCAGACGTGGACGCCGCCGATCGTCGCCACGATCGGATCGATGTCATGGACGAACGGCATTGCCAGCTCCTGCGCGCCGGCTCGCGTCCAGCAGGCGCTTTGCGTCGTCCACGCACGCCGCGTCATCGTCGGCGCCGCACAACCGGATCGCGAGCCGGTAATGGTCGGCGGCGTTCGTACGGCCGCCCGCGGCATCGGCAATCGATCCCGCCTCCTTGTGCGCGCGCCCGCGCACCCAGTCCGGCGCGTCGAGTGCGAGCGCCGCCGCCAGCTCGCGCTGCGCGCCGGCGCGATCGTGCAGCGCAGCCAGCGTCGTCCCGTAGGTGAGGCGCCACCGCGCGTCCTCGCCGAACGCGCGCGGACGCGAATCGGCCGAGAGCTTCTGCAGCCCGGCCTCGAGCCACTGCCGCGCCGCCGCCGGCCGTCCGGCGCGCGGCGCCGTGCTGCCGGCTTCGAGCCACAGGAGACGGTTCCGCGGGTAGTCGTGCTGCAGCTGCCGCAGCACGTCGAGTGCCGCGTCGTCGCGCGCTTCGCGGCTGTACATCACGATCAACGTGAACAGCGCGTTGACGCGCGAATCGGCCGGATAGGCGGCCGCCTCTTCGACCATTCGCAGGCCGCGCTCGCGCCCGCCGCCGAACCCCGCGAAATGCGCGAGCAGACGCCAGGGCGCCGGCAGCGTGGACACCGCGTAGCGGTAGAGCCCGACGATCAGCCCGGCGTCCTGGCGACGTGCGTCGAGCTGCAGCACGCGCCGATCGATCGTCGCCGTGTACGAGGCCAGGTATCCCAGCGCGGCGCCCAGCTCGAACCGCGCGTCGGCATCGTGCGGCCGATCGCGAACCCTCTCGTCGCTCAACGCGATCGCGCGCGCGATCGCCTGGTGAAACTCGGTGTCGAGATCGGGCGCCGGCGGCGCGCGGCGCGGCCTCTGCTTCACCTCGCCGAGGTAGTCGTCGACGAGGACGGCACCCCCGTCGAAGAGCAGCTTCAGCCAGTCGGCGGCGGCGAGCTGGCGATATGCCGAGGGATTCCGGGGATCGGCGGCGATCGCGTCGCCAAGCGCGGCTCGGGCCAGGTCGTAGTCGAGGCTGTAGAGGAGCGACCGCGCGCGGGCGGCGCGCGCCGCCGTATCGGCCGCTGCGATCGCGTCCTGGTCTGTCGCCACCATTGCTGTGCCGCTCCCGTCGTGAATGCGCAAACGGGCGGGAGATTGGCTCGGACACGGGCGACGGCGAGTCGGGGAGTGTGCACGCTGCGCGCGGCGGAGGGACGACACGACATCCAACGCAGGACTCGCAGAGCTCGCAGAACTCCTTATCTGCTGATTCTGCGGGTTCTGCGTCGTACGTCGTCCGGGTCGTCCGTGCTTACTGGACCGGCGTCGCGTTGGCGGCGAAGACGCTCGTGAAGGTCGCGCCCGTGGTGTCCTGGAAGATCGTGCCGTGCTGACTGACGCCGAACGAGCGCTGGCCCGAGGATCCGACGATGGACGGGTGCGCCTCGGCGTAGTACGACGCGATCGCGTCGTCTGCCGCCGCGTTGCAGGTGCTCGCTTTCGCCGTAACGACCGACGCGACGGTCCCCGGCCCGAGGTTCACTACATAGCCGCTCTTCGTCACGCCGTTGACGGCGATGTCCGGGCTGACGAACGCGGCGTTGCCCGGGCCCGACGTCTTGGCGAGATCCTCGAGCGACTGCGCATAGCCGCCGTGCGCGCAGCTCGACGCGTAGGTCGACTGCGCGCTGTAGATGGCCCGCATCGTCGCGATCGCCGACGCTTCGTTCCCCGACATGCGCGCGCGCAGCAGTTCGGGCGCCGCGATGGCCGCCGTGATGCCGACGATCGCGACCACGATCAGCAGTTCGATCAGCGTGAAGCCGTGCTCTCTGTGCAGGTTCATATCGCGCCCCATTCCGGTGGTGCGTGTGATATCGGTTCGAAAAATCTGCCGCGACTCAAACTACTATAGCGAGCTCTAGAGGACAATAGAGGACAATAAGTATCACGCGCGTACGTGCAATCTCGTGCAGCCGTGATCCGTGTGAGGGGCCGCGGAATCGGATCCAGGATCAGATCCAGGATCAGATCCAGGATCGGATCCTGGATC
>Ga0066696_10000151_pt1 | contig 24256 bp, 28 predicted proteins | sample GraSoiAngelo_145_FD_71412 | JGI IMG/M metagenome (GOLD analysis project Ga0066696, IMG submission 71412) | Grasslands soil microbial communities from the Angelo Coastal Reserve, California, USA - 14_1009_05_20cm | ecosystem: Environmental > Terrestrial > Soil > Grasslands | place: USA...
GCGCGACCAGTTTACGCGCATGTGGCAAAGCACAATTTCGCTTCGATACGTGTCTTACAAAAATGCGGATTCCAACTTGCACGAGAGGATATGTGCGATGGCGATGATGGCGAAGAACTTATTATGGAGCTGCGCTCCGATCATTGCGCCACCGCCGCCAATAAACCCACAAAGACCTAACCAGGCGATGGAGCGAACGGCGGACCGCCGTACGCTCCATTTTTGAGATGACTTCCACACTTTCACTCCGAGCGACGCGCGCCCTCGTCCGCCGTCGGTCATCTTGTTCTCGTTAGGTCTATGATCACGCGCAACGTCTTTACAGCCGTCATAGCTGCGACAGCACTTGACCTCAGCGGATGCGGTGGGCATCGTGCTAAATTCGAGCCTGGTGACCGCGTTATCCGCAAGCTCACCGGTGAGAAAGCAATGGTGGGAGAGTGTTGATCCATGGCGGTGCGGAGCTTCGCGACCGCATCTGCCAGGGGAGCCGGGACAAGAAGATATCCCAACCGCAACGAGGGATAGAGGATCTTGCTCATGGTGCCCGCGTAAATCACGCGCCCAGTGCGATCGAGTCCTTGCAGACAGGGAAGCGGCGGACCGGTGAAACGAAATTCGGCATTGTAATCGTCTTCGAGAATGTAGGCCCCGCGGGTTTGCGCGAATTCCAGCAAAGCCTTTCGCCGTTTCAGACTCATCGTGACGCCGAGCGGAAATTGATGGGACGGGGTGACGTAGATAATCTTCGGCGGAGGGCCCTTCCGCGTTCCGTGGATGACGATGCCTTCCGCATCGACCGGACGCGGCGCAATCGTCGCTCCCGCCAGCGCGAACACTCTGCGAGCCTGATGGAAACCGGGATCTTCGATCCACGCCTCATCACCCGGATCCAACACGGCCATCGCGGCGATCAGCATGGCCTGCTACATTCCCGCCACGATCAGGATTTGGTCGGGATGACAATGGGCTCCCCGGAAATCACACAAGTAGGCCGCGACCGCTTCGCGCAAATCGACGTCGCCGCGATTGGAGCCGTAGCGCAACAAATTCGCTCCCTTCTTCGCCAGGAGTTGCGCGCGGAGACGCTCCCAGATCGCGATGGGAAATTCATCCACCGCCGGAATGCCAGAGGTCAGTAATACTCCCGGCGCAACAGCGGTCGGGCCCAGATCGAATTCCTGCCCCACGCGCTGATCTGGAATCTTGTTTACCCGATCGGAAATGTGCGTCTCCTGCGCCATCTGCGGTGACAATCCCGCTTTGTCAGCACTCAGGAATGCATCCGGCAAAGGGTCGGCCACAAACGTGCCCGAACCTTTTTTCGCAATGAGATAGCCTTCCGCATGAAGTTTGGAAAAGGCCAGGTTGACGGTGATCCTCGAAACGCCTAGCTCTGCAGCTAAAGCTCGTGACGAAGGCAGCCGTGAAGAGCTGCGGTTAAAGTTTCCCGACCTCAACTCATCGCGAATCTGGCGAAAGAGTTGTTGATGGAGTGGCTCTGGGGCGGCGCGATCCAGTCGCACCATTTCGAAGGCGATGATCGATCGCCGGCGCCGGCGATTTGAAACCCGCCTCTTCATGCCAATGGCGACACGGCGTTCGTTCAGCTCTCAACAGATCGCCTGTCAGACCATCATAGTTTGAAATGCGGATTCTCGATGATCCCAAAGATGTTGCCGAAAGGATCGAAGACGGTCGCAACGCGGATCCCCTCGCCCACTTCCTGCACGCCCGTTCGCTCCGCGGCCCCGAGCGAAAGGAGCCGGCGGAAAGCAGCCTCTGCCTCGGCCACGCCCCAATAGGCCACCGCCCCACCCTTGCCGCCGGGTGCACTGGAGACATCCGGATCGAGCCCCAACTCATAACCGCCAACATTGAAACCCACATAGAATGGTTGATCGAAGTATGGCTCGATCCCCAAAACCTTCGAGTACCATGCCTTGGCCTTGCCCAAATCGGGCGCATGATAAATGACCGTCCGCAAGCCTAAGAACTCTGGTCCATTCACACCGGCTGATATTGTCCTGCGCGCAGGCCGGTGACAAATTCGAATTTCGAAACCCGAAGCTCTAAACAAACCTCAAAATTCAAACGAGGGAATTACCGAAACGATCGGCGCAGCCGTTTCTAGAATTCGATCGTTTAAGCCCTTTTGAACCTTGTTTCGGATTTCGCGCTTCGAGATTCGTGCTTTCGACGCCTAATCAATCCGGCTGGTCGGCAGAAGATAGACCTGATTCAGCGTGCATTTCACCACGAAGCAATAGGTTTGCCCTGGCCGCACATCGAGCGTCCCCTGCCACGAATCGCTTATCCGTCCGGGACGACTCGCGTAAATATCATGCCGGCCCGGCGTAAGGGATCGTTCGTAGACGTGTCCCTTGGCAAACGCCCCCGCTTGTACCCCGTCAATCCAGACCGCAATCGGGATATTGATTCCCAACGCCGGCGAATGCTTCATCCGCAGAAGGGCATTTCCTCCGCGCGAATACTCCGACGGCCCAGCGACTATTTGCTGCGCGCTTGCAAGACACAATGCGGCCACAACTCCGAGAAGAACAACAGTTAATCTTTTCATTTCAAATGAACCTCCGTTCTAATTTATCATATCGATCGCGCCCTCGCGCCAGCGGAGAAAAGTAACGGCCGAGGTTTAGGGTTGCAGGCGGCCGGCGCAATTGTCATTCAGTGTGACATGACCCGGCCTTCGATGATTGATCCCAACCTTCCGTTCATCGATCTGCACCGGCATCTCGATGGCAGCGTGCGGCTCGAGACGGTTTTGGAGTTGGGGAAACAGCATAACCTCAAGCTGCCGGGAAAGACGATCGAGGAATTGCGGCCGCATGTCCAGGTGACGGAACGGCAGCCGGGCGTGATGGCGTTCATCGCGAAGATGCTCTGGATGACACACGTGCTCGTGGATCAGGATGCCTGCCGCCGAATTGCGCGGGAAAATGTGGAGGACGCGAAACAGGAAGGAATCGATTATCTGGAGCTGCGGTTCAGTCCCTATTTCATGGCGGAGCCGCATGAGCTCGATCTGGAGGAAGTGATCGAAGGTGTCGTCCAAGGGATCGCGGAAGGCGTGGAGGCGACGGGCGTGCGCGTGAACCTGATCGGGATTCTGAGCCGGACCTACGGAGCGGAGATCGCGCACAAGGAGCTCGATGCGCTGCTCGCGCATCGGCAGCATTTCGTCGCGCTCGACTTGGCGGGCGACGAAGGGAATTTTCCGCCGGCTTTGTTTACGGATCATTTTGCCAAAGGACGCGACGCCGGTTGGCGCATCACGGTCCATGCCGGCGAAGCCGGCGGACCCGATGGAGTTTGGGACGCAATCAAACTTCTCGGTGCCGAACGGATCGGGCACGGCGTGCGGGCACTGGAAGATCCGAAGTTGACGGATTTCCTCGCCGCCAACCGGATCGCGATCGAAGCGAACCTAACGAGTAACGTTCACACCAGCACCGTGGCCGATCTGCCAAGCCATCCCTTGCGCGACATGCTCGCCTGCGGTCTGCTCGCCTCCATCAACACCGATGACCCCGGCGTGAGCGCCATCGACTTACCTTACGAGTTCCACGTCGCCGCGCCCGCCGCCGGGTTGTCACAAGAACAAATCCGCCAGGCCCAGGTCAACGCCCTGGAGACCGCGTTTCTCTCGAAGGAAGAAAAGCGGAAGTTGCGATCAAAGCGGTCTTGAGATGACTAGCGAGAACAAGATCAGCGACGGTGGCGGCGTAGTACGGCGGGCTCGCGGTCGGCTCCATCGACTGGTTAGGGGCACTGGTTCTTTTCCTGGTGGTTCTCTACCGGACCTCGAAGATGCCTTCGACCTCGACGGCAACGTCGTAGGGGAGTGCAGCGACGCCAATAGCGATGCGTGTGTGACGACCCGCGTCTCCGAAGATCTGTACGAAGAGGTCGGATGCGCCATTCATGACCTGAGACTGACTCGTGAAGTCCGGAGTGGAGTTGATGTAGCCGGTGAGGCGGACGCAGCGGGAGACGCGACCGAGATCGCCGTCCAGGGCGCTGCGCATATGTGCGATGAGGTTGAGAGCACAAAGCCGAGCAGCTTGTTGGCCTTGATCGAGGCCGAACTCACGCCCCAGTTTGCCTATGAAGCGTCGCTCGCCGTTCCACTGCGAGAGCTGGCCGGTAAGGAAGAGGAGAGTCCCCGACTGCGTGAAAGGCACGTAGTTGGCGCCGGGCGAGCTGGGAGTAGGCAGCTCGATGCCGAGTGCTTTCAGGTGGTCATCGAAGGGAGTGCTCATTGAAGAATGATACAAGTCGACAAGTGATGGAGTGCGGTGCGGTCTAACGAGACACAAGATCAGCGACGCTGGCGGCCCGCGCGCAACGCTTCGCGTAGCGATCCGGGCGTGGGCGGCGCGTGGCTTCAGTTTCATCCTTCATAATCCATCCCTCATCCTTTCCACCGGGCTACCAGCGGTTGGCTGCATCGTCTGATTAGGCCTCTTAGCTTTGCGATGACAAAAGCCCATCCTTGTAAATCAGGTTGCCGTGTGAATCGACATCGACAAGAAAATGCAACGTGTGTCTGGGGTTGCGTGAGAAATCGACTGTCTCAAACTCTACCGTGCGACGAAGTATCCCTTCAATTCTGAGAAAGCCAAGCGCAAAGTCACGCCACGCTGGCGGCAGCTTGGCCGCTAACTTCTCGTTGACGTCGTGAATGATGCTTATCTGGCCGTGTCCGTCACGGAAAAAGAGGTAATTGAAACCGGTTTTCGTGGCGGGTTGTGACGTAAAGCCGAACACGGTTCCTTGTGCATTCTGGAATCCGGAGCCGTAACTCGGATCACTCGATGGCCCCAAGATGCCTTTGCGTGAACCGGTCGAAATGGTGAACGTGGCTTCAACGGCTGTTGCTGGAATCTGAAATGTCGCGACGATGTCGCTGTCCTTTGTTGAGAGGCTCATACGTGTGTCATAGTAGATCACAGGCCGCGCGGCGAATGGTGAGATGCCAAAGCGCGCGAATACCTCACGCAAAAGTGATCCGAAGTCAGACCAGCCGGAGAAGTATGCGATTAGACTGACTAGAGCCGACAGCACTCCAACAGCTGCGAAAATCTGGGTTATGAGCCACATAGCGCGTTTGAGAGTGAGAAGCCTAACGAGACACAAGATTAGCGACCGCGCCCGAGAGCGCGCGTGGCCGCAAGCTGGACGAACTAACTATGCAAAAGCTACGCATCGGAGCGGGGCGCGGTTCGCTGCATCACCTGGTTGGATGGCGTTGGAGTGATGGCGCCGAGTGCAATAGCCCTCTCTTCAAGAAGGTCTGCGACCCTGCGTGAAGGATAATCTTCTGCGTCGGTGTGCACCGGTGGGGATAGCTGCCCGAGCGCCGTAACGATAGCGGACATCTCGCGATCGCTGGGCGCGAAAGCAAGATCGTGGGCGCACTTGTTACGGAGGGCGTTCACTCGGCGAAGAATCTCGGCGAACGACCTATCAAAAACTCTGTGCCCCTCGCATAGTGCAACCAACTGAGGAAAGCTGAAGCCTCGATCACGGAACAGGGCATCCGCATCCGGTACGACGATGCGCAAGCATAGGAGGAGAAGATGCTCGAGCCATAGATGGACTGAGATAACCATCGACTTGCCCATGGTCTGTCCCATGACGTATCGGTCATAATTGCTCTGCCGGCTTGCTCGTATTCTGAGCTGTCTTTGCCGTACTTACTTCCCACGCCCGCGAGCATCCGGGCGGAGAGATCGTCCAGGGCTTTCTCATCGGCCTGGATCGAATTAAGCGAAGCGTCCAGATCGGACAGATCGCTGTTATACGTATCGTTCTTAGTCTTGAGGGCCGTGGTCTTGGTTTTATAATCGGCCAGCGTCAGACCATTGCCGAGGTCGAGCGCTGGATCGATCGAGGTAAGCGCGTTCGCGCGGTTCTCGGCGAAATCTACCGCCGTCGATTTTCTTTTTAGTCGAGCCATAGGATGACTCCTCCTTCTGAGGGTTGCGCCGCGTGGCTCGCGAGCCAGGCGGCTGGTTTAGGCCGCAGTTCTCCCAAAACGCGGCACCCAACTCAAGCTTTTTGTTTAAGTACTTTCCCTTTTCCCAAAGTTACTCTTCGACGGGTCAAGATTTCTTTTGCGATCTTGAAGCCGGCTCTTGCTCCGGCCTCGATAACTCTCGCTCGTGTCGCGATGACTCTCGCTCCGGTCGTAACCCCTTTAGGGTTGCGGTGGCTGACTTCGTCGTTGGTCAATATCGCTTTTGAATTGAGGAACATGACTTTTGCTGTTGTCGCGACAACCATGAGAAATACCTCGATAATTCTCAGGAATGCGCTGCTTTGCCGCCAATTGGATTCGATAATTGCCACGCAGCCCAGAAGCAATGAGCGAACGGCTTCTGCCGAGATTCACAGACTGATGGGTTCGCGCCCCCAGATTCGCCTAGCAATCGCGGATTCAACGGAGAATCTGAAGAGATTCACAGACTGACGCCTTTTGCCCTCTCAGTTCGTAAAGATGGGCGTGGTTGCCCCGAAATGGCTTGGGCTAGTTAGTGCCCTGGCAGGGCGGACTGTTATCGCTTTGGTAGCAAACAATGTATGTAAATGAAGTCATGCCTGCCGGTACGGTTTGGGCCAGTCGATGCACAATTGTTTCGCCGGACCTGGCGTCAAGATGATGGACGTTTAAGTTTTCGGTGCTGGAACAACTCATTCCACCGTTAGCAAGGCAACCGTTGTGACCGTCCACGTACATGGTCAATTGCATTCTGGTGTGGTTCTCGAACAGGATATTACAATGTTGTTGCGCGAAAGCCACAGGCGCAAACGTTGCCCAAAGGCATATGCCGATAAGCAGGGCCATGGTAATCCATGCGATTGCTGTAAGATTCCTTGTTTGTAAACGACTGATTACTTTTTTGTAGTTTTTCATAGGGTGATTGATTTGAAGCCGCTCTCAATCATCTATACGGACCTGGCCGGTTCAGGTTTCAGGAAATGTTATCGTTGGAAGCGATCGGAAAATAAACAATGACCAACAACGAAGTGGGCGCGTGTTTTAGCATCTAACGAGAACGAGATCAGCGACGGCTGGCCCGCCACGGCGGGTAAACTCTGTGGCGCGTGGCTGCGGTTTCATCCTTCATAATTCATCCCTCATCCTTTACCCATGCCTGCCAGCCGGCCTGCTCGCGAACGCTTTCTGAGTTCGCTGCATCGCATGGTTAGGCGTTTGGTGTGACATCTCCGCGGGGTCGTCGACACAATAAAGTAAATCCAGAGCGCGTTCCAAGCTCCAACAACGAGGAAGCCGATCAGAAGAATCTTTGGACTCGGCGCACCACGAGCGAAACCTCGAGCGAAAGCGAATGCGCCGTGAAGTGCGCTGATGATGAGAACAATGACGCCGAGCTTCCGTGCCCATGTACGCTGCCGAAGCACCGCGATACCTGCGACAACGAAAGCGAGATCCAATATGATCTCTCGCGTGTAGTGACCAGCGCGAGCCGCGGGAGGCTGGGCCAGGAACTCGGGAGAAGGAGCGACAAACAGCAGCGGGATGCTGGTGATACCCGCGAAGAGGAGGTAAATCGCCGCTGTCTTAGCGGTGAGAGGCAAAGTCTTGTCGGCCTCTGGTATGGTCTGTGGCTGCGCGTCCATACGCCTAACGAGAAAAAGATGAGCGACGGCGGACGAGGGCGCGCGTCGCTCGAAGTGGAAGTGTGGAAGTCATCTGAAATGTGGACGCACAGCGGTCCGCCGTTCGCTCCATCGCATGGTTAGGTCTGCGCGTCGTCATCGCCATAGATCGGGAGGCCGCAATTCCAGCAGCCCTCCCGGAGAAATATCGGATAGAAATGCAACAAAAAGAAGAAATCCTTGTGACATCGCGGACAGCGCATGTAACGCAGCTTGGCGTAGGTAATGGCCACAAGGACCCCGCACCCCATAATAAATATACCGTCTGGCCACCATCCGAACGGCAGATTAAATGCGACACCGGAAACTATACAAAAACCACTGACCGAGATGAAGGCTAGCCACGAAATCCAATGCAAGATGCGGCACGTGCGAAACTCTTGCCAAGCTTCTGGGAAACTCTCTTGCAGGGATTGATCGGCCATGGAAGACCTAACGAGAATTAGACGAATATTCGCATTTAAAGGCGAACATTTTTTCGTCTATTCCGCGGAGAGGGGCGCGTTTTCGTGGATACCATTCCGCGCCGCCCTTTCTTCTCTCAATCCAATCCTGCCAGCAATTCCTTCCACGAGCAGCGCAGGGAGCGCTTTAAACGCGTCGCGGTTTCGACCGTGGGACTCGAGGTGCCGTTTTCGATTCGTTGAACTTGGGAACGGTCGATGTCTGCCTTTTCCGCGAGTTGTTCCTGAGTGAGGGCCGCTCTGGCCCGCATTCGGGCAACGTTCCGACCAAATATCTCGCGTGAGTCCACGCCAGAGGGTGGCAAAGAATGTGCTTTGAGGTCTGCCGCATAAATGCGGCTTTCTTATTGGCCTTTCTTTCGTGTTTTGATATCAGAGCTGATCAGCCCTCGCCCCCTGTGTGAATTCCCCTCCCCTTAACATCCTGCTCGCGGAAGACGAGCGGTCGGTCGCGTTCTCGATCTCCTTCGCCCTGAAGCTGGATGGTCACAAAGTCGAAATCGTGAACGACGGCGAGGCGGCGCTCGCCAGGCTCATGGTCGAACCTCGTGCGTCCGATCTAGTCATCACCGACAACAACATGCCCCGAATGACCGGAGTGGAACTCGTGCGACGACTTCGCGATGGATCGTTTCACGGCAAGATTCTCGTTCTCTCGGCGCATCTATCGGCGGAGAATCGCGCGGCCTACGATGCGCTCGGCGTGGATGGAATGATACCCAAGCCATTTGATCTTCATCAATTGCGCGCTGTGATCAGACAGATAGCGGACGACAGAGCCGCGGAAGCGAAAAGACTGCTCAGCCTGGCATTGCCCGAATCGGACGAGCCTGAAGAACGGGATACGAAATAGGGAAGGGTTAAACAGTTTCCGCAGTTGGCAGCTCGTCTGAAAGCTGCTTTAAGAAATTTGCATGTCCCCCCGCCGTCGTTTTTCCATCGCAGATGATCTCGTGCTCCTGCCGTGGTGGGTGAGCGTGGCGCTCGCGGGGATCGTCTATTTTGTGCTGCCGGGATTTTTGCCACCGGCAATCGCGAAGGTCGGCCTCACTGGAATCATCAGCCTCTTTCTGCTGGCAATTGCCGCGATCTCCGCATTACGCGCATGGAAAACAAGGCGAATGCTGGAGCGGCAGACGAGCATTGAATCGTTGCGGGCGCTGCCGTGGAAGACGTTCGAAGATTTGCTCGGTGAGGCGTACCGAAGACAGGGATATCGCGTGGAGGAAACGCTGGGCGGCGGAGCGGATGGCGGCGTGGACCTGGTGCTGCGTAAGGATGGGCGAACGATCCTGGTGCAGTGCAAGCGATGGAAGCAGTCGGTGCCTGTCCAGACTGTGCGCGAACTGTATGGTGTGTTGATCGATCGCGGTGCGGCCGGTGCGAAACTGGTCGCGACGACAAACTTCACGCCGGATGCGGTTGCGTTCGCTAGCGGAAAACCGATCGAACTGATCGGGTCGACGGCGCTCTTGGAATTGATCCGCAGAGTGCAAACTTCGCGGAACCTCGCTCCCCCGGTTCCAGAGAAGGAGAAAAGCCAAGATACGCCAGTCTGTCCGCGCTGCGGTTCCGAGATGGTGATGCGGAAGGCGCGGCAGGGAGCAAGAGCCGGACAGCCGTTCTGGGGTTGCCCGAAATATCCGGATTGCCGCGGGACGCGACCGGCTTGAGACAAAGAGAGACAGGATTAACGCGATTACTTGGATTTCAGAAACCCAATCCGGTGAATCCTGTAAATCCTGTCCAAATTGTCCTGGCTGAGGTGCGCGCAAAAACTTTTGCGCGCCCGCGCACTCTGGCCTAGAACAACAATATGTCGGGTTACGAGCCTGAGTCCGATCGGGTCTGGGATGAATACGAGTGGGAGCGGTTTCTCCAGCAGCAGGACCATAAGACGGAGAAATACATGGAGCTGCTCGAGAAGTATCTCGATCATCCGCAGCGCGATCAGATCATCGCGCGGGAGATGGGCTGGACCCAGTTGCTCAATGAGGAAGAAGGCGATTCCTGGAACGATGAAGTGGACGCGATGCTCGCGGAGGAATCGCGTTCGGTTGACGGCGAGAGCGGCGCAGCGGATGAACCGGCGGCGTTTGTGGACGGGTTCGAGGACCACACCCTCTATCGGGCGGCGTTCGCCTTGACGGTCTGGATCGATCAGCTTTTCGACGACCAAGCGGCGCTCCAAAATGAGCCGGCGGCGGTGAAACTGGCGACGCACTCGGCCCTGGCCAGCGCCAAACTCGCGGCCGCCCTAAGCGATGACGACGTGGACGAGATCGGGATGACGATCGCGTATCTCAAGCGGGCGTTGAAGGCGATCACGACCTCGATGGAAGCGGGTGCGCAGCTGCTCTCGGAGAAATTGATTACGCCGCCGCAGCATTCCGTCCTTCAGCAACGCCTCTTCGAGGTCCGCGACGGGATCATCACCCTGATGGGGCAATATCGCGGCGAATGGCTCCGGCGCTTCGGCAGCCTGTAGGGCCGCGTTGAATGAATTAGCGGCTAGTCCGTCCAATAATGCATACGGAAGCGACTCCGGCTCAGGCCGATGTCCCGGAACTCGATCTGGTGAAACGATGCCAGGCGGGTGACACCGAGGCCTTTGACCAGCTGGTCACCCGTTACCGGACCCGAGTTTTTGGCATGATCTACAATATGGTACATAGCGAGCAGGACGCCTGGGACCTCGCCCAGGACAGTTTCCTGAAGGCGTGGAAATCGATCGGTCGTTTCCGCGGCCAATCGTCTTTTTACACCTGGATTTACCGGATCGTGACCAACGTGACCATCGATTGGCTCCGGAAAAAACAGGTGAAAGGGAGCGGGATGGAGTTCGATGACGCGGTCCAGTTGAAGGAAATCGATCCGGCCTCGCGGACGGTGCCGAAAGCGCCCGCGCTCCCGCATCAACGGATGGAACGCCAGGAAATCCGGGCGCGGATCGATGCGGCGATCGAGCAGCTTTCGCCGGAACATCGGGCCGTGATTTTGATGAAGGAGACCGAGGACATGCAATACCACGAGATTGCCGAGGCGCTCGGGTGTTCCATCGGCACGGTGATGTCGCGACTTTTCTACGCCCGGAAAAAACTGCAGAACCTCCTGAGGGACCTCTATGAAAACGTTTGAAGAAAAATGGACCGCGTGGATCGACGGCGAACTGGCCGGCGATGAGCTGGCGCAATTCGAAGCGTCGCTGCCGGACAAGGCGGCGGCTGAGGCCGAGAAGCGCAATGCGCTGAAGCTCGGAACGTTCTTGAAGGAGCACCTGCCCTGTCACGCGATGGGGAATGAAGAGTTTTTCCATCATCAACTGCGCGAGCGGATCGCCAGTGAGTCGGCTGTTCCCACAAGTTCCAGTGCCGGCGGCGGTCGAGTGTGGTGGCCGATCGGGCGGCTCGTCTGGGTCGGCGCCACGGCGCTCGCCATCTTTAGTGTCTGCACGTTTTTCGTCATGCGGGAAAAACCGGCGACCCAGCAATCTCAATATTTATCCGAGATTCTGACGGCGCGGGTCGATCCGGCGGTGAGCCCGAACGCGACCATCACCATGTTCGAATCCAAGGAGGACAGGGTGACTGTTCTGTGGGTGGAAGGCTTGCAATCGCTGCCGTCCGAATACGCCTCAAAATAATCTGCTGCCATGCAACGGCGCTCCATTTTGCTGCTCGCCCTTTGGCTGGCACTGATCTTGGGAGAGGCCGTGTCGGCGACCGCTTCGCAAACCGTATGGAGCGGACTCGTCATCGCGAACAACGTCGCCCAGCCCGAGCCGGTCCCGCAGGAGCTGACCAGGATGGAAGGCACGCTGAAAGAGTTGTTCGGCTACAATCAGTTCAAAGTCATCGGCCAATCGCGCAAAGCGCTGGTCACCGGTTCTGAGGACTGGATGGCGCAGAGCAAATATTTTTCGCTTCACGTCGATTCGAAAGAAGGCAGCGACAAGACGGGATACCTGCTCAACCTGAAGTTATTTCAGGAGAAAAGTTTACTGCTCGAGACGGACGCGAAGTTGAGCAAGGCGAGTCCGCTCGTCATCAAAGGCCCGCAAGTCGGCGACGGACAATTGCTGCTCCTGTTGGTAGTGCAGTAACTGGAGGGACGACCGCCGTGTCGTCCCAAGAATAATGGGACGGACGACGCCCGTCCCTCCAACCTTGGAAATCGGTGTGCAAAGTTTTCCAGGCGTTGTTAAGTGGCGGATGCGCTTTTTAGCTTTCGTAGTCGCACTTTCGCTTATGCCTCTCACGACCTTGACCGCGGAAAAACCATTCGATTTCGCCAGCACGCCGGGAAAACTGCCGAAACAGATTGTGCCGGAAGAGTACGCGGTCCGGATCGTGCCCGACATTGCCAGGCGCACTTTCACGGGATCGGAAAGCGTGAAGCTGAACGGGCGCGAGGCGGTGAAGCAAATCGTTCTGAACGCGCTCGAGATCAAAATCAGCAAGGCGGCGATCGATGGAAAGCCGATCGCGGCGTCAGCGATCAAATTGGATGAAAAGGAGCAGACGTTGACGCTCGTGGCCGAACTGGCGACGGGCAGCCACACGCTCGAGCTGGAGTTTACCGGCAAGATCAACCAGCAGGGCCAGGGACTTTATTACGCGCCCTACCAGGAACAGGGAACGGGCGCGAAGAAACTTATGCTCGGGACCCAGTTCGAAGCGACCGACGCGCGCCGGCTGTTCCCGTGCTGGGATGAGCCGAGCTTTCGCGCGCGGTTCCAGTTAACTGCGGTGGTACCGGAGAACTTCACGGCGATGTCGAACATGCCGGTCGATAAGGAGACGAAGGTGGCTGGCCGAAAGGAAGTTCGCTTCGCGGCAACGCCACCGATGGCGAGCTATCTGAATGTCTTTTGCGCCGGCGAACTGGATGCGATCCAAACCAAGAATGGAGAAGTGATGCATGGCGTAGTCGCCACGAAAGGCAAAGCGGAGATGGGCCGTTACGCGCTCGAAAGCTCGCAGCAAATTCTTGAGTACTACAACGACTACTTCGGGCAGCCTTTCCCCCTGCCGAAACTCGATCACATTGCGGTTCCCGGCGGCTTCGGCGGGGCGATGGAGAACTGGGGCGGCATCACCTACTACGAATCGGTCCTCCTGTTCGATCCGGAAAAATCCTCCGCCCAAACGAAGCAAAACATTTACGAAGTGCTCGCGCACGAGACGGCCCACATGTGGTTCGGCGATCTCGTGACGATGGCGTGGTGGGATAATCTCTGGCTCAACGAAGGGTTCGCCTCCTGGATGGGGACGAAGTGCACGGCGAAGTTCAACCCCGACTGGGAAGTCTGGCTGAGCAAGACTACGCCGCGCGATCCGATGCGGCGCAGTGGCATCGGAAAAGAAAGCGCGATGGAAGGTGACGCGCGTTCGACGACGCACCCGATTCAGCAGCCGATCGCGACGGAAGCGGAAGCAAACAGCGCGTTCGACGACATCACTTACCGGAAAGGGATGTCGTTCATCCGGATGCTGGAGAGTTTTCTCGGCGAAGATGTCTTTCGCGACGGCATCCGCAAATACATCGCGGCGCACAAACTCTCGAACTCGACGACCACCGATTTGTGGAATGCGCTGGCCGAAGCTTCGGGAAAGCCGGTCGTGGAAATCGCCGCGGCTTGGACCCAGCAGCCTGGCTTTCCGATTGTGAAAGTTGCGCGCGACGCGAGTGGCAAAATCACGCTGACGCAGGAGCGCTTCACTGTTCATTTTAACAAGCCGCCACCGCTGGAATGGAAGATTCCCCTCACCTACGAAATGCCCGGCGAACCGGCGACGGCCAGTCTGCTCATGACTTCGAAGTCCATGGAGCTGCCGAATGCTGCGGCGGACCGCGCGATCAAATTGAATGTCGAAGGCGCGGGAAATTATCGTGTCCAGTACGATGACGCGTCCTGGAAACTGTTGCTCGCGGATTTGCCGAAACTGAACGTGCCCGACCGCGTCAACCTGCTCACCGATGCGTGGGCCCTCGTGCAGGCGAGCCGCGCGCCGATGTCGCTCTATCTCGATCTGGTCGAGAAACTGCCGACGAAAACGGAGTTGGCGGAACGCGAGCAGATCATGCACGTGTTCGATTTCATCAATCGTCTCCTCGCTGCCGAACCGCAGCGCGACCAATTCCAAAAATATGCGCGCTCGATTTTGCGGCCGAGCTTCGAGCAAGTCGGCTGGGAGCCAAAGAGCGGCGAGCCGGCGAAGATTGGATCGCTTCGCGCCAGTCTGATCAGGGCGCTCGGCGACTTGGATGACAGGGAAATCGTGGCCGGCTGCCGCGATCGTTTTCAAAAATACCTCGCCAACCCGAAGTCGCTCCCGCCTGATTTGCGGCCTTCGGTCCTGGCGGTGGTGGGGCGTTACGCTGATGAAGCGACCTGGAACAAGCTGCACGAGCTGGGCCTGAAAACGACGAGCATCGAGGAGAAGCAGTATTATTATGACGCGCTGGCCTGCGCGACCGATCCGAAACTTGCCGAACGGACTTTGCAAATTTCGCTCAGCGACGAATTGCCAACTAGCCGGGCGGTTTTTCTGGTCGCGAAAGTCGCGCGCCAAAGCGAACATCCGGAAATCGCGTGGATGTTCGCGAAAGCGCACATGAAGCAATTACTAGCCAAGGCCGATGCGCTCGGTGCGAACAGTTACGCGCCGAGCCTCTTCACTTTCTTCTCCGACCCGGCGCGCATCGCCGAGCTGGAGCGCTACGCGAAATCCGATCTGCCGGCCACAGCCGCGAAAGCGGTGGCGAAGGCGGTGGATGAAGTCGGTTTCCGCGCGGAAATAAAACCGCGCCTGATCACGCAGATCGGCGAGTGGATCAGCGAGGCGTCGAAGGGTCATTGATCGCTGTAGCCGCCGCCCTATGGGCGGCGTGATAGTTGCATTGCTCACTCTCGCGCTTCGCACAGCGAAGCGGCTACAGAAGAGGATCAGCGGCGCTGCTACAGCGCCGGACGATCAGATCCTGGCACCGTCGGCACGAGCCGCGCGGCGCGGTTCGCTTCTTCTTCCAGCACGAGCGCTTTCGCGTACTGCCAGCCGGCAATCGCGCGGCTGATGAGGAATAGCGCCATGATCGCAGTCCAGAAGACATCCATTCCGATGAACCAGGCCAGACCTGCCAGGGCGATACTTCCGATGAGGCCGACAACGCTCGCGATCTGCAGGCTGCGAATTTCGCCCAGCGGAAACCACAAGAGCGAGCGTAGAATCTGTCCGCCATCGAGTGGATAAACCGGAAGAATATTAAAGATCAATAGTCCGAGATTGAGCCACCAGACGTGCCCGACAAAGGCGGCGAAATCAGTTGGCTCCACATCCGCCCGCACTAACGCGAGGGCAACGGTCAGGATCGGCAGGAGCAACACGTTCACGAGCGGGCCGGCAGCGATGCTCCAGAGCATGGCGCCGGGGCGACGCGGTGGATTCACAAAAGCGATGCCGCCCAGTGGCCACAGAACAATGCGATCCGCGATCCCGCCAGTTTGACGACAGGCCAGGGCGTGGCCGAACTCATGAAGCAACACGATTGCAAACAGCGCGATGTATTCCCATAGCGCCCAGATCGGCGAAGTGTAAACACCCGCGCGACGGCTGTATTCGTAGGCCGCCACGATGAACCAGGAAAAGTGCAGGTAAACCTGGATGCCGCTGAATTTGAAGAGACGAATCGTGCCGCCCATGACGGGGACGAATCTACAACCGAAAACGGCCCGACGCGCGCGCTTTTACAAGGTGGCCGGCGCGGCGGACTCCTGCGAGACCAGCAAGCGCATCGGCAGCATGTGGGATTCGAAAAAGCCGTGGCGCTTGAAGAAATTCTGGGAGCGCAGCTCCGGCCGATCGGTCAGGAGCGTGATCCGGAGGAACTTCTTTTGCTTCGCGAAATTGATCGCGTATTCGAGCAATTGCGAGCCGTAACCGTGGCCGCGGAAGGAGTCGTGCACGACGAGATCTTCAAGCAGGATCACGAATCCGCCTTCGGCCGTGCTGATCGTGAACAGAAGATTGATCATCCCGACGATCGTCCGATCCCGCCGCAGGACAAAAACCCGACCGCGATTGGGCTCCTCGAAGATGAGGCGAAGACCCTGGAGCTGCTTCTGTTTGTTGGGACGGAAATCCTTTTCCTCGCTAAAAAGTTCGCCGAGAAGATTCGATAACTCGTCCAAATCTTCGAAAACCGCCGGCTCGATAACGACTTCGCTCATGGGTGCCTTCGTTATTTCACAAACGCTCTGCGCTGGCAATGCGGATGTGCCTTGTGCTCGTGCTCGCAATCGTAATCGTAATCGTAATCGCTCCGAAACGATCACGAGCACGAGGGGAATGATTGACAGACGCGAAGCTGCCCGTAAGGTAGCCGCTCTTCAACAGCCTACGGTATGAAACGGACACTTCAGCGCTCGAAGCGCACCCGCAAACAACAGCACGGTTTTCGCGCTCGCATGAGCACGAAAGGCGGACGGGCCACTCTCGCGCGGCGACGCCAGCGCGGACGCAAGCGTCTTTTGCCGAAGGGCGTGGAAGTCCATTTCGCCCGCCACACCCAGGCGTAAGTTCGGAGGGACGTGCTTCTGCACGTCCCTAACTCTGCCAGCGTTGGGAATTTTGGGACGTGCAGAAGCACGTCCCTCCGAGAATCTAGCGACCTGCTCGCAATGTTGCACCAAACTGTCCGGCATATCCGGTTAATTCCAGATATCCCCGGGCTTTGATTTCCTTGCCGTCGCGTCTGCCATTCGCATCGATAGCGCCTTCCCAATAAGTGATTGGGCCAAGTTTCAGTTCCTGATCTTCCAGCGCCGCCTTGATCGTGAAGTCCAAACCCTGAGCGGGTAACACGATCCGCCATCCGATCGGGTACTCGGCAGCGGTCGCTTTGCTTTTCCAAGATGCGATCGGCGTCGCCTGAAAATCGGTCGCTCGCAGATGAGTCGCGGTTCCATCGGGCGCGATCCACGTTCCACTCGAACTGCTGTCCCGCTGACCGTTCTCGAGCCGCATGCGATAAAGCATCAATTCAGCGCCATCTTCCCATTGCAGACAAAACCAATCCCAGCCCACCTGCCCTTTCGCGAGCTGGCTGCTGGACCATTCGTGATCGAACCAGCTTTCGCCCCGGAGCGCGCACGTCTTGCCATTCACCGTGAGAGAGCCCGTCGTTTCCAAGCGTGGAATGGAATAGTAGTGAGACGCGCTCGCGCCGCCGGTGCCTTTCACACTCACGCCATTCTCTCCGTGAACGACCGCTGGTTTCGCCGGCCGCAAATCAAGATGGATCGCGCCCGCGGCGCCGGACGCGGTTAGTTCGAAAATCCCATCGCTCTTCGAGGTGAGACTCCAATTATCGATCCACGCCAGTCGCTGCCGATCGTCGAATCCCGCTTCGCCGAAGGCGCCGCGGCTCGTCTTTTGTTCGAAGCGAAATTGTTGGCCGCCGACGTCGGTGATCGCGAAGTGCGCGAATTTCAGGTCGTCGACGATGAAACGGGAGGCGTTCGGATCGCGGTCGGCCGCCCGCTGGATTCCGTGGCGGAAAAACGTCAGCTCGTAACCGAACCGATGGCCATCGGCATCGAACAAATTGCCGGTAAAATACCACCACTCGGTTTTGAATTCGCGATGCGCGTGGTGGTCCCGGGGAAATTCGTACCGCCAGCCGGGCTCGGCGATTTTCCAATCAGCGGCGATGAAGGTCGTTGCGATCGCGGCGAACAAAAGCACGCGCGCCAGAACATAGGCTTTCAGCCTGTGCGCCCAGCAGAGATTCTCTCCGCTGAAAACCTTCATGCGGCTGAAACTGGCAGCGGGTTGAAAACCCGCTGGGCGCACAGGCTGAAAGCCTATGTTCCGCTCCTTATTCATTGCGCAAATTGTCGGCGAGAACCATGCGGCTCGCGCGCCATGCGGGAATCACGCCCGCGATGATCGCGGCGGCCAAAATCCAAATCGGCGTCAAGGCGAGAGTTTGCCACGGAAACGCGAGGTGAATCGTCCAGCCGAAGAAGGCGCGATTGATCACGCCGGTCAAAACCACAGAGAGGCAAATTCCGGAAACGGTTCCGACGACGGCCGCGAGCGCTCCGAGCATCGCGGTTTCGGAAAGCAGGATCTTCCTGATTTGGCCGGCGCTCGCACCGATCGCGCGCAGGATCGCCAGCTCGCGCTGACGTTCCGTGATCAGAATCGTGAGCGAAAGAAAAATCCCGGTGATGGCCACAAAAAGCGCGATCGCCATCAGGACGTGCGTGACCGCGAAAGTCTGGTCGAAGATTTCGAACACGCGCCGCCGCAGCGATTGATTCGAGAAGATCGCGAACTGTCCTTCCCGGCTGAACTCCGACCGGAATGCCTTCGTTACTTCGTCGGCGCCGTGGTTCGCCTTCAAATAAATCGCGACGCTGTTGATCCGGTCATCGTGCCAGAAACGGGCGAAATTTTTCGCGCTCAGGTAAACATAACCCTGATCGCTTGTGTAATCGTAAAAGAGGGCGGCCACGGCAAAAGCCTGCGGCCCGTCGGGTGTGGTCAGCTCGACGAGGTCTCCTTCGCGAAGGTGGTGGCGACTCGCGAAACTCTCGGAGGCAAACAGGCACGGTTCATCGTGGAAACGGCGCATGAGTTCCCGTCGATCGCCGCGCAGGAATTGCAATCTCCGCTGCTCGCCGCCGCGGATCACGGCGGCGCTGATGTCGGTGTCTCCCATGGGCAGCTCGACCTGGCGAAACGTGTCGATGGTCTCGACGGCCGGATGATTCGACAGGAACGCCAGAGCCGGTGCCGGGAAAAAGGAGCTTACGCCGGCGACGGCATTGGAAGCCGGCGTCACAAAAAGATCGGCGATCAAGGTGTTGTTGATCCAGGCCTCGACCGTTTTGCGAAACGAAAAGACCATCACGCTCACTCCGACCGTCATGGCGACGGCAATGGCGAGCGCCGCTACCGTGACGGAGTTGCGCAGGAGAGCCCGGGAGAGATTCGCCGCCGCCAGCGCGTTTTCGATGTTCGATCTTCGCCGGCGCGGACGAAGACGCCGGAGCAAATTTCCCGTCGCCTTGCTGAAGTGAAACATGACGCGCGGGACGAGAAAAGAAAAGCCGGCCAGGACGAAAAAGGCCGCGCCGAAACTGAGCCAGCGCGGGCCAATGGAAAGCGCGAGCCAGGAGAAAACTGCCGCGAGAAAAATGCAGAGCGCTCCGCTGATCAGCCAGGCGAACGATGGATTCACCGATCGCTCCAGCCTGGCGCCGCCATGGAGCGCCGCGACCGGGTCCTGTCTCGCCGCCGCGTGCGCCGGGAACCAGGCGGACAAGATTACCGATCCGATCCCGATCATCCACGCCAGCGCGAAACTGAGCGGTTGCAACGTGATTCCTCTCACACTCACGAGCACGTAAAGAGACGAGATCGTTGCGGACACCGCGCCGACCAGGACCCGCGCCAGGACCAATCCCCCGATCAAGCCGAGAAAGGAACCGATGGCCCCCAGAACAATTGCTTCGCCCAAGAACAGGTTCCGGATCTCGCTCCGGGTCACGCCTAACGAACGCAGGATCCCGATCTCGTGCTGGCGGCGCACGACCGAGGCCGTGACGGTGTTGTAGATGAGAAACATCCCGACCAACACCGAGACCAGGCTCATCATCGTGAGGTTGAGCTGGAAGCCGCCGAGCATTTTGTCGACTTCTTCGGTGCGGCGGGCCGGCGACGCGACCCGAACGTCTTTCGGGAGAAATTGACGGAGCGCCGTGATCGTAATTTCGCGTTCGCGCGGGTTGAGGAGTTTCAACTGGATGACGCTGAGTTCTCCGCGCCGGCCGAACAATTCCTGGGCCCAGCCAATATCCATCGCCGTGAAGTGCGGATCGAAGGTTTCGTCTTTCTGTAACAGAAACCCGATCTCCAGCTCGCGGTTCGTCCCGCCCACGCGAGCGCGAATCTTGTCGCCCGCCTTGAGACCATGTTGCCGGACGAATTCCTCGGAGACCGCGATCGAGCCGGGATTGCCGAGCCAGCGCTGGATGTCGAATCCGCGCGCGTCGAAATTCGAAGGATCGAAGGTGCGAAACAGACCGTTCGTGAAAACGTCGATGCCGAGAATTTCGAGATAATCGCCGGGAAAATCCCGCAGCGATACGAACCCCTGCACCAGCGGCGTCGCTGCGGAAACGCCGGGGGCCGTCGCGACCTTCGGCAGAATTGTCTCCGGCAAATGCCCGGCCGGCGCGGTAATTTCCAGCTCAGCCTTTCCCGCGACGAGATCGACGCTTGCCGCGAACGCACGATTTGCACTGTGATTAGCGATCTGCGTCGCCAGATAAACCGCCACCCCGAGCGCCACGCTCAAGATATTCAGAAGCCCGAGCAGCGGATGCCGCCGGAGATACCGCAGCACGTGCCACCGGAAAATGCGAAAATATCCTGCCGTCACTCGAATTGACTCGCAACAAAACGGTCGCAGTCAATCCCGCAACGGCGTGCCGGCATCCGCGCTATCCTCGCGAACCACCACAACGTCAGTGGCCTCTTCGACCCTCCGGTTCCCGTGACCGTCTCCGGCTTCCTCTTGTGGGACGGCGAACACCGTTCCCAAACACCGTCGGCCCCGAAGGTTTGCAGCCGACCAAAGCCTGGGAAATTCACCCGATCAAACAACTGGTAGAGCGCTGAGAAACGCCGAGAGGTCACAGACTGTCCTTCTCCGTCTCTCGTGGTTTTTTTGCTTTAGTTCTTCGCAGCTTTTTCACAGGTTATTCACTGCATGGCCCAGAACTCGTCAATAGAGTGGACCGACCACACATTCAATCCCTGGTGGGGCTGCTCAAAAGTTTCGCCGGCGTGCCTTCATTGCTATGCGGAAACGTGGGCGAAACGTGTCGGTCAAAAGGTTTGGGGGGCAAGATCACCGCGGCGGTTTTTCGGTGATACGCATTGGCTAGAACCAATCCGCTGGAATGCGGAAGCATCCGATTCGAGAACTCGGCGACGCGTGTTTTGCGCGTCGATGGCGGATGTCTTTGAAGCAAGACCTGATTTGTTCGAAGAACGTGAAAAGCTTTGGGGACTCATAGAGCTTACACCCAGCCTAGACTGGTTATTGCTAACGAAGCGACCACATAACATTCTGCGGTTTGCGCCTTGGAGAGAGGAATGGCCTAACAATGTCTGGGTCGGAACCACTGTGGAAAATCAGCATTGGGCCACCATCAGATTACCGCAACTCCTTGTCGTGCCGGCTAAGCGGAGATTCCTTTCATGCGAACCATTGTTGGGCCCTTTGGATCTGGACAGGTGGATTTCCAAGAATTCGAAGACGCTCCACCCAATTGATTGGGTCATTGCGGGTGGCGAAAGTGGGCCGAAAGCACGAGTTATGTTTCCAAGTTGGGCGCGGGACTTGCGCGATCAATGTCAGGACGCGGGGATTCCTTTTCATTTCAAACAATGGGGTCACTGGGCTCCGGCGCAAAAGGAAACGGAGTCTGCGACAGAATTCTGGGACGAAGTGCAGCGCAAGCTTATTAGAATGGAGCCTTTAGGCAAGAAATCGGCGGGACGGTTCTTAGATGGCAAAACCTGGGACCAAGTGCCAGAGGCGGCATGACAGAGCCCGAGAAGTTTCTTTTCGAACTGCCACCGTGCGACCTCAAGGTCGCCGAGAAGAAGTTTAAGGAGAGAAATCCCATTTGGACCGAGTGCAAGGCCAAGCTCATTGAACGATACCTCTTCTATTTCGTCCAAATCACCTATCACGGAACCTACATTGACGCATTCGCGGGACCGCAAGAGCCCGACAAGCCCGAGATGTGGTCGGCGAAATTGGTGATTGAAAGCACACCGCGATGGTTAAAGAATTTCCTTCTTTTTGAATCCGACCCTTCACAACTGAAACTGATTCAGGAAATGTGCGATTCGCAACCTTCGCGAAGGAAGGAGAAGAATGAACCTAATCGGAAGATTCAAATCTACCACGGGGACTTTAATCGCAACATCACAAGAATGTTTGCGGAGAATCCGATTCCAGAGAAAGAAGCGACCTTTTGCCTTTTCGATCAAAGAACCTTCGAATGCGATTGGAAATCGGTTGAGACAGTAGCTGGGCACAAAACGAGCGGTCGCAAGATCGAGTTATTCTACTTTTTCCCTGAAGGCTGGATCAATCGAAGCGCCGCTGGCTTAAAGATAGAAAAGGAAAAAAGGCTCGAACAGTGGTGGGGAACCTCCGATTGGCGGGAGTTGTTGAGCCTAGGAGGAGCTAGACGCGCACAATATGTTTGCGACCGCTTTCGGTCCGAGTTTCAGTATGAGCACGTATATCCGTTTCCAATTTATGAGAAGCAAGATCAGGGCGGTCGCGTAATGTATTACATGATCCACGCATCAGATCACGAACAAGCGCCCATTCTTATGAATCGAGCATATGGGAAGGCGCTCGACATAAAGGAAACGGACGTTCAACTGGATTGGTTACGAGACGCTCTAGAAGCACTCAACTTAAGCAACTCGGTTACCTAGCCTCTAAGGGCATCACAAGAATGGAGCAGTTTCGTCATTAGCCCTTCGTGACTGTGTTTTTTTGGGAATGTCGAAAGCTCCCGCAACGCGCAGTTCGGCTTGGGTGATTAGAGGTCCGCTGCAAATTTTGTCCAGTAATGCTGCTTGCGGTGCTTCCAATTCGACTAACCAGCCGAGGACGTTTAAGACGTTGATCAGCTCGGTCGTATATTCGGCGAGCCAGTGATCGGCCTGGATATTGCCAAGCGAGGAGGGAGGTCGGCGATCGCCGATGATAGGGCGCTCGCGCTTGCGCTTTCGGTAGCTGAACCATTGTAGAAGCACTTGCTTGCCGGAGGTCTCGTAACGCCATACGCCGGGCGGCACGTTCTCCACGTACCCGCTGCCAATGCGGAGCCGCTTTGTCGAAGGGTCGTAATCGATGTCGTCCGGCATTAACTTCGGTGCTTGTGGGATCGCGCCATCCACAGGCATGCGCGGACGCTTATTTTCGGGTAAACGCGGCGGCTGGGCGGGGCGTCCATGTTCGGGATCGGCCAGCCGTTCGCCAAACGTGTGCAGCCATATAACCGTGCGCCCGATTGCCGCGGCTTCGCTGAAAGTCGCGGCGTCGGCCGTGATCGGGATACGGAGGCCGGGCGTGGAGAGATCATCTTGAAAGAGCGCGGTGAAGGCAGGATGCGCAGCAGTCGCGGCGATGTAGGCGATGAAATCCTCGGCGCTCACGGGGCGGCCCAAGCGCTTCGCAAGAAAGGGCAGAAGCTTCGGTGGAAGATTCGCGCTGGTCGCGCCAGCATCGCGCCAAAGCGGGAAAACTCGGCCGCCGAACGAGCCTTTGTAGTGATCGAGATCGGGAACGAGGCCGGTTACTGTGAGCGCAGGACCACCGGTCGGCGACGTTCGCGACAACGCGGTGATGTAAACTTGCTGATCTGAGTGCAGCGCCCAGATGTCCGGATTCGGTTGATTAATAAGTCGAGCGTCTGGAATGATCCACTGACGATCGAAAGAGCGAAAGCCGTACCGAATTGGCGAGAGAGCTTTACCCTTTTCGTCCGCTATCGTTTTCGCCGTCGCTTTATAGTTCCCAAGTCCCTTCGCAACAACTTTTTTGCTGTGCTTGTCACCGATTTTTCCTCCACGCAGATGGGGATGAAAGAGTGTTTCCTTCTCCGCGTCGGGCGCACTTACGAGCTTCTGCCAGCGCTGCTCCAGCGATTCGGCGTCCGGGGCGATGATCCACGTTCGCCCCGGCATCACGCCTGAACCGTTGTAGATGAAAAGCTCGTCGAGCTTCGGAAAGGTCGCCCAAGCTCCCGTTGACGAGGGTAGGAAAGGCGCGCGCCAATCGGTCGGGCAATCGATCCACGCGTTTGCCGCGAGCCTGAGCTCGCCGAGTGCTTTGAACTTCTCAGTACGATGGCCAGTCGGCAGAGCGTGGAAGCGAACCCTAGCCGGCATCCGCAGATCGCTTTTTGCGGAGCGCGAGGCCAACACGATGCACACAGGCTGCTGCACTCCTTGAAAGATGCGTGTGGCCACTCCCGG